>ERZ891134.90-NODE-90-length-76080-cov-9.755462_pt1 | contig 76080 bp, 74 predicted proteins | sample MGYA00520888_ERZ891134 | MGnify/ENA primary metagenome ERZ891134 (study PRJEB32303, sample SAMEA104408692) | aquatic metagenome | biome: Brackish water; feature: Coastal; material: water | place: Baltic Sea | collected 2014-10-23 | depth 10 m ... | reverse complement strand
GCGCCGGCGAAGAGCGCAGCAAAAGCGCCCGCCAAGGCTGTCGCAAAGAAAGCCCCAGCCAAAAAGGCACCGGCGAAGAAATCAACAGCCAAAAAGGTGAAGAGCTGACGTGGCCTCCTCGACGAGCGACTCCGCCGTCGATCCGGTTGAGCAGTTGCTCAACCTCTTTCTTTACGCGCCAATTGGACTCCTCTCAAAGGGTTCCGAGGCTCTCCCAGATCTGGTGCAACGAGGTCGCACGCAAGCATCCAATGCTCGGGTCATCGGACAGTTCGCGTTGGGTGCGACGAATACAAAGGCTCGACAGTCACTCTCCGATGCCGAAGCGCACCTCCAAGCTTTTCTCAAAATTGTGACCGAGCCTGCTCGCCCCTCTCCGACAAAATCCGAATCTTCGAATGCATCGAGTACGGAAAGCAAGAACGCAACCGCAGGTGTCTCTGTCGCTGGCGTCGATGATCTCATCGAGAACTACGACAGCCTCACCGCTGCGCAGATTCTTCCTCTACTCGCTCCGCTGCCCACCGAGCAGTTGGACCGCATCGAGATCCACGAACAATCTCAGCGTGCACGCAAGACCATTCTGAGTCGTCTTCGTCAGTTGCGGAACTAGTCGTGATGGCGATCGCTCGCCCAGCAACTGACGACGACGTTCAAGATCTTGCCCAGCTACTCGTTGAGGCGGAAGCCGAGATGTCGTCACAACGCGGGGGACCAGCCCTCTTAGCCTCCCACGAGCGAGCACCAATCGCGACCGACTCAGTCCTTGCTGCCCTCCACGACAACGACACAATGGTCTGGTGTGGCGTTTGGGAGGGCGCAGTCGTCGGATACTCAATCGCTCGCACCTCGCGTGAGAGAGAGGCAGCAATCGTCACGATTACCGATCTCTACACAACCCCGCAGGCCAGGGATGTAGGTATCGGCGAAGTTCTCTTGGAAACAGCCATCGCTTGGGCAATAGGGATCGATGCAGTAGCCATCGATGCTCACGCTCTACCAGGAGCTCGCGAATCAAAAAACCTCTTTGAACGCCTTGGGCTCACAGCGCGACTGATTACGGTGCGCCGAAACTTGCAGTAGATCAGCGCTGATGACTCAGCGGCCTCTCCACTGCGGAGCACGCTTTTCAATGAATGCAGTGAGGCCTTCAGTTGTGTCTTCTGATGAAAGCACGCGACCAAATGCTGCAGCAGTGTTTTTATTGATGGTGGCTTCATCGTCCCAATCAGCGGCGATGACCAGTGCCCGGCTTTCCCAGACAGCCAGGGGAGCGTTTGCCGCAATTGCATTTGCAAGTTCCATGGCGCCTTCGAAGGCCGCTCCGTTTTCCGTCAGGCGATTGACGAGTCCGAGCTCATAGGCCCGTTGCGCAGTGAGCGGTTCACCAGTGAGGGCGACTTCAAGCGCAACATTTTTACCAATAAGTTTTGGAAGCCGGTAAAGTCCGCCAGCAGCAGCAACGAGATTTCGCTTTACCTCGGCGAGACCGAACTGTGAGTGCTTCGACGCAACGATCATGTCGGCAGCCAGAACGATCTCGCAGCCGCCAGCCGTTGCGAGACCGTCAACGGCGGCGATGATGGGCTTGGTGCGCGGGAAGGTGGTGAAGCCGCCGAATCCGCCCTTTGCGGTGGCGAGTTCGCCAGCGCGTCCGGAATTGATCATTTTGAGATCGGCACCGGCGCAGAATACGGGGGATTTGTGTCCCGTCGTATTGGCAGTGAGAACGCCAACCCAAACATCGGGATCACTTTCCATTTGTTCAAGCGCCGATGTCATCGCCTGAGCCACGACATCGTTTACCGCATTGCGAGCTTCGGGTCGGTTGAGGGTGAGCACTCCGACATGTCCATGAATTTCGTATTCGACCATGGCGGAACACTAGCGAATCGCTCGATAACGATCAGTTTCGTCACGTGACGAAACTACGCTCATCACATGATCGGCCGGCGGGGGAGAAGGAGGGCGTCGTCACCTCAACCCAAGATTGCCGTTTGTGACCTCGACGGCACGCTTATCGATTCCGACCGAGCGTTAGTCGATGCGTTCATTGCGCTCGGCATCGATGAAGACGAGATCACCTTCGGCCATGTGCTCGCCGAAGAATGCGATCGACTCGCGATCTCGGTCGAGGACTACGTCGCGGCCTACGACCCGACGCAGGCCCTGCCATTCAACGGAGTTGCTGAGTTGATCGCGTCGCTTGAACGATGGGCCGTTTGTTCAAACAAGCACCCGCTCTCGGGGCGATCCGAACTCAATCGACTTCAGTGGCTCCCAGAGGCAGCGCTCTTCGCAGACGCATTTCAAGGTTCGAAACAACTCGCTCCGCTCCTTCAGATACTTGAGGTCGATCCCGATCAGGTGATCTTCCTTGGCGACACCGCTCATGATCGACACTGCGCGATGAACGCGGGTGTCAGATTTGCTCTGGCAGGGTGGAACCCCCGGGCAGAGGCTCAGCCCGGTGACTTCGTTTTGTCCCATCCGCTCGAACTGCTCGCGTTGTTGCGAGAGTAGATCAGGCTTCGTCGCCCGCTGCATCCTCTTGGGTTGCTTCGGTCGAATCTTCCGCCGTCGCAGTTTCCTCTGCTGCCGCAGGAGCTTCCGCTGCCGGCTCCGCGATGGGAGTCGCTTCGTCGGCAGCCGCCGCGGGAGCAGGTTCAGTATCTGGTACAACCGCCGACGCTGGCGTTTCAGCGATCACTGGCTTGGGTGGACGGGGCTTTGCCGCAGGCTTCGACTTCGAAGGAGCCGTTGCTTCGACACCGAACAGCGCAGCGATCTGGGGGAGACGCGCGGCAACTTTCTTCACGGCAGCGAGAAGTTCCGGGGTTGGTTCTGAAGGAATACCAGCGGGAGTCACTTGGGTGCGCACCGGCGAGAACGCAAGAGCATCAAGAACTGTTGCGAAGCGATCCTGACCCGTCTCCGGCGTCAGCGATGCTGCAGCAGCCTCGGCAAGCTTCGTTGAAAGTTCTGCTGGAAGCGGAGCGCCAGCCTTCGGCGGACGCGAACTGACACGCAGTGCACGTACTGCTCGTCCTCCAGCAAGTAGTTCAGTGATTTCGGTGAGCCATGCAGCTTGCTCTGATTCAACCCGCTGGGCGAGACCGGTCTTGAGTTGATCGGCAAGCGCTCGAGTTTCATCGTCACGTGCACCGGCATCGGAAGCAACAACAACCGAACGAAGATCACGAAGATCGAGTTCTGGGAGATCGGCGAGCGCAGCCTCGGCTTTGTCGCGCCATTCAGCCGATCGAAGTGAAGGCATCAGTTGCTCGGCGAGTTGCAACAACGGCGCTGGGCTGATCTCTGGCTTTCCTTCGGCCTTGTTGGTTTCGTTCTGCTTTTCGACCGCTTGACGCACCGCTGGGATTCCGCCACGCAGAACTTGTTCGGCGATCGGCTTCTGCTCAGCCGGAAGTGCAGCGAGCGCTGCATTGCGGTGAGTGCGACCAGCGCGGAGCCGCTTGGCCTTTGGCTTCGGTTCAGGCGCAGGTGATGTCGGGCGATTTGGATGATGTGCGCGGGTGCCGGACTTGCGACGAGCGTCCTGAGAACCTTCACCTTCAACGCGTGGTTTACGTTCACGCGGCGGTCGGCCGTCGCGCTTGTCGCCGTCACCTTCGCGTCGTGGCTTGCGATCACGACGATCTCCGCCGCGACCCTTTGGAGCGAGTTTCGTCGTAACAAGCGGTTCGTCATCGCGACGCGGAGTACCGACAACTTCGATGCGCTCAGGTTCTTTACGTGCGCCCTTTGGTGGGAGCACGGCAATGATGTCGATGCCATCCATCATGAAGTCGGCATCGGCTCGAACCACATCGCCAACCTTGGCGCCGGCAAAGAGCAACGAACCGCTGAGTTCCCCCTTGGGCAACTTGGCGCCGGCAGCACGCCAAGTCCAGGTTCCGTCTTCACGAGTACTAGTGAGTTCAACTTCGATGCGGCGTGACATAGGGGTACCACGCTAACGCTGAGCGTGTGGGCAGAGCGAACGAGCCCGCCGAAGCGCGCTCGCTGCTACCTTCCCGCCGATGAGTAACGACGAGGTTGAATACCGACAGCGCCCGTTCCAAGCACCGCCGGGATCGACCGAGGTCTTTCTCGTTCGCCACGGCCAATCGGCCGCTTACAGAGACGGACAACCCTTTCCCCTCGTCGACGGCCAAGGAGATCCTTCGCTGACCGAGCATGGGCGTTGGCAGGCGGTGCAGGTCGGGGAGCGGCTCCGCCACGTTGCTCTCGCTGCCGTCTACGTGACCACGCTCCAGCGCACCGTTCAGACTGCTGCGCCGCTCCTTGACTACATTGGTCAGACGGCGGTTGTCGAGCCCGATCTCCGTGAGATTCACCTAGGGGAGTGGGAGGGCGGAATCTTCCGCAAAAAGGTCGCTGAACGAGATCCGGTCTTCCTCGAAGTCGAACGCACCCAAGACTGGAGCGCGATTCCGGGTGCTGAATCGTTCTCACAGCTGCAGAATCGAGTGGTAGCGGCAATCACCCGGATTCATGACGCTCACCCCGGAGAACGCGTTGTGGCGGTCAGCCACGGGGGAGCGATAGGGGCGGCCCTCTCCCATGCCACCGGAGCAAAGCCTCTGGCGTTCGGCGCCACCGACAATGCTTCGATCGCCCATCTGATCGTTCTCGGCGACCGGTGGATCCTGCGGCGCTACAACGACACCGGCCACCTTGGTGGCGAACTCTCTGCTGTTGCGGAGGGCCTGACCTGACCGGAAGAAGGAGGTAACGGAAACCTTCGCTTCTTACCCTGTTTGGATTCTGTCGCCGATAATCCTCGTTATGTAAAGTTATTGGCGAAGATCCCAGAGGGATCTGCTTGGCCCGCAACTCAGAGGAGTTTGGCCATTCGGGGTTCGAGCCGCCCAGCAGCCAATGGTTCGGCATTCTCCAGGAGCCATGCCAGCGCCTCTGAGACGTCCTGGGCCGTTGATGATGCGGCAAGGTCGCGTTCAACATCTTCGACGGCAGCCTGCAGGCAATACAGCAGACCTTGGAGTTCCTCGAGCGACTCACGATCAACAATCACATCGTTGTCATCGAGTCCATGGGACTGCGCCAATTTTCGAGCCATATACGACTGCTGCTTGCAACCATCTCGGCAGAACGACCTCGGCCGACCCGGACCCTCGCGAGGTTCAACGGGTCGACCGCACCATCGACATCTGGTCGACGGCTTTGCTCGGCCACTCTCACCCATCGCCAATTTCGTCACGTGACGATATTAGCGATATTTGGGACTGACTAGCTGACCATTCTGTACAAAACCGGGACTCCCGAGATCGATCATCCCGTAAACGCTGGAGCAGCGATCGGATCGGTCATCGCAGTTCATTGCGCGAGTATTGGGAATGGGAAGGCTGTGAGGGTCAAGCCCCACTCCCCCTGGTAGGAAGCCAAAAGGTCGGGGACGCCAGGATTCCAACTCGCGAAAAACGCTCCGGCATCGCTTGCTGGCGACAACAGTTGAAATGATTGAAGGACCGCAAGCGGCGTTGCGCCCCCAACCGACCACATCGAAGGACTTTGTCCCATCGCCGTGATCGCTTGAAGAACCAGCGCAGTTGAGTTTGCGTCGACGTCTCCCCCGGCGAAGAAAGGGAATCCCCCGGCGTTGGGGCCGCTGGTCGCCTGCGCACCCTGCAAGAACGTTGCCGCCGATGCAAGCGGCGCCGTCCGACCGAGATACTGCAGAGCTTGAATGGCGAACGCAGTGGAGTTCGTGTCAGCTCCTGAATAACTCAGCGGATCAGGTGCACCGCAATCATCGAGCACATTTGCGGTCGTCGTTCGCGATGCTTGCCAACCCCCCAGCGAACCCTGCGGATTCGAACCGCCTATGCACTGCTGATCGACGATCCAGTCGATCGCTGCTGCTGGGGGCGTTGCCCCCACTGCCTGCAGCGCGATCACCATCAACGATTGATCTTGAACTGATGACCAAGGCTCTTGATAGCCGTAAAAATCTGGAACAACTTGGCCGTACATGGCCTGGGCCCGCGCAACAAGGTCCACCGCAGGTACACCAAATGATCGCGGGTTCCCGCCAGTTGTTCTGGCGAGCAGGATCAGCGAAGCCAGGCGCTCAGGCAAGTCGGCACCGGGAGGGGCGACCGTTCCCCCACTCCCATCGTTGGTGACCCACTCATCGATGCTGGCGCCAAGCGAGAGAAACGACATCGCACGGTCCAGAGCGTCACGCTGTTCCCCCGTTGCCGCAAGACCCTGTGCGACGTACATCGTCTGAGTAACAACCGACTGCGTCGAGCCGCTGACGCTGACTTCGCCGGTAGGACCAACCTGCGAGGCCAACCATGCTGAGGTGAGCGACGACGCAGGTGTCGACACCGCTGAGTCTGAGCAGCTCGATGTACCGAGAACCGCGACGAGTGCGACGACCACTGCAACCGTTCCGAGACGGATGCGAGTCGAAACTCGTGGTGAGAAAGTGTTCATGATGTCCTTTGAGAGGACCGACGCTTGAACAATGCCGGCCCTCGTCGAACACCAAATGGCGCAAGAGTTCGAGGCTCGACACCGCATTCCACGACGGTGATGGTGAGCTTCGTTCTCGGGCTCGGTGATCCGACTCGAGTACTGACCCTCTGGCTTTCTCCAAGGAGTCAACACTCACACGGTTGCGGGACAGCGCCGGATTCTCACCGAACTTCCCCTCACACGAGAACAACTTCTTCTCTTCTCACTCAAACATCAAGTGAAGGCAAAGTCAAGGACCTCATAGAACTCCGTTGCGGACATAGGATCACCCATGACAGCGGGGTGACTCCCCCCAAAGAATGGAAGGCTGCGATGACCGCAAGTCTCGATCCTGACAATCTCGGCGTGGTTCGCGCAACGAGCAAGCCAATCCCCTACGACATCCCCGTCTTCGACACTTTCGAGGACGAACGCCAGCATCGGAAGGAACGACTTGCTGCAGCATTTCGGCTTTTCGGAAAATTAGGTTTCGGTGAAGGCGTCGCCGGTCACATCACCGTTCGGGATCCTGAACACCCAGACTGTTTTTGGCTCAATCCAATCGGGATGGATTTTCGTTTAATCAGCGTCTCGGACCTCATTCTTGTAAACCACGAGGGGGAAATCCTTCACGGCGAATACGCCATCAATCAGGCGGCGTTTGCTATTCACTCCCAAGTCCATGCAGCGAGGCCTGACGTCATTGCAGCCGCTCACACACATTCGGTCTACGGCAAAGCGTTTTCTTCACTCGGACAACTCCTCGATCCGATCACGCAAGACGCATGCGCGTTCTTCGACGACCACGTTCTGTTCGACGACTACACCGGAGTTGTTCTCGATCCCAGCGAAGGCATGCGGATCGCTGCCGGCCTCGGTATGAAAAAGGCTGCAATCCTCCGGAACCACGGGCTCCTCACCGTTGGTCACTCTGTTGATGAGGCCGCCTGGTGGTACATCACGATGGAGCGCAGTTGCCAGGCGCAACTCTTGGCGATGGCTGCCGGGTCTCCGATTTCTATCGACGATGCATGCGCAGCCATGACCCGGGACCAAATCGGACACAACTTCGCAGGTTGGTTCTCGTTCCAGCCCTTGTACTCGAGCATCGTGCGCGAACAACCGGATCTCTTCGACTAGTTTTCCAAAGACAACTCAAGCTGATCATCGCTTGCGGGAGAGCTCAATCGAAAGTCCGCCGATCTTCGTGGTCGAAGGAATCTCGATTGGCGCCGAAGGAGCAACCCCCCGGGAAACTCTCAGGCCCATGTACCGCTTGCGTAGGCAACTCTGGAGAGCAGTCGTTTACACCTGTAAATGGCTCACCGACGGGGAAAGTCGACAACGACGAACTGGTGCCTTCGGGTCTGTTCACAGTTGGAAGCGAAACTCTCAGGTTCCACAACAGAGCGGGGTCCCGACTTAGGCGCTATCGCGTCGCAACCATCGAGGCCACCATGTCTGATCCCCGCCCGTCACTTGAAGAACTGATTGCTGCTGACCAATTTGTTGGTCGGCACATTGGGCCCACGAATGACGAAATCGAACGGATGCTCGCCGTAGTCGGTCAACCGACTCTTGAAGCGCTGATTGATGCCGTTGTACCACCATCCATTCGATCAACGACTCCCCTCGCTGTTCCCGCTGCAGTCGATGAAGCCACGATGCTTCAGAGGCTGCGTTCCATCGCCGATCGCAACGTTGTCCGCACCTCGCTTATCGGCTGCGGTTGGTACGACTGTGTGACTCCCCCGGTGCTTCGACGCAATGTGCTCGAGAATCCGGCCTGGTACACCGCATACACGCCCTATCAGCCTGAAATTAGTCAGGGCCGACTCGAAGCTCTACTCATGTACCAGACCATGGTCTGCGATCTCACCGGTATGGATATCGCAAACGCATCAATGCTCGACGAGTCAACCGCCGCGGCAGAGGCCATGACGCTCCTTCACCGAACCAACGGGAAACGCGGTGATCGTTTCGTCGTCGATCGCGACACCCATCCCCAAACAATCGCAGTGCTGCAAACTCGCGCCGAACCACTTGGTTTCACGATCGAACTCGCTGACCCCGACGATCCCATCGCCGACGATGTCTTCGGCGTGTTGTTCTCGCATCCCGGATCGTCTGGTGCGATCCGAGAACTTTCCGCTGCTATTGATGCAGCGCATATCGCTGGTGCGCTTGTCGCTGTGACGACAGATCTTCTCGCGTGCTGCCTCATCACTCCCCCAGGTGAGATCGGCGCAGACGTTGTTGTTGGCTCCTCCCAACGGTTCGGGATTCCGCTTGGATTTGGTGGACCAAGTGCTGGGTTCCTTGCAACCCGCGATGAATACCGACGCGTTCTTCCCGGTCGTCTCGTAGGCGTTTCGATCGACGCTGCTGGTCGACCGGCGTATCGCCTTGCGCTTCAGACCCGGGAGCAACACATCCGTCGCGAAAAAGCGACATCAAATATCTGCACCGCTCAGGTCCTTCTCGCTGTAATGGCGGCTCTCTATGCCGCGTGGCACGGTCCACAAGGGCTTCGCCGCATCGCTACCCGCGTCAATCGCCTCGCCGCAGCGGCGGCTGAGGGTTTCCGTGATCTTGGTCTCGGTCCCGTGAACCAGACGTTCTTCGACACGCTTACGATTTCGGTTCCTTCCGGTGCCGATGCGCTCATAGCTACTGCGCGATCGGCGGGTCTTGAACTGCGCCGAGTCGATGCCGACACCATCTCAGTGTCGTTCGATGAGACCACAACACCAGTAACGGTCTCCACGCTTTTGACCTGCGCCGGGGCCAGCGAGGTTTCGGTCGCCAAACTCGATATGGCAGCGACAGAGTCCATTCCATTAGCGAGCCGACGCACCACGAGTTATCTCGATCATCCCAATTTCACAACGCATCACAGTGAAACAGAGATGGTCCGGTATTTGCGCAGACTCGCCGATGTCGATCTCGCACTTGACCGGGCCATGATTCCGCTCGGTTCATGCACAATGAAACTCAATTCAGCCGCCGAGATGGAACCTGTCACCTGGAGCCAGTTCGCCGGTCTTCACCCCTATGTCGACCCCGCCGATTCGGCTGGCTATCGAACAATCATTTCCGACCTCGAACGTTGGCTTTCCGACATCACTGGCTATGACGCTGTGTCGCTTCAACCCAACGCCGGTTCCCAAGGCGAGTTCGCGGGCCTCCTTGCGATTCGTGCGTGGCATCTTGGCAATGGTCACGAGCACCGCACTGTGTGTTTGATTCCTGCATCGGCGCACGGAACAAATGCCGCGAGTGCAACGATGGTCGGAATGCGCGTGATCGTTATCGCTTGCGATGAAAACGGCAATGTCGATGTCGACGATCTTCGATCAAAAATCGATGAACACGCGGACAATCTCGCAGCACTAATGATCACCTACCCGTCGACCCACGGTGTGTTCGAAGAAGCCATCGGCGATATCTGCGGCGCGGTGCACGATGCCGGCGGACAGGTGTACCTCGACGGAGCCAATCTCAACGCGCTTGTCGGCGTTGCGCGGCCTGGCCACTTCGGCGCCGACGTTAGTCACCTCAATCTTCATAAGACCTTCTGCATTCCTCACGGCGGAGGTGGACCCGGGGTCGGTCCTGTCGCTGTTCGCTCTCACCTGGCTCCCTATCTGCCAGGTCATCCTGTGATTCCATCGGCTGGTCCTGCTCGAGACAGTTCAGTTACTGGTCCCCTCGTCGGCCCAGTTTCTTCAGCGCCTTACGGCTCAGCAAACATCCTCACGATTCCGTGGTCATACATCTCGATGATGGGCCCCGAGGGACTGGAGCGAGCCACCCACGTTGCAATCCTCAACGCGAATTACGTCGCCCAACGACTCGAAGACGCCTTCCCCGTTCTCTACACCGGGCGCGACGGTTTGGTAGCCCACGAGTGCATTCTCGATCTTCGGCCCATCACCAAAGAAACGGGTGTGACGGTCGATGACGTCGCGAAACGCTTGATTGACTACGGCTTTCACGCACCGACGATGTCGTTCCCTGTTGCCGGAACGCTCATGTTCGAGAGCACCGAAAGTGAAGGATTGAATGAGCTCGATCGATTCTGCAACGCGATGTTGTCGATCCGGCGTGAAATCGACCTCGTAGCATCTGGCCATTGGCCAGCAGAGGACAATCCGTTGCACAACGCTCCTCACGCCGCAGCCGACCTCACGAGCAACTCGTGGGAACACGCCTACACCCGAGAGGTCGCCGGCTGGCCCGCAGGCCACGTCGCGGCGCGCTACTGGCCTCCGGTGAGCCGCATCGACGGCGCTTACGGCGATCGAAATGTCGTTTGTTCGTGTCCGCCGATCGAAGAGTTCGCCGAAAACTAATTAGCCAACGAACGGCGGCTTCACAACGACAGCTTCGAGAAGTGTTCCGCGCACATCGATAGAGAACTGATCCCCCACGCTTGCGTCGGGCGGAAGAAACGCCAGTGCTATCCCGTGTCCCAGTTCGGGAGAATAATTGCCGCTCGTCACTTCTCCGACGACAACGCCGTCGCGCAAAACCGCTGATCCTTCTCGTGGTGGTCGCCGACCCTCGGTGACGAGCCCCGCAAGCCGACGTGAAATCCCACGATCTCGCTCCGCCGCTAGTGCTTCAGAACCTCGGAACGGACCTTTGTCGAAGCGAACTGCCCAACCAAGCCCAGCCTGCAACGATGTGATGCCTTCTCCAAGTTCGTGGCCGTGCAAAGGAAGACCAGCTTCGAGACGCAGCGTGTCGCGAGCACCCAGACCTGCGGGTGTGATTCCTGCGCTGGTCAACGCTGACCAAAGCGCAGACGCGTGGGGCGCAGGTACGGCAATCTCGACACCGTCTTCTCCGGTGTAGCCAGTACCAGCTACGACAATAGGAACGCCCTGCCATTCGAGCAATCGAACATCAAAACGCTCCACTGATGCGATTGCTTCGTTGACAGTCGTGAGCAGTGATCGAGCCTGTGGTCCCTGTACAGCCAAAATTGCTCGCTCGGATGTGATGTCACCGGCATCGATTTCGATGCCGTCCATGCTCATGACGATTTGCTCAAGTGCACCGGTTACCCGATCTGTATTTGAAGCGTTGGGCATGACATCAAACGTCTCGGGATCAACCCACCAGATGATGATGTCGTCAACAACTGATCCATCGTCTTGGTCGAGGAGATGGGTGTACTGCGCTCGCCCTGGAGCTACTCGATGAAGATCATTTGTGAAGGCTCGCTGAAGGACATCGAAAGCATCGGGACCAGTGACCCGGACCGTGCCGAGATGGGAGACATCGAAAACAACTGCGCCATGACGGCAGGCGCGATGTTCGGCGAGGGTCCCCTGCTCGTAAGAAAGGGGCATATCCCAACCGCCGAACGGCACCATTTTGGCACCGATCGAACGATGGACAGCATCGAGAGGAGAAAGACGATCAGTCACGTCGTGACCCTAGTTTCGGAGAATCGATGCCGTAGCCACTCCACCGGGCGATTCAGTTCAGATCGCAGTTGAAATCGGCGTCGTCGGAAGATCGCCAACCACTGCGGTTGGATCGTCAGCTAAATCTGTTTGAGGACGAAGTTCGCGAATTCGAGCATCCATCTCGTCTCGAACACCTGCCAACGGAAGGATGTTCAAAACACCCTGACCCTTGTGGATCAGGTCGATAAGTTCGCCATCAGATTGAATGACTACCGAGGTTGAACCTTGGATGACGAGATTTGCTGAGGTGATTTCCTGTCCGAGAATGTCACGTAGATAACTGAAAATCTCTCGAACGCTTTCTAGGCGGATTCCAGCATCGAGAAGACTCTTGATGACCTTCAGCTCAAGAAGATCGGTGTACCCGTAGCGACGACGACTACCACTCCCGGCTGCATCGGTCAGTGTTGGACGAACCAAGTCCGTTCGAGCCCAGTAGTCGAGTTGGCGGTAGCTAATTCCGACTATCTCCGCTGCCTTCGCGCCACTAAAGCCGTGGTCGACCGCGCGCTCATTCGTAGATGCCATGGTTGCTCCCAGTTAGAACTAGTGACGGCCTTGCGTCACAGAACGGGATCGGCGCTGACCCCACGGATGACAACGACGAAATTACGCCGTTGTGAGGACCGCTGACCGTACAGGGCGCCGCGCGCGGCGTCAATGATTGGGCGAAAACCGCGTCAGGACGCGAAATCCTCGGGATTTACGTTGTCAATGAAGGCACGGAACTCTTCGACCACGTCTCCCCCGTCGTCGGAACCTTCGGTCTTATCGTCGGGAAGCAGTCCAGCAGCCTCGACGACAGAATCGTCGGCCCATATCGGGCAGTGAAATCGCAACGCCAGGGCCACGGCATCAGACGGACGGGCCGACAAACGAGACTCCGTTTCGGCAACTTTTAGGACCAATTCGGCATAAAACGTGCCGCCGTCGACCTTCGTGATCTCAATGAAGGAAAGGGTGGCACCCAAATGCTCAATCGCCTCACAGAAAAGATCGTGGGTCAGTGGTCTCGGGGTAACGACGCCTTCGAGTCCAAAACTGATTGCAGCTGCTTCGGCATGACCGATGAAGATAGGAACGAGCCGGCCCGCACCCGCAACCTCGCGCAAAACGAGCACTGGGGCATTTCCCGGGATATCAACCTGAACGTTGATGACTTCCATCTCAATCACCGGCTCAGACTACCGGGATCGAAGAGCAACCGAACCCGTGACTCAGGCTTGACCCAGATAGTCACGCAGCGAGGCCCGAACCATCACTGCCCGCAGGTCATCGGCAAGTTCCGCCAACTCTTCGAGCATCTCAACCGCCTCTTCGCGGGCCGCAGCACGACGTTGTTTCAGCAGCGGAGTAATGAGCTGTTCGAACAAGCCGGCTTCCCGTTCAGCCGAAACCTTGTACATACGCAGGTGGCGAGGCTCAATTCCATACCTCCCGAATCCGCCAGCCAGACGCGCCACGACAAGTGCTTCTTCGTCGTAATACTCAACATGCCCCATGGACCGGCGTGTCAGAAGTCCGAACTTCTCGAGGTCAGCCACCTCAGACTCGCCCAAGCCGCTCTGCTCGCAGAGTTCCTTACGTGTGAGTGCTACCTCAGGTGCAACGATCTCATCATCCGAACCTTTCTGCGGAGTGGGATCGCCCTTCTTGTGTCCGGTTGGATGCCGTTTCCCGCCACGAGGCGCCGTGGGCGCTGTCGCGGGCCCTTCGAGCAAACTCGTAACAGCACTCGTTCGGGAAGCTGAGGCGTTGGCACCTGAGTTCTTCGCAGCGGAATCATTCTTGGGTGACGCAGGGCCTGCAGAGTTCTCGACGACCTGAGAATCTGATGAGTCGTTGGAGGTCTCTACTACTTCCGAGTTCCGCTCAAATGGAAGTACGCCCTCGGGCGGACCATCGGCAAAATCACCTGCGGCAAGCCGATCCTTGATCACCTTCAACGGCAAAAAGTGATCGCGTTGCTGCGTGAGAATCCATCGCAGCCGTTCAATGTCTTCGTCGTGAAATTTCCGGTACCCCGACGGAGTGCGTTCGGGATTCAACAACCCTTGGCTCTCAAGGAACCGAATCTTGGAAATAGTGATATCGGGATAGTCGCTTTGCAGGAGCGCAAGTACTTCGCCAATTGAAGAGTGAGAACCAGCGTCGGTCACGCTTCGTCTCCACCGAGAAGAAACACAAGTTTGAACTTTCCGATTTGCAATTCATCACCGCTCGAAAGAATCGCTGTTTCGATTCGCTGACGATTGAGATATGTCCCATTTAGAGAACCGGTATCACACGCCAGCCAAGTTCCATCAGTGACTCGCCGAAGCTCGGCATGGCGACGCGAAACCGTTATGTCATCAAGGAAGATATCTGAGTCGGGATGTCGACCTGCAGTCACCACATCGCTATCCAACGCGAATCGACTCCCAGCCTTCGACCCGCGCTGAACCACAAGCATCGCGGAATCGGCAGGAATACCCTCGACGATGACTGCGACGTCGTTCTCGACAGGGTCACCTGGAGTCACTGGGTGGAAAGTAATCGTTGTGTGATCGGGCGCGATCGATTCAAGAACTGCACCGCATGAGGAGCAGAAATTGGCTCCAAGCGAATTGCGGTGCCCGCAGTTATTACAGAATCCCTCGGCAACAGCCATCACGAGCCTTCGATCAACCGCCGATAACCATCGACGTCTAGAAGAGCGTCAATAGAAGTTGCGTCAGAAGGCTCAATAATGCAGATCCAACCATCGCCGTAAGGATCATCATTCAAACGCTCTGGTGAATCCGAAAGTAGATCGTTTACAGCGATGACCGTGCCAGCAACAGGTGCGTAGATGTCCGAGACCGACTTGGTCGACTCAACTTCGCTGACCTTCGCTGCCGCATCAACCTGCATACCAAGTTCGGGAATCTCGACGTACACGACATCGCCGAGCGCATCTTGTGCGTAGTCAGTGATTCCGAGACGAAGTTGACCGTTCTCGAGACGGACCCATTCGTGGTCGGAGGAATAGCGCAGATCATCAGGCAGTTGCATGGGCCGAACGCTATCCGATTGCCTCGACCTCCACCGAAGCGTGAGCCCCGGATCCGAGTGCCCTCACTCCCCCGTGGCCCTTGCCATGCGTCCGTCACTCAGGGCCCGAAGGCCGAGCGGCACGTAGAGAGCTGCTGCGTAATAGGAGGCTGCCAGTGCCGGCAGAGCGCAGGCCCATGCCGCGATCTCAAAGAACGGCTGCAATACCCAGTCAGTTGACGCCCAGAGAAACCCAGGAAATGCAAACATCAATCCGAACGTGGCCGCCTTGCCGATCCAGGTCACATCAATGCGGCGGGCCCCGAGGGAAGCCAATACCAACGTGGCCAATGACAGGGCCACTTCCCGAACCAGCACCGCGATGCAAAACCAGAGCGGGGCCGATCCGGCGATGATGATTGTGACGATTGATACGAAGAAAAGCAGTCGGTCGACAACCGGATCGAAGATCTTCCCGAGGTTCGAGACAGCGTTGAACCGACGTGCATACCAGCCGTCCACCCAATCGGTTGCACCCAAAACACCAAGGAGTGCACCTGCCGCCAGAGGGTTCTCTTGACCAAGCAGGAGCCAGACAAATACCGGCAAGCAGAGCAAGCGAGCAAGAGTGATCAGATTCGGAACGGTGAGAATCTGATCCTCGGACTCGGAGTTGGCGGGCAAGGTCATCGGTTGCACTCTACGATTTCAAACCCATGAGCACCTTGTTTACCAAGATCATCAAAGGCGACCTGCCAGGACGGTTCGTCTACAGAGACGATATGTGCGTTGCATTCCTCACGATCGCCCCAATCTGCCCCGGCCACACCCTCGTTGTCCCGCGCCTCGAGGTAGATCATTGGATAGATCTTCCCGACGAGCTCGCCGGACATCTCGCCATCGTTGCCCGCAAGATTGGCGCGGCCCAGATGGCTGCATTTGAAGCCGAGCGAATCTCTCTCATCATCGCCGGACTTGAAGTCCCCCACACCCACCTCCATGTGCTCCCAATCACATCGGAAGCCGACATCGATTTCCGCAAAGCGAACACTGCGGTCGATCCAGCGGAACTCGACAAGGCAGCGAACGCTCTTCGCGCTGCTCTCGGATCAGAAGCCTCGGTCTAACCGGCTACAACAACCGACCCTGACCCTCGGCTTGGCCGTCGGCGACAATCTCGCCGGGTTGAATAAGTGAGGCATCGCCATTGCGCACGTTGTTTACCGCTGTTGAAACTGTCCACCACCGCAACCACTGCTCTGGAGCCGGCCTCAACATGGAATGCAGCTCATCGATGCGGTCATTTGATGGATCAAGCCATGGCGCCCACTGGTCTCGCGAGAGAATCATCGGCATTCGATCATGCAGCGGTGCAATCATTTGGTTCGGCGGGCCGGTAATGATTGAACATGTATGAAGAACTGCGGCTGATTCTGACTCTTCTCTGCTGCGCCACGATTCCCAGATGCCTGCGAACGCGAGCGGGTTTCCATCAGTCGATGTGATGTAGACCGGCTGCTTCTTTTTTCGCTCTGGAACTTGAACCCACTCGTAGAACCCGTCGACCGGAATGAGGCATCGCCGTCGACGAAATGCCGATCGAAACGAAGGCTTCACTGCGACAGTTTCGGACCGAGCATTGATTAGACGCGAACCGATCGCGGGACTTTCCGCCCAACTTGGAACCAGACCCCAAAACATCAAATCAAGGCGGCGTTGTCCGTTCTCATCTTGATGCACAACAGCCACGTCACTAGTTGGGGTGACGTTGTAGTTCTCGACCTCATCGGGAAGATCTGTCTCTGCTTCGAAGAAATCAGCCAACTCCGATGCAGGCGTGGTGCTCGTGAATCGCCCGCACACGACTAGTCCTGCTCACTCATTGGAGCCACGCATTCATCAACGACCGACTGACCGGCCAGATAGGGCGAGCCAACACCAGCGACAAGAGCAACCTCATCGCTTGTGACGCGAACACTAACTTCGGAAGTGCGCATTCCTAGACAGTAGGACCAGCGGAGAAATCCTCGTCGGTCAGACCATGTTCCGGTCGGAGCGTTGGGAACAAGATGACCTCTCGGATACTTTCAACCGCGGCAAGGATCATCACGAGACGATCGATACCGATTCCGAGCCCTCCGGCAGGGGGCATTCCGTACTCAAGGGCCCTGATGTAGTCGAGATCGACGTCGCCGGATTCTGGATCTCCGGCAGCCTTGTTGGCTGCTTCTTCTTGGAACCGAGCAAGCTGTTCCACAGGATCGTTGAGTTCGCTGTAGGCGTTCGCCAACTCACGACCGTCAACAATGACCTCAAAGCGCTCAACAAGGGACGGGTCACTTCGGTGCGGCTTCGCGAGTGGTGAAGTCTCACGAGGGTGATCAAAAACGATCGTCGGTTCCATCACTTTGGACTCAACGAGTTCGTCGTAGACCTCGTGTGTGCACCGACCAGGCCCCCACGAGTCCTTCCATTCGAGTCCAAGCCCATCGAGAATCGCTCTTGTTTCCGAGAGCTCCATTTCAGGATTGATGTCGACACCGACAACTTCCTTGATGAGTTCGACCATCGTGACTCTGCGCCATGGTGGCGCCAGGTCAACAGATGTGCCCCGAAGTTCAACCTTCGTAGTGCCGTTTGCAGCAACAGCAGCCGAAGAAACAAGTACCTCGACGAGTTCCATCATGTCGCTGTAGTCAGCGAATGCCTCGTAGGACTCGAGCATCGTGAACTCAGGATTGTGGCGGGTATCGATCCCCTCATTGCGGAAGACGCGACCAATTTCAAAGACACGGTCGAGACCGCCTACGAGAAGACGCTTCAACGGAAGTTCAAGGGCGATGCGCAAATAGGTATCGAGAGTCAGCGCGTTGTAATGCGTAATGAATGGCCGTGCAGTGGCGCCGCCCTGCTGCAGGTTCAAAATAGGCGTTTCAACTTCGAGGTAGCCACGTTCACGCAACACTCTTCGAATCGCGTCAACGGCGGCGAAGCGCGTTTCAAACACTCTTCGCGCGTCTGGATTCACCGTGAGATCGACATAACGCTGGCGGTATCGCGCATCGACGTCGGCGAGGCCCTTCCATTTATCAGGAAGAGGACGCAACGCTTTGCTTAACAGCACCCAATCGGAAACCTTGACCGAGAGCTCACCCTTTTTCGTGGCCATAATCTCGCCTTCGACCCCAACCCAGTCGCCTCGATCAAGTTGATTGAACTCGCCAAAGAATTCTTTACCTAAGACTCCGGCCGAGACGAACAACTGGATTTCGCCCGTTCGATCCCGTAGCTGCCCAAACGTGAGCCGTCCCTGCTCTCTCTTGAGCATGAGTCTTCCGGCGAGGCGGACGACAACGCCGGTTTCGGTACCAGCTTCGATGGTCCCCCATTCATCTCGAACTGGGCCGATATCGGAGGATCGCTCAAACCGATAGGGGTACGGGTCGACTCCCGAAGCTCGCAATTGACCGACTCGCTCGAGTCGTTGGGCACGGATAGAGGCCCGCTCCTCTGAGGAAGCCTCAAGGTCTTCAGGACTATCGAGCGGTTCTGAGGAGGACTCTGCTGCGTTCTCGTCTGACATCAGTCTTCCTGGAGTTCTCGGGGGTTACGGGGCGGGGTGCCAGTGTGGCACCCCGCACGTATCTGGTCGGGCTGGCGGGATTCGAACCCACGACCTTCGGTCCCCCAGACCGACGCGCTAACCAAGCTGCGCCACAGCCCGTGGAGGGAACACCTTAGCGAGACGGTGTGATCTGACCGAATCGGCCGGCGGTCGTGAGATAACGATCGGGGGCGAAGCGTCGAGCTCGCCACCAGTACTCCGTCGTAGTTCCAGGCCAGATTGTGTCGACTCTGCCGTCTTCCCGCTGGTACCAACTTGAGCATCCGGAAGCCCACACCGTGGTGGCAACCCTTCGCTGCAACTCCGCGTAGGAGGCATCCCCAACTTCTTGCCGAAGTTCGATTGTGGCCACTGATTCTCTTCGCATGTATCTGAGGGCGCGCCCGATCTGCTGAAGTTGGACCTCGATCATGAAGACGATGGAATTGTGTCCGAGTCCGGTTCCCGGTCCGGCAAGAAACCACAGGTTTGGGAATCCTGAGACCGTGATCCCAAAATCAGTTGAAGCCCCATCCTCCCAATGTTTGGCCAGGTTCACTCCGTTGCGGCCAATGAAAGTCAAGGGCGACGGAAAGTCAGTCACGGCAAACCCTGTCGCAAGTACCAACACATCGAGTTCATGATGGCGACCATCAGAGGTGGTGATGCCCGTCGTATCGACGCGTTCAATTGAAGTTGTGACAACATCAACGTTTGGCTTCGCCAACGCTGAGTACCAGTCGTTTGAAATCAATAGCCGCTTGCAACCAGGCTTGAACGTCGGCAGTAGTGCAGCCGCTGCTTCGGGATCAGGGAAAGATGCATCGATCAGCGTCTTTGTCTCTTCTTTGATGCGCGCCGTCATCGCATTGGCAATCTTGCCGCTTCCGAGAAACGCCAAGGACAGAAACTCTTGACGGGCATAGATGCGCCAGCGGTGAAGACGCTGCAAAAAGGGCAACGCTCGATAGAGGTGTCGACGCCACAAAGGAGCCGGACGATCATCGCGAGGCAGCACCCAAGGTGGGGTCCGCTGGAAAACATCAAGGTGTTCGACATCGTCTGCGATTGCCGGAACAAGTTGAATGGCCGATGCACCCGTGCCGACGACACCGACCCTCTTACCGTCGAGAGAAACATCGTGTCGCCAGCTCGCTGAGTGGAAGGCCTCGCCAGCAAAGTCCGAGAGCCCGGGAAAATCGGGTGTTGCGGGCTGACTCAGCGGACCGGTGGCTGAAATGACGGCCGACGCGAGGACGGTGTCACCTGCACGGGAAGTGATCGACCAACACGTTTGCTCCTGAAGCCATCGCACCTCTGCGACATCAAAGCCGAAGCGAACGCGCGAATGAAGTCTGTAGTTATCGGTGACTCGTTCGAGGTAGTCCTCGATCTCCGGCTGTGCCGGATAGCTGCGGCTCCATGCGGAATTCTGCGCAAACGAAAACGAATAGAGGTGGCTTGGAATATCGCACGCACATCCGGGATAGGTGTTATCCCGCCAGGTGCCCCCAACCGCTTTCGCTCGTTCGAGAATCACAAAGGATTCAATCCCCTGCTCAATGGCCATGACTCCAGCACCAATGCCGCCGAAGCCACTGCCAATGATCGCAAGCTCGACCACACCACTCTCCACGATCAACTCTTTCCGCTCATTGCAGCAGCCAAATCACGCCTTGCACTGCACGCCAACCGAGGTAAAGGCCGGCAGCCAAAACAAGAATCCAGAAATGCCACGGGACTTTCTGGATGCTCGGTGGCTCACCGATCAATCGACCACACGCCGGACACGTCCCGTCGGGCGGCAATGAATTCGGGTTCCAAAACTTGGAACATTCTTCACACCACGGCATTTGGTCAGTCCCGCTTCCGCACTCGCATCTTGATTGGTGTTGCACCCATGTCGAACGCTTCGCGAAGGGAGCGTTCGAGGTAGCGAAGATAGGAAGGAGGAATCTCCTTGTTCGCAAAGAGCGTGAATGTCGGCGGATCCGTCGCTCCCTGCGTTGCGTACAGGACTCTTGCGCCGTGGGGACCAGGCTGAGCGGCTTGCGCCGCGCGCAGAACCTGATTGACTTTTCGCGTTGGAACTCGGCGGTGGTAATCCTCGATCGTTCCGGAGAGAGCCGGGAGCAAACGATGCACCCCTTTCCCCGAGAGCGCACTGATCTTCAGAACTGGTGACTCTCCAATGAAATGCAAACGCTGACTGATTTGGTAACCCACATCATCACGAGCATCGGCGTCCAGGAGTTCCCACTTATTGAGCAGCACCACCACGGGGCAGCCGGCGGCGTCGATTCGCTCTGCCAGACGTTGGTCCTGCGCCGTCACGCCTACCGTCGCATCGATAACAAGCATCGCGACATCGGACCGATCGATCGCCTGAAGGGCACGAACCAATGAGTAGTACTCGGTGGATTCATCGACCTTGCTTCGACGGCGCATTCCCGCTGTATCGACAAAGCGAATCGGGCCGTCCTCGGTCTCAACGATGGTGTCGACAGCGTCTCTGGTGGTTCCCGGCATGTCATGCACAACGGATCGTTCATCGCCAATGAGGCGATTGAAGAGTGTCGACTTACCAACATTGGGTCGACCGACGATTGAAACGGAGAAGATCTTGTCGGCTTCTGCTTCGTCTTCGTCGACAACTACCTCTGGCTCGGGAGGGAACTCAAGCATGAGCGATTCAAGAAGATCGCCGGTTCCTCGACCGTGCAGGGCGCTTACGGGGAATGGATTGCCGACCCCCAGTCCGAGCAAGTCCCAGATTGCCGATTCTCGATTTGTGTCGTCGACCTTGTTGGCGACGAGAAGAACAGGGCGGCCATTGCGACGAAGGATCTGAGCAACACGACTGTCTTCTTCGGTAATGCCAACCGTGACATCGACAACAAAGAGCACAACATCGGCTTCGAGAATTGCTTTCTCGCTCTGCTTGGAAACCTTCTCGTCAAGCGAGTTACCTCCCGGCATCCATCCACCGGTGTCGACCAAACGAAACTCGCGGGCCTGCCACTCGGCAACAACTTCTTTTCGATCACGAGTGACGCCGGGCTTCTCTTCAACAATTGCCTCTCGACGACCGACGATTCGATTGAAGAGTGTCGACTTGCCGACATTGGGACGGCCCACGACCGCAACAAGCGGAAGATCGATTGGTTGGGTGCTCATTTCGGCTCCAGCGCCCGACGGAGAGCGATGCCATCTGTCGGGAGGATCTCGACCTGTCGGGGCAGATCGTCAGGAGTGAGACCATCGAGGAAACGTCCCTGTGACAGACACACATCGGGCAAGAGGTAGCGATGACCTTCGGGCTCAGTTGAGAGCACACGAATAAGGTCGGCCCCGGTGAGGAGACCCGCGACACCAGTGTTGCCGCCGAAGAAGAGATTCTCCACACTGAGTACACGTATGTCATCGCGGTCGAGTGTTTCGACCAATGGGCCGAGAACCTGAGCTCCGTAGCCGCCGGTGATGATGGCCACGGGTGCATTAGGACGAGGGCGAATCGAAGTCTCTCCGCCACCTCGGGGCGCCCGATATCCCTCGGGTGGCGCTCCATCGACCCAAGCAAAAAAACCAGTCGCGACGCCAGTTGGAGTTGCGGTTTCGCCCATGAACTCCCGCTCGAACGTGCGAGCCATTCCGATGCCGTCTTCATGCATCGGAAAATCTTCGTAGACGCTGTGATCGGGGAAGGGCCGATTCGCGAGCAAGTAGTACTCGTCAGCGGCATGAACGATACGCCTTCCGAGCGTTGCAAGATAGATGTCCTGCCAATCATGAACAGCATCGATTACGTCGCTCGCTTCGGCTTGCGTATGAGGACGCATCGTCGGCTCGGTATTGAAATCGCTCACACCAAGAGGAACAACACTCAAGGTTGCCAATTCCGAATACGTATCGAGCACGGTCGCAAGCGTCTCATCGAGAGCGGGGCCATCGTTTCTACCGGGACACACGACGACCTGACCGTGGACCTCGATCCCGTGGTCGAGCAATGCGCGAAGCCAACGAAGACTCGAAGCACCTCGTCGGTTTCGGAGCATTGAGGAACGCAGGTCTGGATCAGTCGCATGGATCGAAACGTGCAGTGGCGAAATCCGTTCTGTCACAACTCGTTCGAGGTCAAGCTCAGTGAATCGGGTGAGTGTCGTGAAATTTCCGTAGAGAAACGAAAGTCGATAATCGTCGTCTTTGAGGTAAAGAGATTCACGCAGATTGGGAGGCAATTGGTAGATAAAACAGAACTCGCAATGGTTGTCGCAGGTTCTGACCTGGTCGAACAGTGCGGAGTGGATCTCGGCGCCAAGAGATTCGCCAGGTTGTTTCTCGACTTCAAGCGCAATCTGGAGCCCACCCCGATCAACGTCCAGGCTGATTTCACCCTCATCGGCGAGAAGTCGATACGCGATGATGTCTCTCGGCACTTCGCCATTGAGCCGCAGAATCAGGTCGCCCGGCGCTAACCCCGCTCGCTCGGCCGGCGAAGCGGGCGCGACGCTGACAACTCGAGGCGAGGACATAGCCGCTAAGGCTAGTGCCGGTAGCCTCTGATCCCATGAACGAGCAGTCGGCACAGCCTTCCCCCGATTCGGAATCTCCAGTTGTTCAGAAGGTTCTCCTTGCTGCCCCTCGCGGATTCTGCGCAGGGGTCGAGATGGCGATTAAGGCCCTGGCATGGATGGTCCGCTCTTTCGAAGCGCCCGTTTACTGCTACCACGAGATCGTTCACAATCAACGAGTCGTTGAACGATTCCGCGATCTGGGCGTGGTCTTCGTCGATGACATCTCAGAAGTTCCAACCGGCAGTCCCATCATGCTGTCGGCTCACGGGAGTGCCCCAGAAGTAGTGGCCGCTGCGCAGTCAAGTGGCGGTTACGTGGTCGATGCCGTCTGCCCACTGGTTACCAAGGTTCACCATGAGGTAAAGGTGCGCGCTGGCAAGGGCTACCAAATTGTTTACATCGGCCATGAAGGACATGAAGAAGCTGTTGGCACGATGGCCGTTGCCCCCGACAACATTCATCGCGTGGAATCGGTAGAGGAAGTTGCACAACTCCCCTCGTTCACAGAACCGGTCGCGCTACTTGCGCAAACAACATTAAGCCATCGCGATTGGGCGAACGTTCTCGAAGCCACCCGGGAACGATTCCCGGACATGTGGGTTCCAGGTCGTTCCGACCTTTGCTTTGCCACCACGAACCGTCAATCAGCACTCCTTGAAATCGCTCCGCAATGCGACGCCGTCGTCGTCATTGGTTCCGCAAATTCATCGAATACACGAGCACTTGAAAGTCTCGCTCGACAAGCCGGCTGTGCACGCGTGTACCGGGTGAACGAAGCCGAGGAACTTCCCGACGATCTCCACGGGGTTGTGGGCGTTACCGCCGGTGCATCTGCGCCTGAAGAACTCGTTAAATCTGTCATCTCAAAAATTGCTCCAACTGATGGCGTGGAGATCGTGCAAGTTACGGAAGAGGATGAGTACTTCCCTCCCCCACGCAACCTTCGCGATCTGATCTCCACGATCGACGCTGCGGCCACACTCACCTTTGGTGGTCCTGTCGATGCCCGCCCGCCAACACAAGATCGATCGCTGCATGCCAGCGACGTTCTCGCAGCACTTGCGTGAGCGACGCTGACCAATGCTTCCGCTTTCGCTTGAATCCTTTCGCCTCTTTCTCCACATCACCGCTGCCGCCGTATGGGTCGGAGGCCAGCTAACGCTTCTAGGCCTGTTGCCTGTACTACGTGACATCGGTCCCGACGCGCCAAGAGCCGCTGCTCGGAGATTCAACCTCATCGCGTGGTCCGCTTTTGGCGTGCTCTTTATGACTGGCATCTGGAGTCTTTTGGAAGAAACCCCAAGCTCACGGGGGGCTGCATGGAATGCCACCTTGGGTCTGAAACTCCTCATGGTCGCCGCCACCGGCATCGCCGCCGCGTTCCACGCTGGAGCTCAATCCAAGGTGATCTTGGCTGCAGGCGGCGCCATTTCGCTGTTTGCTGGGCTGGCCGCTGTTCTCCTCGGCGTCATGCTCTCAATTGCACCTTCGTAAAATTCAGCAAGAGATGGCTCGGAGAGGGCAGACTTAGGCCATGGCTACTTCATTCACCCGCATGGACGAATCCACTCAGGAACAGTGGCTACACATCGGAGCCCAACACGCGCTGAATCAAGGGCGAGTCGCTGACCGAATGCTCATGCTCCTTGAGTCGCTCGGCGAGATCACCGATGGCTTCAACGCCGACCAACTAACCCACTGTCTCCAGACCGCCACCCTCGCCGAACGTGCCGGTGCCGATGAGGAAGTTGTGTTTGCCTCACTCATGCACGATGCCGGTAAGGCAATCACCGTCCCAAATCACGGCGCCATCGCTGCTGAGATGATCAAGCCATACGTACGCGACGACGTTTACCAAATGATTCGCGTCCATCAAGATTTCCAGGGGAAGCACTACTACCAGCATTTCGGTGCAGATCCCGATGCCCGTGAGAAGCATCGTGAGGAACTCACCACCGAACAGTTCGACCTGGCTGCAAGATTTGCTGACGAGTGGGATCAAATCGCATTCGATACCGAGTACGACACTCTGCCGCTGTCGCATTTCGAACCTCTCGTTCGCAAACTCACCGGCGACATGTCACTTTGAGCTTTCGCTCAGTTCAATGTTGATTCGGTGAGCCAGCTCGAAGTTGCGCTTCGTCGAAAAGATCTTGAATTCTCGCTCCCAGTAGAGCCGTCATGTCGCGGACTCCGTTTCGAGAAACTCGACCACTCTCTTTCTTAGGAGGCGGCACAATTGCCTCGCCAATGACGACCACCATTTTCACGGGTCGGATGAATTTCTTGCCCTTCGGCATGGCTCGCTCGGTTCCTCCGAGACCTACCGGAATAATTGCAACCCCGGTTCGACAAGCGACGTAGGCCGGCCCGTCGAACATTTCTTGGACCAGAGGACCGGACTGGCGAGTGCCTTCCGGGAACATCACCAAGGGCTCTCCCCGTTCGATGACGGTCAACGCAGCCTTCAAGGCATCACGATCCGCCGCGCCTCGCTGAACAGGGAACCCGCCCATGGCCGTCAGAAACCAGCCCAGTTGCTTGTTCGTCCACATCTTCTCTGCGCCCATGTAGCGCATCAACCGCCAAATCGCCGCGCCAATAACGGGAGTATCGAGATAGGAACGGTGGATCGGCGAAACGATGAATGGCCCCTTCTTCGGGATGTTCTCGCGTCCGTGTACTTCAAGCCTGAAATAGAGACGGGTAACGATCTCAAGGAGGAGTCGCACCATATGGTGCATTGCTTTCTGCGCAAGAGTCAGCGCTTCCCCGTTGTCATGTCCTTCAGGGATGTAGATCTCGCGACGACTCACGGCATGTATTCCATGATTGCGTCAACGATCTGGTCAACAGACAGATCGCTCGTATCGATGACGACTGCATCATCGGCGGTACGCAATGGGTCATGGGTTCGGTTCTGATCGAGGGCATCACGCCGAGCAAGATCGGTAGCGACTGTCTCGTAGGAAAGATCAGATACTTCCTTCGAGCGACGAGCAGCTCGAACCTCCGGACTTGCGTCGAGGTAAACCTTGAGTCTCGCGTCGGGGAATACAACGGTTCCGATATCGCGTCCCTCCATCACGCCACCACCGCGCTTGGCGACCCATTGACGCTGTCGCGCCCGCATCTCGGTTCGTACGGTTGGGTTTGCGGCAACGATGCTGACGGCGCGAGTGACCTCGGGTCCTCGAATCTCGATGGTCGCGTCGACACCATCAACAACGACCGGGCCAGTTGGATCCACCTCGAGTTCGATATTGCGGGCCAGGTTTCCCACAACCTCGGCATCCTCAGGGTCGACACCACCGCGTAACGCGGCAAAGGTAACAGAGCGATACATCGCACCGGTGTCGAGATAGTCCAGTCCCAGTCGAATTGCGACGGCCTTTGCCACGGTCGATTTTCCTGATCCGGCGGGACCGTCGATTGCGATTACCAATGGTTGTTCGGTCACTTCAGGCCTCCGGGGCGGACTCGTTCCATCTCGTCGAAGTATGTCGGAAATGTCTTTCGCACGCAGTTTGGATCCGAGATTGAAACGCCCGAACTGGCGTATCCGATTACTGCCATGCTCATCGCCATTCGATGGTCGTCGTAGGTCTGAACGGTCGCCGGATCAATCGGACCCGGGATCACCGTGAATCCATCATCATCCTCAGTTGCATCAATGCCCAGTCGACGAAGTTCGGAGACAACGGCGGCGATCCGGTTGGTCTCCTTCTTTCGGATGAATCCGATGCCGGAGATCGTTGTCGGACCTTCAGCAAAAACGGCCACTGCTGCGACGGTCTGCGCTGTATCGGAAATCTGACTGAAATCGACCGTCACCCCATGTAACGCCGCACCTGTGACGGTGATCGACGATTCGTCGACTACGACCTCGGCGCCCATTGCGGCAAGCACATCTACAAAGCCGACATCTCCTTGTAGAGAGTGTGAACCGAGTCCATCTACTCGCACGGTGCCCCCGCATACCGCTGCTGCGGCAAAAAAGTAGGAGGCTGCGGACGCATCGGGCTCAATGTCGTAATCCCGAGCGAGGTACCCACCTGCCGGAACCGTAAATGTTCGATCGTCCGGCTGCTCAACAACGACGCCGAACGAAGCCATCACCGCAATAGTCATGTCGAGATACGGGCGCGAAACGACGTCACCGTCGATACGGATCTGCAGCCCTTCGGGCATACACGGAGCTGTGAGCAACAGCCCAGAGGTGAACTGACTGGAAACAGATGCATCGATGGAGACCACCGGCATCTCTCCGGACCGCTGAATCGGCCCCTTGATGACTGCAGGCAAATGGCCTGCTCCTTCTTCGAAGGAAACCGTTACCCCTAAACGTTCGATGGCAGTGAAAACATCGCTCATCGGCCGCCGCCGCATCGCCTCATCGGCATCTAGCCGCAACGGTGTGTCGCCCAACGCGAGAACCGAGGCGAGAAAGCGGGCTGTTGTTCCCGACTGCCTTGCAAACCGCGAGGAACTCGAACCGCTGAGATCCCCACCAATACCGGTCACCGAAACGGTGGTTGCGTTCTCGGACAGCAACACGACAGCGCCGAGCGACCGAACGCAATCGATCATTGCCTCGGTGTCATCAGCGAAGAGAGCTCCACGAAGAGTGCTCGTTCCGGTCGCAAGCGCGGCCGCAAGGAGTGCTCGATTCGTGATGCTCTTCGATCCAGGTGGAATGACAACAGCGTCAATGGGACCGCCGAATGGGGTGATCTCGAGGACCTCAACCATCAGCGTTCTTCTGATCCGTCCAGTGAACGCAACACAGCTTTGTAACCGCGAGCGGTCAGGCCGTCGCGAAGGATTGCGCCATTTGCGGCCTCGACGAGGATGATGACAACTCCCTCATCGCCCTCAACCGAGTGAGCGATTTCGATGTCAGCGATACTTACGTCGAGTTCCGTCGCGATCATAGTGATGCCAGCGAGAGCACCCTTCTGATCAGCAACGGGGATACGCAGCTCTGCGAGATCTTCGGCACGAGCGAATCGAGCAGGCAGCGCAAGCCGTGCTGACCTTGCTCGCTCGAGAATCGAAACGAGTGCGTCGCGATCGCCATCAGCAACAATTGAACGAACTGAAGAAAGTGCCGATACAAGTCGATCGAGTTCGGTGACAATCGCTTCTCGATTCTCATTGCAGATGTCTGGCCAGATACCTGGATGGCTTGCGGCGATACGAGTCATATCCCGGAAACCACCCGCAGCCAGACGCATAAGGCTTCGGTGCTCGATTGATCGCTCGTCGGCGAGGCCCATGAGACTTGCCGCCGTTAGATGCGGTACATGAGAAACGATTGCCACCATCGAGTCGTGTTGAGCTGGCGGCAATGACACGACCTCAGCCCCGAACCCCGAGACGATGCTGCGTACTGTTGCGAGCGTTTCGTCATCCGTCGTCTCTATGGGAGTGAGCACCCAGGTGCGCCCTTCGAAGAGATCCGATCTCGAACCGTCGACACCTTCCTGCTCTGAACCCGCCATCGGGTGGCCACCAATAAACCTCGGGTTCTCCATTAGCTGGAGTAGCGGTGTCTTCACGCTTCCAACGTCGGTGACGAAACCAGTTGTATCTCGCAGTGCAACTTCGACCTCATTTGCGATCGCACCAACGGGCGTGGCCACAAACGTGAGATCGACATCATCGAGAAAGCCCGCGGGGGCAATCGAATCGATTGCCCCGACTGCAAGGGCCCGCTCAAGACAAGAGGTAGATCGGTCGCGTCCGAGCACATTCCAGCCCGCCTCACGCAGGCAGAGTCCAACCGACCCGCCAATGAGACCGACGCCAACAATTAACACGGTGCGCTTCTCTGATACCGGAGCCATAGCGCTCACTCCGGCAGATCGTCGCGTAGTCCGCTCGCGCCTTCGAGGTAGACGTGACGAAGTTCAGAACGTGATCGGGATGTTGAAAGATGCATCAGCACACGGATGCAGAATGGAGTTGCCCCGTCGATATCAAGCTCGCGTGCACAGATAAGCGGGATATCGCCGAACCCAATATCTCGAGCGGCCGAGGCCGGGAACATCGAATGGATGTCGTCGGTCGCAGTGAAAAGGACACTGATGATGTCATCGTGCTCGACTCCATTGCGCTCGATCATTTGTTCAAGTAACGCGATCGTGCGAGATCGAACATCGTCGGTGGTATCAGCATCAATGGTAGTGGCGCCGCGAAGCGCTCGGACAGCAGAAGTCACGATGTGATCCTAGAACGGTGAGGTCAACGAGCCGAGGGAGATTCATTCGAACGGGCAACCGCGGCACGCTCTAGAGAACGAAGTTCCTCGCCCGTCAATGGGCGCCATTGCCCTGGCTTGAGTTTTCGATCAGCCAGAGGGCCAATACGGGTGCGAATGAGGCGTTTCACCGGATGCTCGATGGCCTCGCACATCCGACGAATCTGGCGATTTCGACCCTCGTGAATCGTTATACGAAGAATCCCCGGACCGACAAGAGCTGCCTTCGCTGGTGCGGTAATTCCGTCTTCGAGCATGACTCCCTCGCGAAGCATGCGAAGTTCGCCCCGGGTCGGTTCGCCTTCGACGTGGGCGATGTACTCCTTCTCTACGCCAAAGGAGGGATGCGTCAGCCTGTGGGCAAGATCACCATCGTTGGTGAGTAGCAAGAGACCCTCTGTCTCCATGTCGAGACGACCAACGGGAAAGACGCGCGGATCTTCGGGTACGAGTTCGAGAACTGTTGGACGTCCTTGGGGATCGTCAGCGGTGGTCACCACACCAGTTGGCTTATTCAGAAGTACGTGAACGAGCCCCGGACGAACCCCGATGATGACGCCATTGACTGCAACCTCGTCGGACTCAGCAGTGACTCGACGACCCAATTCAGCGACTTCGCCATTGACCGTCACTCGGCCTTCAGCGATGAGGTCCTCGCAAACTCTCCGACTTCCGATACCGATGCGGGCCAGCACCTTCTGAAGGCGCTCCCCCGTTCGTTCCTCGTCGGTCACACCGAGCCGTCCCCGTCGAGCAAATCGCCCAACGAAGGTCGAATGCCATCGCCCGAATCGTCGCTCTCAGAAACAGAATTCACGAGCTCTTCGGCGGCCGAGTCAACGCGGAGACCCATTTCAAGTGCCTCAACGACGTCGGCACCCGGTACGAAATCAGCAATCGACGGCAACTGTGAAAGGGAGTCGAGACCCATCTTCATGAGAAATTCTGGCGTCGTTCCAAACATGACGGCCTGACCGGGACCAGGGTCGCGAGCAACCTCGCCGATGTAGCCACGCTGCTCGAGAGTACGCACCACGCTATCGACTCCGACCCCACGAATCGAAGCGATCTGCGCTCGGCTAATCGGCTGCTTGTAGGCAACAATCGCCAACGTCTCAAGCGCGGCAGCCGACAACTTCGCCGACTGGCCTTCGAGAACGAACTGTTCGATATAAGGCGCTTGATCGGGGTGGCTCTGATAACGCCAACCACCGGCTACGCGTACAAGTTGGAAGCCTCGCTCATCGCTTGCATATTCCGCACCAAGCTCAACAAGGATTGTCTCAACTCGCTCAGTCGGCAATCCCGTCAACTGCGCCAGCATGTCGGTCTGCACAGGCGTGTCGGCAACCATGATGATCGCTTCAAGTGCTCTTTTGATATCGGCAGACATGAGAAACCCTTAGCCGTCGTAGTTGTCGATGTCGGCGAGGTCCGCCACACCAATGGCCGGGGATCCGACCCAAATGATTTCGATGTCGCCAAATGCTGACGGCTGATCGAGCTCGATGAATCCCTGCTTAAACAATTCCAGTACCGCAAGAAAACGAACAACGATTTCGAGCCGCTCGACAAGTGTCTCGGTAAGGCGACGGAACGACACCCGTCCGAAACGCGGAAGCTCGTCGATAAGTTCCTCGACTGCTTCGCCCACACTCACACGAACGCTGTGAATGTGCTCAACATTCACAACAGGAACTGGTTTGGGTGTCATTGCTCTGACGTACGCCGCACGAACGTCGTCGATGTCGACACCTTCGAGCAGGTCTGGGGCAAGTTCCAAGTAGCGCTCATCGAGACCAGCGCGACGGGGCACACACATCGCAGCGTTATCGAAAAGGTCGGAGAGAACGTGGGCTGCGTCCTTGAACGTCTTACAGTCGAGCAAACGAGCAATGAGGAGGTCGCGCTCTTCCCAGAGTGAGAACTCGTCGTCGAGGTCGATGTCAGCGTCCTCGGGCAGAAGACGCTTGCACTTGAGTTCGACAAGCGTGGCTGCGATCAGCAGGAACTCGGTAGTGATCTCCAAATCGAGATGTTCCAGCTTTTCAATCTCTACGAGATAGGCGTCGACGATTCGTGCGAGAGAGATCTCGTAGAGGTCCACCTGTTCCCGAAGGATCAGGTGGAGCAGAAGGTCGAAGGGACCCTCAAAGACTGATGTCTGGACCTCGTATGGCACGGTCTCACGATAGAGGCGTCTGAAGGGGTCAAAGTGCATTCCGTTCCCGAAACCTTCGCCGGGACCTCTAGCATCGGCGACCATGACGCGTGTCTTCTCGGGCATCAAGCCCACCGGTCCGGTCCAGCTCGGCAACCTCTTGGGCGCCCTACGCCATTGGGTCTCCGACCAGGATGAGGCGGACACCATCTTCTGCGTGGTTGATCTCCACGCCCTCACTGTTCCCCAGGACCCCGCTGAACTTCGAACTCGGACCCTCGAACTGGCGCAGCTTCTCTTAGCTATAGGCATCGACCCAGCCCGCTCCACACTCTTCATACAGAGCCACGTTCGGGAACACGCCGAGCTTTCGTGGCTCATGGAGTGCAACGCATCGTTCGGCGAACTTCGCCGCATGACACAGTTCAAAGATAAAAGCGATCAAGCGGAGTTCGTTTCGGCGGGGCTTTTCACCTATCCCGCCCTCATGGCTGCGGACATCCTTCTCTACGACACCGATCGCGTGCCGGTAGGTGACGATCAGCGTCAACACCTCGAACTGTCTCGCGACCTCGCGATTCGTTTCAACAGCCGCTATGGGGACACATTCATCGTGCCTGAAGCCGCAATTGCCAAAGTCGGCGCTCGCGTCATGGACCTTCAGCATCCAACCAAAAAGATGTCGAAGTCCGAGGATTCTCCGCAGGGCACCATTCTCGTCCTTGAAGATCTTGATGCTGTTGCCAAGAAGATCAAACGGGCCGTCACTGACACCGAAACTGATGTTCGCTTCGATACGGCAGAAAAGCCTGGCGTCTCGAATCTCTTAGCGATTCTCAGTGCGTGCACCGGCACCACTCCGGAAACACTTGCCGAGTCCTACACCCGCTATGGCGATTTGAAGTCAGCCGTTGCGGAGGCAGTCGTTGAGACATTGCGTCCCATTCAAGAGCGATTTGCCGAACTTGCCGCAGACCCATCCGGAACCGCCGCGATTCTCGCAAGCGGAGCCGAGAAGGCACAAGCGATTGCCGGGCCCGTTCTAGAACGGGCCCGGACAAACATTGGATTGCTACCTCAGAGCTAAACGCTCGAGAGGTTGTTTCTGACTCAAGGAGCCATCGATCCGCCGTTAGCGAATCCTGATGGCGTGTGACGTCCTGCGCAGGCATGTTCGAACAGTCCGTAACCGAACTTGCCGTCCAGTGTTGCTTTTCCAACGTGATCGAGGATGCTGTACTGCGTAGCGATCAGGATTCCGGGGTCGGACTGATCTGTGAGGTCATAGGTTGCCGTTTCGATCCAGTCGCGTCCGCGCCATACGCCGTGCGTCCACTGCGGATCCGGCCCGTAACCGCACCCCGCTGACAACGCAACATGCCCAAGACATTCGACCTCGACCACCAAAGGTGAACCATCGGCTGCCTGAGCAGTGATCGTCGCTGACTCCGGGATACGAGTGCCTGATCGATAGTTGATGTCGTACTTTGGGTACCCCAGCGGTTCGACGCGACCATCGGGCCATACGCGCAACGCATCGTTCAGCGTTCGAAGGCCATCCCCATTTTCCTGGGCAATAAACACAAGAGCGAAATCGTCGAAACGAAGCGGGACATAAATCCAGTAGAAGCCACCATCGACCTCGGGTTCGGCTACCCAACGACCCGCGGGTTCCGGCTCGCCAACGGGGCGAATACCCCATGAGCGATCGCGAGTGCCGACCCAAGTCCCAGGATCAACGAGGATCTCTTCACCCTTCACCCGAATGAACCCTTCCCAGGTGCCAACCTGAGCGAAACGCTGAGCGTCGAGAATGATCTTTGCGCCGTTGCGCGAAACGTGTGGAGATTCGTCAACCGCTGGGAACGAACCACGCCAGTGCAGATCAAGTTCGAATTCCTGCTCCTTGCCAGCGCACGTAATACGAAGTTCGTTCAGAGGATCGATCACTTCGATGCGGTAGGGACCCACCTGCTGATTCATGCGATCAGCACCCAGAACATCCGACATACGGATTGTGTGTTGGAGATCGCCGCGGCGAATGCATGCGAACGCATCAGTCACGCCAAGATTGGGGTACTGACCGAGTCCTGTAATGAGAAAAACCTCGCCAGAGCGATCATGCGCGTTCCAATACGAGCGGTCGTAAAAATTGCGATCGCTTGAAGCGGCGTGAGCAAGCGAATACGGGGCTTGGTGCAGCGGGAACTCGTCGGCAGGAATCGGCATTGGATCTCCACTAAGTCGAAGTTGGGTACACCGGGTGGTGCAGAAGGTGGAATCTTAGAACGCCGACAGCAGCCCTAAGGACTCGCGCTCGGATATGGAGCGCACAAGCGGTTCGGCTACCATCTCCCGACTCAGGGCGATTAGCTCAGTTGGCTAGAGCACTGCCTTCACACGGCAGGGGTCGCTGGTTCGAGTCCAGTATCGCCCACCAGGAATCCACAACGAGGGACTGCCATCGCGTCAGTCCCTCGTTTGTATGTCGGCAACAAACCGCACTTCGTCCCACATTCATCCGAACTCTTCCGCAGCTAGCTCTCGAGGCCCGCGAACAGGTGTCACTGTCGCAACGCGTTCGGCGCTTTTCACTACTGCATCACGCGCTGTCCCGTAAAACAATTCTGCGACGTGGTCATCTTCACTCGGTAGTAGATGTCCACACCGCTCGGGCACCGTAACGAGCAGTGGCCATCCACAATCAAGCTCCGACAACACGGCTGAATGAAGTTCGTCTCCAACATTGCCGGAGATGAGCGGGTAATGGATGCACAATCTGGCGAGGATAGATCGCCCTTAACGCTGATAGTGGAGTGAACGGACGGGAACGCTCAAGATCCTGACCCTCCGCTCGACCGCTAGCTCGGATCTGGCTCCGCAATCTCGGCGCCGGTAAGCACCGACCCATCCCCCGAGGCGCTGACCGAGTCGGCGCCCGCTTGCCCGCTGTCTTGATCGTCGACACTGGATGCGAACAGCTCTGCGATCCCGGCGATTGATCCCATCACACCGGCGGTCTCAGTGGGCAGGAAAATCTTGGTTGCCCGGCCGTCGGCGATGAACCGTAAGGCTTCGATGTACTTGATAGCAATGACCTCATTGTTGGGAGCGGCAGCCTTGATGGCGCCGTACACCGACGTCACGGCGTCAGCCTCGCCGTCAGCCACCGTGCGCAGTCGGAAGGACTCGGCATCGGCGACGGCCCGGATGGCATCGGCCTCGCCCTGGGCTTCAAGAATCTGACGCTCGCGCAAGCCCTCGGCAGTGAGAATGGCTGAGCGCTTCTCGCCCTCAGCCCGTGCGATAGCTGCCTCACGCTGGCCATCAGCCTGTGTCACCACCGCACGTCGAGTCCGCTCGGCCTTCATCTGCTCATGCATGGCATTCATCACGTCGACCGGTGGGTCGATGCGCTGGATCTCGACACGTCCTACCCGCACACCCCACTTGTCAGTGGCCTCGTCGAGAATGTTGCGCAATGTGGTGTTGATCTGGTCCCGTGACGTGAGTGCTGAGTCCAAGTCCATATCACCAATCAGATTTCGCAGGTTTGTCTGGGCCAACTTCGTGATAGCCATCATGAAGTCGGCCACGTTGTACACAAGTCGCTGTGGGTCGGTGGGTTCGTAATACACGACGGCATCAACGGCCACCACAACGTTGTCTTTGGTAATGACTTCTTGGGGAGGCACATCTACAACCTGCTCGCGCATGTCAACGATACGTAGTTTGAAAAAGGCTGGCAGGATGAGCCTCAAACCAGGGTCCACCGTTTCGCGATAGCGGCCCAGAATCTCAACGATGCCCTTTTGGTAGGGGCGGACGATGCGAACCCCGGCCAGCAGGTAGATCATCACGACGGCTAGGGCTACGACGGCAATTGCGACTATGGGAGTACTCATTGTTGCTCCTCAGTTGGTTCTTCGTTGATTGTCGTGTCAATGTCTGAATCGATACGTTTAGGCGCGTCGCTGGTGATCTCATCGCTCGATGCGGCCGTACGTTCGTCGGTGGACTTACTAAAGGGCGCAACCATCACCTTGGATCCTTCAACCCGGATGATCCGCACGTCGGTACCCTCGGCAATGACGACGTCGTCGACGGTGGCCCCGTGCCACTGCTCGCCCGCGATCTGCACCATCCCGGTTCCACTGCGATCGATATCGCTCAGTGCCACACCCCGGGCATTGGTCAAGCGGTGAGCACCGATCCCCTCAACTTGACCGGCCTTGTTTACTCTGGCGGCGAGTGGCCTTATTGCAGCGAAGCTCAACACCGACACCACGGCGGCTGAGACAAATTGCAGATCGACCGGTCCACCAAAGAAGGCGATCGTTGCGGCTGCAAAGGCGCCAATGGCAAGCGGGAGCACCACGAGGGCGGTGGTAGCGACCTCGGTTATCAACAGAGCGATACCGAGCGCCAGCCAGATCCACTGCCATGAGATTGAGTCCATCAAGGCTTCTCCTTGGCAAGACCCTATCGGCCTACTCCGCTCAATCGTCAGGAATTCCGACAACGTACAAAAATGAGAGGGTTAGGTGACTAACCAAGTGCGCTCTTTCCGGCAAATGTGACCCAGAGATAGCGATCTGTCAAGGCCGGTCGGTGTCTTACATCTCTCGACATCTTTGGCAATTGCACTCGTGCTCACGACTCTCCATATCGGACCGAGGCAGCGAAGCGAGGCGAACTCCTCGAATTCCTGAGTCGTTAACTTTCCGAGGTCCGGTAGTCACCGAACTTCGCATCTCGCTTCGAGAGTGCGCCTGTGAGACCACCCTCTGAGTCCTTTTCGGCGATGAACGCTTGGAAGGTCTCTGTTCCCATCGTGAGGGCGCAGAGTTCCGTGCCTTGACGAATAGCCGTCGGAAAACCCATAACCGCCATACCGCGATGCACGGTTCTCTTATTGATCTGTGCGATATCAGTTGGAATCATCGCTATGCGCTTTGCCTTCTCGAGAACCTGTGCCTCCAGCTCCTCAGCCGGATACGAGCGAGTTGCGAATCCTGATTGTGCAGCTTCTACTCCACTGATCCAGTCGCCGGTCAACATGAGCTCCATTCCGAGTTTCGGTCCAAGGAGCCATGCATGCCATTGCATGTCAGGAGTTCCAAAGCGAACAGCGGGATAACCAATACGAGCATCATCGGCCACGTACACAAGGTCGCAACCTGTCGCGAGTTCCGTGCCGCCAGCGAGACAATAGGAATGAATCTGCGCAATGACGGGTTTCGCTAGATCCCAAATGCTCATCCACGTTTCTGTGACTTCACGTGGGTACGAACCGAGGCCATCTGCAGACTGGTACGCAGGCGGCTCGCCATCTGTTGGACTGCCTGCAAGGTCATACCCGGCCGAAAAACATTTCCCAGCACCGCGAATGATGGTGACGCGAACACTGTCGTCGACATCGTGGGCGCGAAGCGCGTGCATAATCTCTCGACGCATGGTGGCCCCAAGCGGATTGCGTTTGTCGGGATTATTCAATGTGATGCGTCGCACCATCGGCGCTGGTTCATCAACGATGATTCGTTCGTAGGTCATGGCTCTCCCCCTGAGTGCTGCTCCGATATTGGCATGCATTCGGAGAGTCAACCAACGGCAAACCTGAACCATCGGCAACGAGGATCGGACTACGGCGCACCCACGAGACACAAGGTGGTCTTTCCATCGGCGAGGGGCACAGCAACGGTCAGCGGTGGACACGGACGCGGTGAATCAACCTGCGAATTCACGGTGCTCGAAAACCGCTGAGTGCAGTCCACTGGTTGAGCATTCTTTCCGAAATCGCCGGCAAGAATTACTACGCAGGACCCAGGGGTATATCTCGCTGCGGTTGCTGGCATCGTCGTTCCGGTGGACGACGAATCCTGCGATGTTGCATACGCGCTACCGATCAGCAGCACCAATCCGATCAGCACGCCAGCCGCAACCGGCGCCCACTTCCAAAGCGACGCCGTTTGAGCAGAAACAACAATTCCCGATGGCGGCGCTGGTCGGGAGTCAGTGAGATTCGGCTGTGTGGGTTTCGGAGCCTGGGACCGAACCGGGTCCGGAAGCGTGCGGTCATACTCCTGACGTTTCGCCTGATCTCCAAGGGTGTTCCACGCCGCGTTCGCAGCTCGGATCCGCGATTCAGCATCAGAACGCTGCACCGATCCTGCCGACTGCCGATCGGGATGAGTGGCTCTCGCTATCGCAAGATAGGCCCGACGAATGGTTTCGCGGTCAGCGTTACGGGCGACTCCAAGTGTCTCGTAGTGAGATCGTTCGGCCATGATCTAGCGCAACCTGACTGCGACTTCGTTGGCGAGGAGGCGGCCCTCGGTCGTCAGAGTGATGATGTCTTCCGTGACAACAATGAGCGGGTCAAGAAGATTGATGTCGGCATCTGACAGAGAACTGCGAGGTACGCCTTCACGGGTTCGTAGAGAAAGTTGCAGACCTTCAATTCGCTGGCGTGACGAGTCCAACTCTTCTGCAGAGGCTTCGACAGTCCCATTGGAGGTGATCAGATCGATATATCGATCGGGAGTTCGCACGTTCCACCAGCGCCGGCCGTCTTGGTGGGAATGGGCAGCGCAACCAAATCCCCGGTAGTTGCCCTGTCTCCAATACAGAAGGTTGTGAGCGCATTCCTGTTCAGGTTTTGACCAATTGGAGATCTCGTAATTGATGAAGCCCGCAGAGGTGAGGAGAGAGTCAGCGAGGAGATACTTATCGGCCTGGTCATCATCTTCCGGGTGACGGGATGGGTCATCAGCTAGTGGCGTTCCGGCCTCGACCGTCAACGCGTACGCACTTACATGATCAGGGTCCAACGCAATAACCTGTTCGATGGTGTGTTGCCAATCGGCGATCGACTCACCAGCTCCGCCGTAGATGAGGTCGAGGTTCAATCGCTCAATCCCGCCTGCTCTTGCGAGAGCAACCGCTTCGGTAACAGTGTCGGGATTGTGATCGCGCCCCAACGAAACGAGAACCTCAGCAGAGAGTGATTGGACACCAAACGAAAGGCGATCAACGCCAGCACCAACATAGGAAGCGATATGGGTGTCAGTCACCGATTCCGGATTGCATTCAATCGTGATCTCAGCGCCGGCCGTAACGGGTATCGAAGAAACGATGTTGGCGAGCCGGACTGGATCAACCAAAGAGGGAGTGCCGCCTCCAACAAAGACCGAAGACGCCACTGGTAGTCCCCGTTCGACTTCACGAGCAATCTCAGCGGAGAGAGCGTCGAGGTACTCGTCGTGAAGGTGGTGCCGGTCGCTCCATGTTGCAAAGGCGCAGTAGTCGCAACGTCGAGAACAAAACGGGATATGGAGATACACCCCAAACGGTGCGGTCACGAGACACGCCCGTCGCGCAACGCCACCATCAACGTTGCAGCAGAAATTGCCGCTGTCTCGGCTCGTAGAACTGTGTGCCCCAAGCCCACAACGGGCGTTGCGCCGACCTCGGCCGGCGACCAGCCGCCCTCGGGACCAATCAAGACCGTTGTGTTAGCCGAAGAGAGTGCGCTGCCATCGCGATCTGCGCGTACTACACCTTCGAACGAAATGAGATCACTCAAACGAGCAACTGGCGCCACTGTTGGCAGCCACACTCGTCTCGATTGCATTGCGGCATCTCGAGCAACCTTGGTCAGTCGTTCACCTTGACGTTCAGTCTTCGCATCGTCCCACCGGACAACGGATCGTTCAGCAATGAAGGGAATAATTGTGTCAATCCCCAGTTCAGTGAGTTTCTGGACGACCAGCTCTGGCTTACTCCCCTTCACAAGCGCAAAGCCGACAGTCAGTCTGTGACTTGGCGCAGGTTCAACGGAAACATCTCCGACGACCGTGAGCGCTGCGTCTACGAATGCACACCAGCGCCATGAGCCGCTCCCGTCGGTGGCGCTAACGAGGTCGCCACTTCGCAAACGCCGAACTTTCGCGAGATGGTGAACGTCTTCGGCACACATGACTGGATGATCGATCTCGTCAACAATCACATGAGGCGCAGTTCCGCCCGGTTTCGCTGGGAGGTCAGCCGCATCGAGAGCCATAGCGCTATTTGAATGCCCCGCGAAGCTTCGACATCAACCCATGTTCAGGCGGATCAATCTCTTCGCCACGCAGCGTCGCCAACTTCTCGAGAAGGGACCGTTGTTCATCGTCGAGATCGCTCGGCGTTTCCACGACAAGTCGAACCAACAAGTCGCCGCGTCCCCGTCCCTGGAGATGAGGAACGCCTTTGCCCCGGAACCGGATGACGTCTCCGGAGGCTGTTCCTGGGTCAACCGGGATGAGCTCGTCACCATCAAGTGTTTCAATCGTGATCTGAGCGCCAAGGGCTGCCTGAGTAAACGCGACAGCGAGTTCGTAAATGAGATCATCGTCACGCCGAATGAACCGTTCGTCGGCGGCAACGCGGATGTGCACATACAGATCCCCCGAGGACCCATTCCGTGGCCCCACTGCGCCGCGTCCAGACAGTCGCAGCGTCTGACCAGTATCCACCCCTGCAGGCACGTCGACGGTGTATTCGCACTCATCTAAATGACGACCTTCGCCAGCACATCCAGAACAAGGACGCTCGATGATCGTGCCAAACCCGCTGCACCGACCGCACGGCCCAGCAGTAACCATCTGGCCAAGAATTGATTGGCGAACTCGTCGAACTTGTCCCGCTCCCCCGCACTCGGGGCAGGTCACTGGCCCGCTGCCAGTATCAGCGCCAGTGCCGTCGCATTCAGCGCAGGTCACCGCGGTGCGAACCGATACGGAGGCCTCGCAGCCAAACACCGCGTCAGCAAAGTCGATATCGATAACGGCCTCGACATCGGCGCCGCGGGGCGGACCGCTGGGTCCACCGCCACCGCTGCCAAACGGCGATCCACCGTTGAAGAACATGTCGAAGATGTCGCCTAGTCCACCGCCACCGCCACCGCCACCGAAGGGAGAACCTCCCTGCATACCGGACTCGCCATACATGTCGTACTGCTGGCGCCGTTGCGGATCCGAAAGGATTTCGTATGCAAGCGCAACTTCTTTGAACCGCGCTTCAGCACTGGGGTTGTCTGGGTTGGCATCGGGATGAAGCTCACGCGCCCGCTGTCGGTAGGCACGCTTAATTTCGTCAGCGGTCGCGCCACGACTCACACCCAGCAGCTCGTAGTAGTCCGCCATCGATCAGCCTTCGCTCAATGTGCGACCAAGACGATTGGCAACAACCGCCACTGCCGAAAGTGCCTGGTCGTAGTGCATGCGCGTTGGGCCGAGTACTCCGATTGAACCCGCGGTTTCACCATCGACTACGTACGGTGCGACGACTATTGAACAATCTGCAAGTGCTTCATTTCCGGTTTCCCGACCTATCGCAACTGACAGTCCACGATCGAGTACATCTTCAAGAAGGCTCACGACGACAAGTTGCTGCTCGAGGATTCGAAGAATTTCGGAAACGGTACGGACGGCATCAAACGAGGCAACCATGTCAGAGGTGCCGCCAATGAACACCTGGTCGTCATGCCGGTGCTCGCCACCAAGAACTGCAAGGGCAGCTCGAAGAATGTTTGCGACGTCTGCGCTCTCACCCAAGTCCAACGATTGACTGTCGATAGAGCTCGCCGAAGCAAGAGTCTGTCCGCTGATCAGAGTGGAAAGTCGAACAGCCGCTGCATTCACAATTAGGTCATCAGTATCGGCAGCGAGTTCGATGCTGTGCTTCTCGATTGCACCGCTTGAGAGAACGAGAACTGCGAGAACAAGACGCGGTGAAAGGCCCACCAACTGCACCGACTTAATTGTGGCGACCTCGTGCTGTGGACCAACAACTACCGCCGCGTAATGTGTCAACGAAGACAGCAGTCGGCTCGTGTCAGAGAGCATCTGCTCCATTTCGCCATGGGTGCGGCTGAAGAATGTTCGGACTTGCTGCGACTCGCTGACGCCCAGCTTTCCGGGGCCACCAAGTTGATCGACGAAGAAGCGATAGCCCTTTTCGGTTGGAATGCGGCCAGCGCTGGTGTGAGGTTGCGCGAGGTATCCCTCGGCTTCGAGCGCAGCCATGTCGTTCCGAACGGTTGCGGAAGAAACGTTGACCTCGTCCGATGACGCTACGTGACCCGACCCGACGGGCTGGGCCGTCTCGATGTATTCGGTGACCACCGCCCTCAGGATCGTGGCTTTGCGTTCGTCGAGCATGAAGTCCTCAAAAATCGGGGTGCGAAACCACTGGTACCGCTGTCCCCATGCTACCCGCCGACCTCTTTGTTAAGCAGTCGAAGCCCGAGAGTGCCAGCAGACAATTCCTCAGTCGTCCAGACGGAGAGCCGATACGAACGCCTCCTGAGGGACTTCGACTCGACCGATGTTCTTCATGCGTTTCTTGCCCTCCTTCTGCTTCTCAAGGAGCTTGCGCTTTCGACTGATATCGCCGCCGTAGCACTTGGCCAAGACGTCCTTGCGCTTGGCTTTGACCGTCTCGCGAGCGATGATCCGACCACCGATAGCCGCCTGAATCGGAACATCGAAGAGCTGCCGAGGAATGAGTTCCTTCAACTTCTCCGTCATTCGAAGTCCGTAGCTATAGGACTTCTCTTTATGCACGATCATGCTGAACGCATCGACAGCAATCGAGTTCAAAAGGATGTCGACCTTCACCAGATTTGAGACCCGGTATCCAGCCGGGTCGTAATCGAGACTGGCATAGCCCTGAGTGCGGCTCTTCATTTGGTCGAAGAAATCGGTGACAACTTCGGCGAGGGGGAGTTCGTAGACGAGTTCCATTCGCTCGGGCGAAAGATATTCGAGCTTGATCATGTCGCCTCGACGCCCCTGACACAGTTCCATCAACGTTCCGGTGTAATCGGTAGGCGTCAGAATCGTTGCACGAAGAAATGGTTCTTCAATGTGGTCGACTTCATCGGCTGGCGGCAACTCGCTTGGATTATCAATCGTAAGTGTCGTGCCATTCGTTTTGTGGACGATGTACTGCACTGACGGTGCGGTAGCAATCAACGAGAGATTGAATTCACGCTCAAGACGTTCTCGAATGATTTCCATGTGCAAAAGCCCGAGGAATCCGCACCGGAATCCAAAACCAAGAGCGCCCGAACTTTCAGGCGCATAGGTGTAACTCGAATCATTGAGTCGAAGTTTCTCAAGCGCTTCGCGAAGAGTTGTGAACTCATCACCATCGACTGGATACAGACCACAAAAGACCATTGGTCTCGGCTCGTCATAGCCATCAAGCGCAGGCGCGGGTTGCGACAGATTGGTGATGGTTTCACCCGAACGCGCTTCGCCAACATCTTTTATCCCGGCAATGAGGTAACCCACCTCGCCTGCACCGAGCGAGGCCACCGGTGTTGGGTCCGGACGTCGGACTCCAACCTCTTCTGCGTTGTAGACCGCTCCGGCCTGAACGAACTTGAGTCGGGCGCCAGTGTTCAGCGTTCCATTCATGATTCGGACCGAAGAAACAACGCCGCGATATTGATCGAAATGCGAATCGAAGATCAGACCTTGTAACGGCGCATCTGGATCTCCGACCGGGGGCGGGATGCGATCAATGACTGCGTCGAGTAGTTCGGCAACGCCTTCGCCTGTTTTCGCGCTCACCCGAAGGATCGAATCGGCGGGAATGCCGAGGACCTTCTCGATCTCGGCGGCGTAGCGATCTGGGTCCGCTGCGGGGAGGTCGATCTTGTTCAGCGCGGCAACGATCTCAAGATCGTTCTCAAGGGCGAGATAACAGTTCGCCAGCGTTTGGGCTTCAATCCCCTGCGCCGCGTCGACAAGCAAAATGGCGCCTTCGCACGCCGCTAGTGATCTACTCACCTCGTAGCCAAAATCAACGTGGCCGGGAGTATCGATCAGATGGACAAGATGGTCCTTGTAATCGAGCCGAACGCTCTGGAGTTTGATCGTGATCCCTCGCTCGCGTTCGATATCCATCGAATCGAGATACTGGGCTCGCATTTCCCTAGGGTCGACCGCGCCGCAGAGCTCGAGCAGGCGGTCCGCCAAGGTGGACTTGCCATGGTCGATGTGGGCGATGATGCAGAGGTTGCGGATACGGTCGAGAGAGGCCACGAGGGCAGTCGTCCTTGGGGCGAGGGGCCGTAGGAGCCTAGACGGGCCGGGGGCGAATGCCGGCCCTTGTGACTCGGGGACCTCTGCCCGCTATGCTTTCCGCTCCGTGTGCGGGGAAGGTCAATCGACCCGATCCCCTCCCCCCAAATCACAACAATTCTTCGACAACAGAGGACCCCAGTGGCCAACATTAAGAGCCAGATCAAGCGCAACCGTCAGAGCGAGAAGGCCCGCCTTCGCAACAAAGCTGTCCGCTCAGAAATGAAGACTCGCACCAAGCGTGCGCTGAGCGCCGCCGAGGAAGGTAGCGCCGATATCGCCGAGCAAGCTCGCCTTGCCATTCAACGCATTGACACCGCAGCATCGAAGGGTGTCATCCACAAGAACCAGGCGGCACGCCGTAAGAGCCGTCTCATGGCTCGCATTAACGCTGCTACCAAGTAGTCGAAGCGCCTCAGGCGCTCTTGTAGTCCCGGACCGGAGCCTCGCTCCGGTCCATTTTGTTTTCTTAACGACTGAATCAAAAAACGAACGGTCAGCGCCGGCCACGTGAAGTCGACGAGGATCGACTCCGACCAGCCAGTCGAGCCACAAGGACCTCGATAACCAATTCCGGTGGCCAAGCCTTCGCTCCGTGCAGATCGAGATCAGCTTGCGCAAGCAATGCGGCGACTTCGGCGAGACGATCGCTTCCGAGTCGACGGGCACCGTCGAGAGCCTTCTTGGCGGGAAAGGTGCTGCCTTTCATCCCAAGTACGTCGGCAGCCTGTTTGTCGCCTCGAATGTCAGGGTCATCGAGCCGAATCATCTTGAGGTAGTGATTACTCAACGTTGCAAGGATTTGCAGTGGGTGCCGGCCGCCACCAACCGTCATTCGCTGAAGGATGTCGAGGGAACCACTGACATCGCCGCTATCGATGGCATCGGTGAGGTCCCATGGGGCAACGTCTCCGGAGACGCCGAGATAGGGCTCGATGTCAGGGGCGGAAACCTTGGTGCCAGCACCGAACACGGATTCAAGCATTTCGAGAATTGCTGGCAAACGACCAACGTCGCTACCGAGATGATCGACAAGTGAACGACGCGCTGCTGGATCCAACTTGAGCGAGGAACCGGAAATGCGTTCATCGAGCCAGCCGCCCTGCGCTTTGCCTGTTCCAGGGGAAGTCTCGACAACAACTCCCCCACAACTCGCCACAGCATCAGCGAGACTTTTGGGGACTGCTGGAGTTTTTGATTGCTTATTTGGACGAGGGTCCTTTTCCCAAACGAGAACAAGCGATGTCGTTTCAAGGGGGTCCTCGAGGTACTGAACCAGCGGGACGCATACATCCTTCGTCGAAAAGACAGCTGCATTACGCACAAGCACAACGCGACGATCACTTAAGAATGGGAATGTTTGCGACGCGTCAACCACGGGACCAATTGTGTAGCCACCGTCGTCAAGGGAGTGATCGGTAATCGAAAGCTCCGCAAGTAGCAGTGTTCGATCACCGTCGCCGACTAACTGGGCAATCAGGGACGAAACCTCGTCGCCAAGAATGACCTCGTCGCTTCCTTTGACGAGGAAGACCGGTGCCGAAAGATTGACGTTCATGCTGCTTCGAGAATTGCAGCCATTGCATCAGCAACGCGACGACCATTTCGGACGTCGTGCGCTCGGAGGATCCGACACCCAAGTGCGATTCCGAGCGAATGAGCAGCCATCGTGCCATCGCCCGCTGAACCGCGCTCAACGTCAAGCAATGTCCACAAGAATCGCTTATTTGATGCAGAGAGAAATACCGGATACCCGAGCGAGGTAAGGGCATCAGATGATCGAAGAAGGATCTTTGATTGCTCCTCGGACTTTCCGAGATCGAGTCCCGCGTCGACCATGATTCGCTCGCGTGGGATGCCGGCTGAACGTGCCCTACCAGCGCGATCTGTCAGAAACTCGCAGACGGCCAGGACGACATCGTCGTATTGGGGATCCGGATCAGGGACACGCGGCGCTAAACGGATATGCGTGGCCACGACCGAGGAGCCAGCCGCTGAGCAAACGTCGAGATAGTCGGGGTCAGCAAAACCGCTGATGTCGTTTCCAATACAGGCTCCCGCCTCGAAGCAGGACTTCGCGACCGATGCTCGCCAAGTGTCTACCGATAGCGGAAGGTCGAACCGACTTCGAAGTGCCTCGATCGCCGGGACAACACGATCAAGCTCTTCCTGCTCGGTGACTTCGTCACCAGGGCCGGCCTTTACGCCGCCCACATCAAGGAAGTCGGCGCCGTCATTCACAAGCTGTTCGGCTTTACGAAGGAAGTCATCGAATTCGAAATAAGAACCTTGGTCGTAGAACGAATCAGGAGTTCGATTGAGAATGCCCATCACGACTGCTCGGTACGTGATGTCGAATCGAGTGGCACCTAGGTCCAAGAACACCTCGCGACCCTAACCGGCCGACACCTGCCCCAGCAGTGTCCTGCGACTTCCTTGCCAAAAAGAATGGGCACGGAAAAGAGCCAATGCGCTGAGTGTGATCACGATGATCACACTCAGCGACACACGAGGGAGGGAAAGGTCCGAACACACATCGGCAACGCTCATAATCCACCAAACACCAAGCCGAACGGGTGCTTGGAGAATCGCAGCTGGCCATCCTCCGATGAGTCCAGCGACGACACCTGCGGTTGATCCCCACATCATCACAAATCCGGCGATCGGTTCGGCGAGAACATTTGCAGGTAACGACGCAAGTGGCATGGGGCCAACTACAGGAATGATGATTGGCGCAACGCCGACCTGGGAAGCGATGGTGATCGACAGCACCCGTTTAAACCACTCTGGACCCCTGAGTCGTCGAGAAATTCCTGAAGCGAACAAGGCAATTCCGACAGTTGCGGCCACTGACAGGCGAAATCCAAGAGATTCGACCAAAAGCGGATCAATCACGATCAGTAACGCCACGGCAACCGCGATTCTGCGGCATGTAGTGAGGGGACGACCGGAGGCAGCTCCTGCAACGGCGAGCATCGCCATAGCGGTAGCGCGAAGGACTGAAGGCTCGAAGCGAGTGACCGCAGCGAACAGAAGCAGCACCGACAAAAGTGCGACCACGTTCGAACGCCGCCCAAGTCGTGAGGCGAGTGGTGTTGCAATTGCCAGAAGAAATACCACGTTCTGACCCGACACCACAAGCAGGTGAGAGAGCCCCGAATCTTTGAACGCCTGCACAACCTCTTCGCGACTTCCTCGGTCATCTCCAATGACAAACCCCGTATAGATAGGTCTCTGTTCTTCGGGTAGCACTTGAGCACCACGCAGGATCGTTCCGCGAACGAAATCAACAGGGATTCGCCAGACGTCGGTTCCGCTCTCAAGCGATGCTTCCGATGTCGACAACGCCATACGCACATGCCGATACGCAACTCGCTCAGGATGTACGAGGTTTCGCAACGTTCCTTGAACGGTCAGTACGCGACCGGCTGATGCTTGACGCACAGCAGATGCCGCACGTCCAGTGGCGGTCAATTGAACTCGCCCAAGATTGGTCTCGGCGTCGACGACGACACGACCGGGAAACGATTTCGGATCAGAAACAAGTCGAAGGACTCCTGTCCATTCTCGTACTTGAACCGGCTGTAATCCCTCGCGGGCATTGAACGAAAGCACCGCGACCGAGAGTCCCCCGAGCACCAGTGCGACGGTTCGCCGGCGACTCAGAACGCCTGTGCACAAGATCATGATCCCGACCGCCATCGGCGCCTCTATTGGGCGTAGCGAGCCGATCCAGCATGCTGCTGCGAAGTAGACCGGAAAGTACCGAACCCAGTGTGACCGCCACCAGTGCGCGATCCCGAGTGGCCAGAGGCTGTTCACTGGTCGCTTCATTTACCGAACTACAACGCCGCTTCGAATGCTTTCGAGTTTTGTGGGCCCTATTCCTTTGACCGTGAGGAGATCATCAACGGATCGGAATCTCCCGAGTTCTTTTCGACGATCGATGATTGCCTTTGCAGTTGCTGGTCCGATTCCGCTGAGCGAATCGAGTTGCTCGAGCGTTGCGCTGTTGAGGTCAATCGGACCTGGGGAAACAGATGCGCCCGAAACTGGAGGAGAGCCAACGAAACCAGAAGGAGGTATTTCGCCTTTTCGAGTGAACCACACACGTTGCCCATCGTTGATTGTCGATGCGAGATTGATCTGATCGAGGTCAATGTCTTCGGCCGGGCCGCCCGCAATCTCAAGTGCATCGACGACACGCGAACCCACTGTCAGCCGATACACACCGGGCTGGCGCACTGCACCACCGACATCGATGACGACTCCGGGGGCGGTTGTGGTGGTTGATGAGGGTCCCGAGCCCGCAGTCGATTGCGAAGCGACGGGACGGTCAGCCGATTGAGGAGAACGCACCAGGGCGACCGCACAGATCAAAGCGATGAGAAGCACTCCGGCCACAACGAGGCCAACTCGTACGCTGAGCGAAGATGCCTGTCGGCTGAACCATCGAATCACCGTTGCCAAAGTTTCCGATGCCGCTCGCGTCGTAGAAGCACCCGTACGAAGATGATCAAGGGCTCGCGCCGAAAACTCAGAATCTGATGACTCTGTTGACTCTGATGACACAGGTGACACAGGTGATCGATCGACCATTAGGTCTCCCTTCGATTCCGACACAAAGAAGCGGAACACGGGAGGAAGAATCCGGAGGCTAGGTACCTACTGGCAGCAAGAGAAGAGCCATACGACTCTGCCGCGAGAAGCGACGAGGTCAGAACAAGGTTGTGGTGAGTCTCTTACGCCAGACGCCGGTTCGGGGGTCATCAGGGCCCAGGAGTTCAAGCAGATCAATGAACTCTTGACGAGCGTCATCGTTTGCCTTCACCTCAAGAAGCAGTGCTTCGAGACGCTCTTCGATCTGCTCTGTCGAACTGATGCCCGCACCACTTCGGATGTATGCAGCGATTCGACGCGTCTCGGCGGTCTCTGGAATACGTGCAAGTAATTCGAGTGCATCATCACCGCGGTTCTCGCCGGCAAGAAGTTCGGCCAGATCAATGATGACCTCGGAGTTACCTGGTTCGATCTCAAGTGCCTGACGAAGAGATGCCTCGTCTCCTTGCTCTCGCAAGACATCGACCGCACTTGGTTCAGCAGGGGCGAGAAGGCGATTGACGAACTCAACGATCTTTTCCTCCGGCAATGCTCCAACAAATTGATCAACGATCTTCCCGCCAGAGATGGCGAACACAGCCGGGATGCTCTGCACCTTGAACGCTTGAGAAGTGGCAGGGTTTTCATCGACATTGATCTTCGCAAGAACAACTTTTCCGGCAGTCGCAGTGACTGCGGCCTCAATCATTGGACCGAGCGTCTTACACGGGCCACACCAAGGGGCCCACAGGTCGACGACGACCGGGGTCGTCATTGAGCGGTTAAGGACCTCGGCTTCAAGGGTTTCGTCAGTTACGTCGATGATCACAGCCTGAAGGATACGGCCGCTCACGGAGAAACGGGAGCTAGGACCCCGCCGGTAGCGTGTCGGCATCCTAAAACCGGAGCTGCCGTGACCTCCTCAAGCGACATTGCTGGCATTCATGCCACGAATCTCACCCGATGGATGCTCGAACGCGCACCCGATCTCGTCGAGCCGCTTCAGTTTGAACTCATCACCGGAGGACTCTCCAACCTCACCTACACCGTGACTGACGCAAGTGGGCGACGCTGGGTCCTGCGCCGACCGCCACTTGGTCATGTTCTTGCGACTGCCCATGACATGGGTCGGGAAGTCCGGATCATCAGCGCACTCAGTAACACACCCGTTCCGGTCCCACCCGTTGTTGGATTTTGCGAGGACGTTGCCGTCAACGAGGCACCCTTTTATGTCATGGATTTTGTTGACGGGATAATTGCACGAAACTCCGACGCCGGTTCCGCCCTCAGCGTCGCCGCCCGTGCGAACGCTGGTCGTTCACTCATCCACGTTCTCGCAACAATTCATGACATTGACGTCGATGCAGTCGGACTTGGCGATCTAGGACGTAAAGAGTCCTACGTCGAACGCCAGCTCTCTCGATGGCAGAGACAGTGGGAATCCACCAAAGACGTTGAAGTGCCTGAGATGACAGAGCTTCACCACCTTCTTTCGGCATCCATCCCGGAACAAGGGCCAGCAACAATCGTTCATGGCGATTATCGCCTCGACAATTGCATCGTCGGCAGCGATGGCAACGTCATTGCTGTCCTTGACTGGGAACTCTGCACGCTCGGTGACCCTCTAGCTGACCTCGGATTCATGTTCGTCTACTGGGCCGAAGCCAACGATTCATTTGTCGTAATCGAGGGTTCAGCCACTGCGCTCGAAGGCTTCCCCAGCCGCTCAGAGTTACTCACCACTTATAAGGAGTTCACCAATCGCGACGTAAGCCAAATCGGGTATTTCGTCGCCCTGGGCTACTGGAAACTGGCCTGCATTCTGCAGGGCGTTCTCGTTCGCTACCGTTCGGGGGCTATGGGAGACCAATCCACCGACGCTGATTCAGGAGCTTCGCCAGTGCAGCGCCTCGCCATTGCCGGGCTGGCTGCATTCGACGGGCAGATCGGTGGCACCCGTGTCTGAACTTTATGAATTAATCGAAAGCCCGGAACTGGACTCCCCGACCCTTCTGCTCGGTCTCGACGGATGGATTGACGCAGGACTTGCAGCCACGAACGCGTTCGGAACACTCCTCGAAGATCTCGAAACAGTGACGGTGGCCCGATTCAATGCTGATTCGCTGATCGACCATCGATCACGACGCCCAACGATGCACCTGCTCGATGGAATCAATACAGGCCTCACGTGGCCAACAATTGAACTCCAAGCCGGATTCGATGCCGAGGGCGCCTCAGTTCTCTTCCTCGTCGGAGCAGAACCTGATCATCGCTGGATGGCCTTCGCCGATGCCATCGTCGATCTGTCACACCAATTCGAAGTCCGTGCAGTTTTCGGATTGGGCGCGTATCCCGCACCGGTCCCCCACACTCGGCCAACCCAACTCGTAACCACCGCAACCGACGCCGAAATGGCCCAACGCGTCGGGAGCGTCAGCGGACGAATCGATGTACCTGCCGGCATTAACGCGGCCATAGAAATTGCCTGTGCCGCCTCCGGCATCCAAGCCACCGGACTTTGGGCGCAGATCCCCCACTACGCCGCCGGAATGCCCTATCCCGCCGGAGCCCTAGCTCTCGTCGAAGGACTTCGAACCATCGCCGGACTGAATTTCAACCTTGGCTCACTCGTTGAGGACGCACGTACTTCACGCGTGCGACTCGACGAGCTCGTCGCCAATAGCGACGAGCATGTTGAGATGGTTCGTCAACTCGAAGCTCAATCCGATTCGCAGGTCGCGATTGAAGACCCGCTCCCGATGGGAGACGATCTCATGGCCGAGCTCGAACAGTTCTTGCGCGAACAAGACTGACGAATCGCTTGTCCTTACCCAGCGACGAGATTGACCAAACTTGGCGGCTTACAAATCACCTTGCGCGGCGTCTTGCCGTTCAGGTGCGCCTGAACCTTCTCACTCGACAAAGCGATCGATTCCGCAGTTGCCGCATCGATGCCTGAAGGGACATTGATCCGATCGCGAACTTTGCCGTTGACCTGCACGACCATTGTGACGGTGTCGACCGAGAGCATCGACTTGTCTGCGACAGGCCAAGATAAACGGTGAACATCGTCGCCATGTCGACGCTCGCGAAGTTCAGCGGTGACATGCGGCGCCATCGGAGCCATCAGCATCAGCAAGGTGTCGACGGCAAGATCAAGCGTTGCTTTTCGTGGTCCGCCATCGATCTTTACGTAGCGATAGAGCTCATTCGTGAACTCCATGAAGGCCGCAACAGTCGTGTTGTAGGCCCAGCGTTCGTAGTCATCGGTGACCTTCACGATAAGTCGATTTGTGCGACGCTCGAGTTCCACATCGATCTCAGTCGCATCCCGGTCCACTGTTTCGACCCCGATATCGCCAAGCGCAATTCGCCACACTCGGTGAAGGAAACGTGAACATCCTTCGATACCCACGCCTTCCCAATCGACATCGTCTTGCGGCGGACCAACAAAAAGGTGAGCAAGGCGAAGCGCATCGGCACCGTCGGTATCGAGGATCTCTTCAGGCGCTACAAGGTTGCCTTTCGACTTCGACATCTTGTCGCCGTCCAGACGAATCATTCCTTGAGTGAACAGGCGTGTGAATGGTTCGCGCAGGTTGGCAGGAGCAACTTCTAGATCGGAAAGTGCTTTGGTGAAGAAGCGCGCGTACATCAGGTGCAAAATCGCGTGCTCGACTCCACCGATGTACTGATCGACCGGCATCCATGAATTGATGGCTTCCGTCGAGAATGGCTGCTCATCATTCCAAGGATCACAGAACCGCAAGTAGTACCAGGACGAATCGACGAAGGTGTCCATCGTGTCGGTTTCACGATGAGCAGGCCCACCGCATGTGGGGCAGGTCGTTTCGAAAAACCCCGCATGCAGTCGAAGAGGCGACTCGCCAGTTGGGAGGAACTCAACATCATCGGGGGCCAGAACGGGAAGATCTGATTCTGGAACTGGAACCATCCCGCACGCTTCGCAGTTAATGATCGGTATCGGACATCCCCAAAACCGCTGCCGACTCACAAGCCAGTCGCGCAATCGGAAATTTATTGTTCCCGTTCCGATCGACTCGGCCTCAAGAAAGGTTATTGCAGCTGCAATTGCTTCCTCTTTGCCCATTCCGTCAAGGAACCCGCTGTTGATATGGAGTCCGTCGCCAGTGAACGCTTCGCCTTCGAAATCAGCCGGAGGCTCGATGGTGCGAACAATTGGGAGTCCATGTGCCTGAGCGAAATCCCAGTCGCGCTGATCTTCTGCAGGCACGGCCATGATCGCACCGGTCCCGTAACCCATGAGCACGTAGTCGGCAAGGTAAAGCGGAACAGGCAATTTCGAAAACGGGTTACGCACATAGGACCCGGTGAAAACTCCTCGCTTATCGAGTGAACCTTCAGATGACAAGCGCTCGACGTCGCTGGACTTTCGGGCGCTCGCAACGAACGCCGCGACCTCGTCGCGACGATCAGCAGTTACAACAACGTCGACGAGTGGGTGCTCAGGGGCCATCACTGAATAGGTCATCCCGAAACTTGTGTCAGGGCGCGTCGTGAAGACATCAATCTTCACGCCTGAGGAGTGCGCAACTCCGTCAGCGTCGACAACCTGCATTGAAAATTCAGCGCCCTCGGAACGTCCGATCCAATTCCGCTGCATGATCTTGACCCGTTCGGGCCAATCGAGATCATCGAGGTCATCAAGAAGTTGCTGGGCGTAATCAGTGATCTTGAAAAACCATTGCTCAAGATCACGCTTTTCGACAACGTCTCCGGAACGATCACAGGTTCCATCGGCATTGACCTGCTCATTCGCAAGAACAGTCTGACAACCCGGACACCAATTCACTGGTGCATTGCGGCGATAGGCCAAACCCGCTTCGAGGAACTTCAGGAAGATCCATTGCGTCCATTTTTGGTACTCAACCGAATGGCTGGAGACCTGTCGACGCCAGTCATAAACAGCACCAATTCGAAGGATCGAACTGCGAAGCATTTCGATGCGTTCGTCAGTGAACTCTCGAGGATGGCGACCAGTCTTGATCGCGGCGTTCTCAGCAGGAAGACCAAAACTGTCGAAGCCCATCGGTGAAAGTACGGCGTAACCATTCATTGTTCGGTAGCGAACGATGAGATCACCGAAGGTGTAGTTACGAACATGCCCCATATGCGCCGCACCACTCGGATACGGGTACATGCAAAGCGTGTACCAATGGGGTCGAGGATCGTCGTTCTCGACGTTATAGAAGCCGTCAGTCGCCCAACGCTCCTGCCACTTCGCCTCGAGAACGGGGGGTTCGTAGCCATCGACCATGAAGGTTGATGGTACGCGACGCACCACCCTCGCCCTTCACTCGCGAAGTGTGGGCACAACTTCCGGTCACGCCATTCGAATGGACTATCGATTTTGCTGACCTTGCACCTGCCGGTACAGTTCGGACCGATTCGGGGCTATAGCTCAGTTGGTAGAGCGCTTCCATGGCATGGAAGAGGTCAGGGGTTCAATTCCCCTTAGCTCCACAAACCCCTCCAAAAACAAGACGTGCCGGCGACGGAATTGGGTTCAACCCCGTGTGGCACCTTTCAATTACGTCTGTTCAGCGAACGACTGAACACTTTCTTTGTCGCCGGCCACCAAAACCATGGCGCCTGCGCCAAGAATCGTGTCCGGGGTGGCGTAGGTAAACCCCTCACCGACGGGCTTTATACAGACCACAGTGACGTTGAACTTGGACCGCACCTGGGCGGTCGCAAGCGTCTGGCCCCACATGTCAGCCGGAACCCGCGATTCCACGAGGGCGAAACCTTCCTCAAGTTCGATGTAGTCCACCATCTTCCCGGTGACCTGATGAGCGATACGTCGACCCATTTCATGCTCTGGAAGCACCACATGTTTCACACCGATCGCTTCCAGGATGCGTTTGTGCGCGGTGGTGGACGCCTTCGCCCAAACGTCGTTGATGCCCATGTTCTTCAGCTCGGCCACGGTCAGAATGTTGGCCTCTACGTCGCCGACGCCGACCACCACATGGTGGAAATCGTTTGCGCCGAGTTGCTCGAGAACCTGACGACGCGTTGTGTCGGCCACCACGGCCTTGGCCAGATAAGGACTGAGTTGAGCCACCACCTCTTCGCTGGCGTCCACCCCCAGTACATCATGGCCAAGCTCGGTCAGCTCCCTCGCCAAACTGCCGCCGAAGCGGCCGAGGCCGATCACCAGGATGTCTTCATCGTGGCGTGCGAGACGCCGCCTCTTGTCAGCCAATGAGGGGCCGCCCTTCCGGATAGCGCAACAGCAATTGACGCCTTCGCAACACTAGCGCCACGCCAAAGGTGACCGGTCCCAGACGACCGAGCAACATAAGGAGACTCATCAGGTATCGACTGGCGGGCTCAAGGTCGGGGGTGATCCCGGTAGTGAGTCCCACGGTGCCCACCGCCGACACCGTTTCAAACAGCACGTCGCCCATGGCCAATGATGGACTGGTTGCAGCGATGGCCAGCGTCCCCAATGCCACCGAACCGACACCCAAAAGCGCCACAGCCAGAGCCTGACGTTGAGTGGCCTCCGACAACCGGCGGCCAAAGGAGTTCACTTCGCGGTCGCTGCGCAGTTCAGCGATGATCACGAATCCCAGCAGGGCAAAGGTCGTCACCTTGATACCCCCAGCAGCCGATGCGCTTCCGCCGCCAATGAGCATCAGGATCGAGGTCAGGAACTGAGCCCCGGGACCGCTCTGGCCGTAGTCGAAGGTATTGAACCCAGCGGTGCGCGGCGTAACGGCGGCGAACGCCGAGTTGAGTGCCCGTTCGACCCCGCTGCCCATAGTCCCGAAGGTGCCCGGATTATTCCACTCGAGCACCGCATAGCCAAAGGTTGCGACCACCAGCAGGGTCGCAGTCGTGAACAGGGTGAGACGGGTGTGAATCGACCAGCGCCGAGAGTGCCAGCGAGTGTTCACCACCTCGAGTACCACGGGGAAACCGATGCCGCCGAGTATCACCAGCAGCATGACTGGGGCCAGCACGGCCACCTCTCCGGAGTACCCGACCAAATTGTTCGTGAACGTTGAGAAGCCCGCATTGTTGAACGCCGAAATTGCGTGGAAGGTGCCAGTCCACAGTGCCGAGAGGAATCCATCAGCACTGCTTCGCCAGAACGCGGCGGTGAGGACGATAACGCCGAGAACCTCGACGATCACATAGAACATGGCAATGCGCTTCACCAGCGATCGAAGATTGCCGGAATCTGACTGATTTTGTTCCAGTTGGGTGGCCAGTCGAGCCCGTAGACCAAGCCGGCGAAAAACCAGCACGGCAAACACCGACGCGAACGTCGTGATACCGAAACCCCCAATCTGGATCAGCCCGAGAATCACCACCTGCCCGAAGCGACTCCATTCGGTGGCGGTGTCAACCACCGTCAACCCAGTAACGGTGAGTGCCGAGGTCGCGGTGAACACCGCTGTGTCCAATCCCACGCCGGCCGACTGCCCCGACACCGCCACAGGCAACAGCAGCAAGAACGCTCCTACCGATGCCACCATCAGGTAGGCGACGATGATGAGACGGGTGGGATGCAGCCACGCTGCGCTGCGCTGGTTGGCCATGGGGCGGGACGCTCCTTTTACCAATGGGGAAACCGATCAGGTCACGAGTGGGGAAACTGGATCAGGGACCACACCAGTTGCGAACGCTACCTGTTGAAGGCCGACTCTCGACACCAATGATCAGTTCGGTTGGGGCGCACGCGCCGCAGTCGAAGCTTTCATGGCATGGGAGCAATTGGGGCTTCAGTTACGAGTCGCCTGTTTGCCATTCGAGAACCGGCACGTCACGCCAGAGACGTTCAAGGTCATAGAACGCACGGGTTTCTTCATCGAATATATGAACGATGACATCGCCGTAGTCGACGAGCACCCAGGTTCCATCGTCGAGACCCTCAACCCGAATGGGTTTGAGACCGCCGGCCAAAAAAACATCTTCTTCAATGCCCGCTGCGATCGCTCGAACCTGACGAGTGCTTGTGCCAGCGGTGATCACAAACCACCCGGTGATTGAGAGAACGTCTCCAACATCAAGGATCACAGTGTCGGCATCGGTCTTCCGCTTCGCAGCGCGCGCAATATCAATGTGGAGTTGAAATTCCTCTCCGGAGTTCACTGGCGAACCGTTGTTGAAGTCATGGAGCTGACGGTAGACGTTGACGAGGATGGCAAACCGGATGAGCCACTCGTAGGCCCGAATTTTTCGAGGAAGTCCTCGCCGAGAATGACAGTCATGTCAGCACCTGAGTTCGATTGTGGACTTGCGACTAATTCGCCCATCGTCAATGCGCGCTGCATCTGTTGCGCTGTCGCCTCGGACGTTCCGTCGAAGTAGATGATTTGTGTGGTTGCCTGGCCGAACGACTTGGCATTTCCAATGACGTCGACCTGACCCCCGGCAGCATTCAAGATGATTGCAGCAGTAATTCCATTACTCAGTTGACCTGTTCCGTCGAGGACTCGAATACGAGGACGAGCCCCTGGCGCACCATCAGGGAAGGGAACGATCGCTGCCACTGCGTCGAGCGCAGCGGCCTCCTGCGAGGTCACCATCGGGCCGCCGCCCGGCACCGGCGAACCGGCTGGCACAGGAACAACCGGAAGTGAAGAAATGCTCAACTGGCCACGAGCCACCGACGCAACGAAGCGACCCAATCCCGAAGCGGTGGTTCCCGGGAATGCCGCGCTACCCGACTTCACCTTCGCCAACCAGGCCTTCCAAAAGAGTTCTTGGCGGATCAGGCGGTTGACATCGTTGTCTTTCGGGCTCTTGCTCGTGAGGAATGAAGCGATCTGATCTGCTTTCAGCGTGACGGTGCCCTTCGGGAAGACGACTGCATCCTTCGAATCTCGCACTGCATCTGGGCTGTTGAAACTGATCGGGGCATACGGTCCGATCAACGTGGCCCATTCACTTGATTCGATCGCGAAGCTTTCGTTGAAATTGAGGTTTAGGACTTTCCCAACTCCGGCAGCTACTACATCGATACCTTCGGCTTTCCAAAATTCGGACAACGGAAGCATCCCGTAGTTTGTCGGTATCCCAAGCGTGGAAGGAATGAGCAGGACACCTCCCGACGAGTCCGAAGTCAACGCAAAGACAACGGCAGAATCGAGAGTTCCATCAGGCGCAATCACGGCGCCGATCGCGGTGGGCGTCTTTTCGACAACCGCTTCATAACCGGGAGCTGCAGGATCAGTGACTCGTTTGACCAATTGGCCGTCGGAACTGTCCAGAATGACCCGAAGACCGAAGAACACGAGCACCGGGAGTACAGCGAAAAGGAAGACACCAACGAGTGCCGGGTATCCGAAGCGCCACCATCGAGATGCGGTGACAGGGTCGGAGGCGGGTGCGATTTTCGAGGGCTTTGTGCCGACCCCGAGCCCTGCTTCAGGCGGCGATGTCCCTGCCGGTCCTCCGGCGACTTCCTTGCCCCGACGGCCCCCGGTCTTCTTCGCGGCAGCGGTCTGATTGTGTTCAGCAACGAGCGCAGAGAAGTCGAAATCGTCGCCGGACGACGGTGTTCCAGGTGGAGGCGGAAGTGGAAGGTCGGGCGTCATGAGTCGTCCGAACCGTACAGCCCACGAGAGTGAATCTCATTGATGACGCTCGCTTCGAGAAAAGGCTCCAACGGACGACCGGAGCGAACACGATCACGCAGTTCGCTGGACGAGATGTCGAGACGAGGGATTGAAACTCTCACCGCTTTCCAACCCGGAGGCGGCTCGACATCGCTGTCACCGCCACGATCAACAATGACCAATGTTGCGAGATCTTGCAGTTCTTCATAGCGATGCCATGTGTGCAGAGAACTCGCAGCATCGGATCCCACAATAAGAAACAGTTGCTGATCGGGAGCAGACGAGCGCAACATTTGCAAGGTATCGATCGAGTACGTGACTCCGCCCCGCTCGATTTCGAGACTGCTGGCTTCGAGACCATCCAAACCTTCGACCGCAGCGCTGACCATGGCGAGACGATCGGATGCCTTTGACAACCGCCTCGTCCCCGTCTTTTGCCACGGATCATTGGCTACCATCAGGAGGACACGATCAAGATGAAGGGCAGATCGGACCTCAACTGCGGCCGCGATATGACCGATATGAGGTGGATCAAATGTTCCGCCGAGAATCCCGAGACCGCGACGAACTGGAGGCATTCGGGAGAGTGTACGGTCGGTACAGCAACTACTTCCTGTCGGTCGGCGCAGAGTGGTGACGCATGTCACGTAAGTCTGTGGGAACACATCCACCCTTCCGAGCGGTTACATCATTGTCATTTCCTCCCGAAACGACGTGTTCAGGATTTCGGTCCAGAACAACGATGTCGGTAGAAGCACCGGCACCACTTAGGAGTCCCCCGCTATGAGCGATTCAGTCGGCCAGTACCTCAACGAAATCGGTCTTGTCCCCCTCCTCACCGCTCTTGAAGAGCGCGAACTTTCACAGGCCATCGAAAAAGGCGTTGCCGCCGCAGTACGGCTTGAGAACGGAGAACGTTCAGTCGCACTGAAGTCGGAAGTTCGGGCTGCAGCAATGGCCAAGGACCGATTCATTCGCGCCAACCTTCGCTTGGTGGTGAGCGTTGCTCGTCGCTATCCCCTGCCCCCGGGTATGGAACTGCTCGACCTCATCCAAGAGGGGAATATTGGCCTTGAGCATGCGGTCGACAAGTTTGATTGGCGCAAGGGCTTCAAGTTCTCGACCTACGCCACGTTCTGGATCCGTCAGGCAATTGGTCGAGCTCTCGACCAAAAAGCCAGCCTCGTTCGCCTACCCGGCGACCGCTCCGCCGGCCTGCGCGCCGCTCTGCGACAGGTGTCAGGCGACGGCGACCAACTCGATTCCGAGAATGCCTGGCTCCACCGCCTGACCACACCCACCTCGCTCGACCGGACCATCGGCGAAGACGATTCCAACGAACTCGTCGACATCCTCCCCGATTCACTCCCCGGCCCCGAAGAAATCGTTCTTGAGCAGATCGACCACGAGATGATCGCCTCGCTGCTCTCGGTTCTCGATTCGCGTGCCCGCCTTGCGGTTGAGCAGCGGTTTGGCCTCCACGACGGACGCCGCCGTTCCTATCGCGAGGTCGGCGATGAACTCGGAGTCACCGCCGAAGCCGCTCGTCGTCTCGTGAAACGGGCGATGGCATCGGTGCGAGAAAATGCCCCAGACACCATCGACGCTGTCTAATCCAGCAGCCGCAAGAAATGGCTTTGCGCTCGAGGGCGTCGGGCCACCAACCTTGTGCCTGTGACAACCGAATGGTCTCCCTCCTCTTGGCGTTCGCGCGATGTCGTTCAGCAACCCGACTGGACAGACCTCGGTGCTCTCGATGACGTGGTCAAGCGACTTCGATCGATGCCACCACTCGTCTTCGCCGGAGAGGCACGAAGCCTCACCGCCGATCTTGGCAAGGTCGCCAACGGCGAGGCCTTTCTGCTCCAGGCGGGAGACTGCGCGGAATCATTCGATGCTTTCAGTGCCGATTCAATTCGCGACAAACTCAAAGTCATTCTGCAAATGGCCGTCGTGCTCATGTACTCATCTGGGGTACCCGTCGTAAAAGTCGGGCGCATCGCCGGTCAGTTCGCAAAGCCGCGTTCTTCAGGAACTGAAACCATCGATGGCGTGGAACTGCCTTCATTCCGCGGGCACATGGTGAACGACATTGACTTCACTGCTGCAGCTCGTGTGGCCGACCCAGAACGTCTGATAACTGCCTACCAGCAATCGGCCTCAACACTGAACCTCGTTCGCGCCTTCACAAAGGGCGGTTTCGGCGATCTGTCACGTGTTCACGCATGGAATCAAGAATTCGTCGCGTCGAGCGCCGAGGGTCAGCGTTATGAAGAAGTCGCAGCGGGCATTGAACGTGCACTTCAATTCATGTCTGCGTGCGGAGTCGACACTCTTTCGACGCCACAACTGCACACAGTCGATGTTTCGACGAGCCACGAAGCACTCATCCTCGGTTACGAAGAAGCGCTCACGCGACAGGATTCGCTCACGGGCGATTGGTACGACTGCTCGGCCCACATGCTTTGGATCGGTGAACGAACTCGGCAACTCGACGGAGCACATGTTCACTTCCTCTCCGGCGTAGGCAATCCGATTGGCTGCAAGATCGGTCCGACCGTGACTCCAGACGAGGTCATCGCACTCTGTGAGGCGTTGAACCCCAGCCGCATTCCTGGCCGCCTCACCCTCATTACGCGCATGGGTGCCGACACGATTGGCTCAGCCCTGCCACCCCTCCTCACTGCCGTTCGCGATTCAGGTCACCCAGTGGCCTGGGCCTGCGATCCAATGCACGGCAACACCTTCACTGCTCCGAGTGGACGAAAGACCCGCCATTTCGACGCTGTCCTCGCCGAGATCGCCGGATTCTTCGCCGCTCATCGATCAGTCGGCACCTGGCCGGGTGGCGTCCACATCGAACTCACTGGTGACGACGTCACCGAATGCCTCGGTGGCGCCGAAGAAATCCTCGATGCCGATTTGGATACCCGCTACGAGACCATGTGCGACCCACGACTAAACGCTCGACAGTCGCTCGACCTTGCCTTCCGGGTCGCTGAACTGCTCCAACTGGGCTGAATCACTCAAACCCGACCCCAGAGGTCGACAATTGAGCTGCGAGGAGATAGATTCCTGACCAGCAAGGTCAGGTTTCCGATCCAAGGATGCAGAAGAGCCCCCATATGTCCGAATTCGAGATCGACGCAGCCTCGGCTGCCGATATCGCAAAGTTTGAAGTGCAGCTCGCCCGGTACCTCGCGGGCGAACTTGAAGAGGACGTCTTTCGCGTCTTTCGCCTGAACAACGGCATCTACGGCCAGCGCCAAGGCGGACACAACCAGATGATCCGCATTAAGGCGCCCTACGGCACCATTACTGCTGCACAACTCGATCGCATGGGTGATCTGGCCACCGAATACTCCCGTGGTTGGGGTCACCTCACGACACGTCAGGCAATCCAGTTCCATTTCGTCCAACTCGAACGAGTACCGGAACTTCTTCGCGACATCGCCCTCGTAGGGATGACTAGCCGAGAAGCATGCGGCGACACGGTGCGGAACGTTCAGGGTTGTCATCTGGCCGGCGCTTGCCCAAGCGAAGTTCTCGACATCACTCCGTGGGCCGAAGCCACGTTCAAGCACTTTCTTCGCAATCCTCTCGGGCAGCGCCTGCCCCGGAAGTTCAAGATCAATTTCTCGGGATGTGCCACCGATTGCGGCCAGGCCATGTTCAACGACGTTGGCATCATCGCAACCACTCGAACAACTGAAGACGGTTCAGTTGAAGCCGGATTCCGCGTCTTCATCGCTGGCGGGCTCGGAGCAAACCCACATGCTGCGCTTGCCCTTGAACCGTTCACGGCGAAAGAGGATCTCCTTCCGACTATCGAGTCGGTACTACGAGTCTTCGAACAGACCGGCAACCGCGACAACAAACTTCGTGCACGCATGAAATGGGTGGTCGACAATCTCGGCTTCGAAGAAGTACAGCGTCGAGTTCTCAAGACTCGTCACTTTCTTCTTGGCTCATCGACTTGGCCAGGTGGCATTCCCGCAGAAGTCATCGAAACGGGTGACGCTCCTGCTGGCACAGCCGGTGCTGTGGGCAACACGGCGATGGGTCAGGGCACTCCGGTCGTTCTTCGCCGTGCTGGCGCCTTTGAACGTTGGGAAGACTCCAACGTCATTCGCGGCGCGGCGAAGGGCACTGTTTCAGCTATCGCCCATTGCCGTCTCGGCGATGTCACAACCGCTCAGTTTCACGGGCTTGCCGCAATTGTCCGCGAGTTTGGCGTCGACGTCCGCGTCACCAACCGCCAGAACTTCGCTTTGCGAAATCTCACCGAAGATCAACTTCCACTTCTCTTCGATCGCCTCACCGCTCTCGATATGGCCAGTCCATCTGCTGAATTAGTCAGCGATGTCGTGGCTTGTCCCGGAGCCGACACCTGCAACCTTGCTGTCACCCAGAGTCGCGGTTTGGCCGATGCAATCGAAACTGCACTCCAAAACGAGGGGTTGGCTGAAGTCGGCGGATTACGCATCAACATTTCAGGTTGCACAAATTCATGCGGCCAACACCACGTCGCCGATATCGGTTTCCATGGTGCCGAGCGTCGAGCCCACGGTAAGTCTGCCCCGGGTTACACAATGCTTCTCGGCGGCTACGTCGGCGATGAAAAGATTGAGTTCGGCGAGCGCGCAACGCGGCTTCCGGCGAAGTCTGCACCCGAAGCTGTAGTGCGCGTCGTTCGTCGATTTAACGATGAGCGCACTGCGGGCGAGTCATTCCGAGGCTGGATCGATCGATCTGGTGGCGTCGCAACTCTTGGCAAGGAACTCAAGGAACTCGACGTCTTCCCGAAGCCCGAGGAGAATCCCGACTTCTTCGTCGATTACGACGAAACCGGCCCGTACACCGCAGAGATTGGTGAATCGGAGTGTGCGACATGAGCCTCACCAATCTGACAGCACCCGAGTTCAGCAACGATGAACTCGCCGAACTCAGCAATGATTTCGAAACTTGGAGTGCCGAAGACATCATCGGTTGGGGCGTCGAGACGTTTGCCCCCCATCTTTCGATCACCGCATCTATGACCGATGCCGTACTCATTGATCTCGCAACCAAGGTCTTCCCTGCAATCGAAGTCGTCTTTATCGATACCGGCTACCACTTCCCTGAAACGCTCGAAACCGTTGAGCGGGTCCGCCAGCGCTACGGACTCAATCTCCGCATGATGACCGTGGCACTCCAGGACGAACCACTATGGCTGGCCGACCCAGAGAGTTGCTGCTCAGCGGTGAAGGTCGGACAACTCGACCGAGCACTTTCAGGCAGAGCCGCATGGATGAGCGGGCTACGGCGAGCAGAAGCCGATTCACGCGTCACTGCACCTCTCGTCGCACGAGATCTACGCGGCCTCATAAAGATCAATCCGATCGCGATGTGGTCCGACGAACAGGTCTCGAACTACACCGATCAGAACAACATCATCGTGAATCCCCTACTGCTGGACGGGTTCACTTCGATCGGTTGTCAACCATGCACGCAGAAGCCCACTGACCCCAGCGACCCAAGATCGGGCCGTTGGTCGGGACGTTCAAAGACCGAATGCGGCCTTCACCTGATGTAGCAGGAGACTCGCTATTCGAGGATGTCGACGAACTTCTCGAGCTGGCGAAGGTTCCGGCATTCGTAAACACCGTCAGTGTGAGCCCCGTAGTCACTCACGATTGAATCGCCCGTGTCCCAGTAAGCCTTCGGCTCGGGGTTCAGCCAGTAAACGTGTCGGGCCTTCTTGCTCATTTCTTTGATCGTCCATGACTGCGACGCGTGGTAATTGTTTCGGGCATCACCAAGGATGAGAACTGTGGTCTTGGGTCCAACTTCGCGACCGTACTTTTCCCAAAAAACTTCAAAGGCGTGGCCGTAGTCAGAGTGGCCATCGACCCAAACAACATCGGCCTCGGTGTTCACTCGGTGAATAGCGACACTGATATCTTCGACGCCCTCGAAATACTGCGTGACCTCATCGAGACCGTCGATAAAGACAAATGATCGAACCCGTGAGAACTGTCCGGAAATTGCGTGCACGAGTTGCAAGGTGAAGCGGGCAAACGCAGCAACCGAACCTGAGATGTCAGCAACAACAAAAATCTCGGGCTTCGACGGACGCGGATACCGGAATCGAGGATCGGCTGGCACACCGCCGTAGCTCAGCGACTGCCGGACAGTGGCCCGGAAATCAAGTGGACCCTTTCGGCCGTGGCGACGTTTACGAGCAAGACGAACTGCCAGTTTTCGAGTGAGTGGGTAAATGGCTTTGCGGAGGCTCACCAGTTCTTCACGGTTTGCATGCATGAAATCAACATCTTCAGGCAGAGGCTTACGCAATGTCTTTGCCATTGCCTCCACACCGCGATCGGCGACAAGGCGACGACGAATTTCCGCCTCAATCTCTTTCTTCATTCGATCGATACGAGATTCAAACTCGTCGCGTTCAAGGCGTTCTTCAAGCGGAGTCAACGGGGCCGGGCTTTCCTGCTGTGCCTCTTCCATCAGCCGTTCAAGAACGCCGTCAAGATCAAGGTTTCGGAGCGTGCGGTAGAGGTAGTACGTGCCCCCTACAGGACGGCCAGGCTCCATACCTGCGAATCGAGTCACGGCTTGACGCGCCAGGGCCCGCATAAGCGCATCGTCGCCTTGGCGCATCGCTTGAAAAAGCATCTCGGCCATCTGTTCAGGCGACATTGCTTCACCGCCACCTCCGGCACCGGCACCCCCAGCATCGGGATTCATCGGCATCTCGTCGTCGTCGGTGATCTCGGGCAGTTCATCGCCACCACCAAGTGAATACTCGTTACCGCGGAGCGAAAAATAGACCTCAAAGACCGTGTCGAAGGCACGCCAATGCGAATTGTTCTTCACCAAGGTCGCAGCAAGCGCGTACTTAAAGGCATCACGATCTTCAATCGGGATATGCGTGATGGCTTCCATCGCATCGAGGTTCTCGGTGAGGCTCACTGGCAAACCGGCAGCGCGCAGTTCGACGATGAAACCCGAGAGCAATTCGAGCATTGGAGACGGCGTTGCCTCAGTCGAGGTCATGGTGGTCAGGTTCTACCGATCAGCTCGTACGGGGGACGCCGGGCTTTTTGGCACCACCGTCACCTTGGAGTTCCTTCGAAGCCTTCGCGATGTCGCTCTGGTATTTCAGAAGAATATTGAGCGTCTCGATTGCTTCGGCCTCGGTAACGGATTCAACACCCAAGATCAAAAGTGTCTTTGCCCAGTCAAGGGTTTCTGATACTGACGGGGACTTCTTCAATTCCAGTTGACGAATCGAGCGAACGATTCGGGCAACCTGATCGGCGAGGCTGTCGGTGATCTCAGGGATTCTGGTGAGAACGATTTCCTTCTCGCGGTCCATATCGGGATAGTCGATATGAAGAAACAAGCAACGACGCTTCAGCGCCTCGGAAAGCTCGCGAGTGTTATTGGAGGTCAGGAACACCATCGGGATCTGACGAGCCTCGATGGTTCCAAGTTCAGGGATAGAAACCTGATAATCCGAGAGAATCTCAAGCAGAAGCGCCTCGGTCTCTACCTCAACGCGGTCGACCTCGTCGATAAGGAGCACGACGGGATCCTCGGAGCGAATCGCTTCAAGAAGCGGACGGGTAAGGAGGAACTCATCGGAGAAAATGTCTGTCTCGATGTCCTCCCAACTCGAATCCGAATTTCGCTCCGCCTGAATACGAAGCAACTGCTTCTTGTAATTCCACTCATACAGCGCCTTCGATTCGTCGAGGCCCTCGTAGCACTGGAGACGGATAAGCCGAGCACCGAGTATCTCGGCAACCGACTTCGCCAACTGCGTCTTGCCGGTACCGGCTGGGCCCTCGACGAGAATCGGCTTGCCGAGGCGATCGGCGAGAAACACGACACCGGCGATGGCCTCGTCGGAGAGGTAGTCGACCTCACGGAGTCGAGTACGTACAGCCGCGGGGTTTTCGAAGCGATAATCCATTGCCCGACAGTACCGGCCCGACGACCAGTCGAAGGCACCCGAGCGCTGAGTGCGGCACGAGAAACACGAGGACTACCCCCGGATCTGACCTTGACCCCTCACGACGAACTTGGCGGTCGTCAGTTCACGCAGGCCCATAGGACCTCGGGCATGGAGCTTCTGGGTCGAAATTCCAATTTCGGCACCGAAACCGAACTCTTCACCATCGACGAACCGGGTGGATGCATTGACAAGGACCGCAGCTGCGTCAACTTCGGTCGTGAAACGGTCGGCCGCCTCAAGAGACCTCGTGATGATCGCCTCGGAGTGGCCAGAACTATTTCGGGCAATGTGGTCAATTGCCTCGTCGATGCTTTCCACGACGCCAACAGCAAGGGTGAGGTCGAGAAATTCGGTCGACCAATCCTCGTCTGTCGCTGCCACAGCGCCAGGGAGTAACTCAAGGGCATGGTGATCGGCTCGAAGCTCAACGCCATTGAGTGCAGCCGCCGCTCGTGGGAGGAACTCGCCTGCGACAGAACGATGGACAAGCAATGTCTCTGCTGCATTGCACACCGACGGACGCTGCATCTTCGCGTTCACAATGACATTGATCGCGATGTCCAAATCGGCATCGGCATCGACATACACATGGCAATTTCCGTCGCCATCGATCACGTAGGGAACTGTTGCGTTCTCGAGAATCGAAGCGATCAGCGAGGGCCCTCCTCGGGGAATGAGGCAATCGATGGTTTCTCTCTGGCGCATGAATTCGATGGCCGCATCTCGTGACGTATCAGCAACAAGGATGACTGAGTCAGCGGGCAATGACGCTGTCTCGATCGCTGAGCGCAAGACCGATTCAATTGCAATGTTCGAATCAATCGCTCCGGACGAACCGCGCAGGAACGCTGCGTTACCGGATTTCAGACAAAGTCCTGCCGCATCAGAGGTGACATTCGGTCGGTTTTCGTAAATGATTGCGATGACTCCGAGTGGTACTCGGACTCGAGAAATACGCAAACCGTTCGGACGCACCCAACCATCGATGACCTCACCGACAGGATCGGCAAGAGAGGCGACCTGACGCAATCCACCGGCCATTGAACTGATTCGCTTTTCGTCGAGGCGAAGGCGATCGACAACTGTCGGGCTCACACCGTCGGTTTCAGCGCGAGCAACATCGACTGCATTCGCCGAGAGGACCACGTCTGCCGAAGCCACCAAGAGATCCGCGGCACCTAGGAGAGCATCGTTCTTCTGCGCCGAAGAAGCGGTAGCTAGAACCCGAGAAGCTGCTTTGGAGCGGCGTCCGAGTTCAGCAATGGGGGTTGTGGCATCGTGCGAAGTCATAGGAGCAAAGGGTAGTCGTCGTCATGCCGACGACACCGGGCCTCACAATCACTCCAGCATGGGGGAACTAGCGTGAGAGCCGATGAGCGATTCCGGCGAGGGCACGACCTCACAGAGGACACATCACCTCGTCCGATCTAGCGCCGTCGTCGCCCTCGGTACGGGGCTGAGCCGACTTACCGGGTTTCTGCGCGTTGGCGTCATGGCCTACGCGATCGGTGCCACTGCTCTGGCAGAGGCCTACAACCTGGCCAACAACACACCCAACCTTCTTTACGACCTGGTCCTTGGTGGCATCCTTTCGGCAACGCTCGTTCCGGTTGTCGTTGCCCATACAGGTCGAGAAGACAACCGGGGCATCGATGCCTTAGCCACCGTGATCAGCGTTGTCCTTGTCGCTGCCACTGTTGTCGGAATTGCGCTCTCACCAGTCATCATCCGCCTCTACAACCTGTCGTCCTCTCCTAGCGAGGCATCGACACAGGCCACCGTTGCCGTTCCCCTCTTGATGATGTTTGCCCCGCAGATACTTTTCTACGGCCTCACAAGTCTCGGGACCTCGTTACTCAACGCCCGACGTTCATTCGCGGTGCCTGCGTTTGCGCCGGTCCTCAACAACATTGTCGTGATCTGCCTCTTTCTGGCACTCCCCCATCTCGCAACGGGCGATGCCTTGACCTTCGATCAAGTGCGTCAAGACACCGGACTGCTTTTACTTCTGGGATTCGGAACAACTGCAGGCCTCGCAGCAATGACCCTTGTGCTTTGGCCCGCAATGCGCAGAGCAGGCATTCGCCTTCGTTGGAACTTCGATCTGCATGATCCTGCCGTTCGCGAAGTTGGTCGCCTTTCGGGTTGGACCCTCGGTTACGTCATCTCCAATCTGATCGCGTATGGCGTCATTCAGACTCTCGCCAACGGCGTCGACGGAGTTTCGATCTACGCGTATGCGTGGCTGTTCTTTCAACTTCCATACGGACTCTGGACAGTGTCGGTCATGACCGCCTACACCCCTGAACTTTCGGCACTGCACGCGGCCGCCGATATCGAAGGACTGCGGGATCGCTTCGGTGCGGGACTCCGACTGGTACTTGTCATCGCCCTTCCGGCCACCATTGGAATGATGTTGCTATCGGGCCCGATTGTCCGTCTGGTTTTGGCCCATGGTGAGTTCACTTCGGCAAATGCTGACACGACAGCGAACACGCTCATCGCGTTCCTATGTGGCCTTCCAGCCTTCTCCCTTTTCCTCTTCGCAATGCGTGGTTTTTACGCTCAGCGAGATACTCGACTTCCGTTCTTCGTGAATCTCGCTGAAACACTGCTCGGCTTAGCGATCGGATTCGTTGTCGTCGATCGATTTGGAGTCGTTGGTCTTGGCGCCAGCGGTTCGATCGCCTATTCCGTTTTCGCTGTTGTCGCGCTCTTCCTGTTGCACCGCCGTATTGGTCGATACCTCGATCTGGCAACCACTCTCGCAATCACGAAATTGCTCGCAGCCGCAGTTGTGATGGGATTCGGAGTCTGGCTAATAATCCAGTTCGCATCGATGAGCGACCTACTCACCATCATCTCCGCAGGTGCACTTGGAATCGTCATCTACGCCGGAATGCTTCTTCTCCTGCGAGCTGACGAAGCCAAGTCTGTGATGAGCCGCTTGGTGCGTCGCTAAGGAAGAATCACGATGTCATCAGCATGGATGACCTGTGCGGGAACTTCGGGCGGCAATTCAGAACGTGAATGGCCCGCTGCAGCTTTAAGCGTCTGTGCGCTCATACCTACTAGTCCCTTTGCGAATACCTCGCCTGATTCGTCGGCAATTTCAACGGCGTCGTCAGCATCGAACTCTCCGGTGACACCGATTACACCTGCAGCGAGCAAGGAGTTGCCGCCCCGTTCAAGAGCGTTGCGGGCCCCTGAATCAACGGTGAGAAGACCCGCGGAACGAACAGCGAAGGCGATCCATAACTTGCGAGCGGGAAGATGGCGTTCGTGCGCCGCAACCGTTGTGCCGACCCCAGCGAGACCATTGAGCGCGTCGAGGAGGACGTTGTCCCTGTGAGCAGCGGCGATCACCGTGCGCACACCGGACCATGCGGCAATCTTTGCGGCCGAAAGCTTTGAAGACATTCCCCCACTGCCGCCTCGAGTTCCGGGACCGCCGGCAATGTCGTCGAGTTGCTGATCGAACTCGACGATCTCTTCGATGAGCGATGCCTCGGGATCGACGCGAGGATCAGCCGAAAGCAGTCCCGAAGTATCGGTGAGTAACACCAAGAGTTCGGAATCAACGAGGTGAGAGACCAGGGCCGCAAGTCGATCGTTGTCGCCGAAACGAATTTCGTCATCGGCAACCGCATCGTTCTCATTGACAATCGGGACAACCCCGAGTTCAAGCAATCGGTTAAGTGTGCCCCTCGCTTGCAGATACTGCCTGCGATCAACGAAATCGAGCGGCGCAAGCAGGACCTGGCCACCAATAAGCGAGTGTCGATCAAGTGCTTCGGAATACACGCCCATCAGTCTCGACTGCCCGACGGCAGAAACTGCTTGCAACGTCTGAGCGTCGCGGGGTCGTTGATCTCCACCGAGGCCAAGAGCGGGAAGACCAGCACCAATGGCACCTGACGTGACGATCACGACCCGATGACCCAACTTACGAGCCCCAGCAACCTCGAGGCAGAGTTTTTCAATCGCGTCTCGGCGGATGATTCCTTGGCCATCGGTGAGCGATGACGTTCCAATCTTTACGACGACGATCATCACTCTTCCTCGTATTCGAAACTGAGTGATCCGATCCGCACGGTGTCGCCTTCGGTAGCGCCAGCACGTGCAAGTGCCTTGTCGACTCCGATCTTCTTGAGTTGTGAATGCGCAAAGTCGAGTGCTTCAAGATTGGTGAGATCGGAGAGAGCAACAGCTCGTTCCGCAGAGCGACCCACAACTCGATACGAACCGTCATCTTCACGCTCGATCCGGATACCTTCGGAAATGGGTCGGTGCACCACGAACCCGTCAAGCTCGGGTTCAACAGAACGCGCTCCACGAACTTCCTCAGCCATCCGTCCGACGAGGCGCGCAAGACCGGCGCCGGTAATTGCGGAAATCGAGAGATCGAGTTCAAGGCCGTCTTCAGTAACGAGAGGCTTGCCGGTCTCGGCGACTTCGAGCGCGCCAGGGACAAGGTCGGCACGCGAGCCGATAATGATTCTGGGTCTCTCCAAAAGTTCCGGACGATAGGCACCGAGCTCCGCGAGGAGCACTGCTGCTTGCTCCGATGGAGTCTCAACCGTCATACCGTCGATTCCGCCGGCGAGGTCGACCATCAGCACAAGAACTCGAGCGCGCTCAACGTGACGAAGAAAACGGTGTCCAAGGCCGCGACCGTCGGACGCACCCTCGATCAAGCCAGGGAGATCGGCGACAACAAATTCAAAATTGTCCTCTACCCGAACGACACCAAGGTTGGGTTCAAGCGTGGTGAAGGGGTAGTCGGCAATCTTCGGTTTCGCCGCTGAAATGCGTGAGATGAGCGTCGACTTGCCGACGCTTGGGAAACCGACGAGGGCAACGTCGGCCATCAACTTGAGTTCAAGATTGAGCCACTGTTCCTCGCCGACTTCACCTTGTTCAGCAAAGGAGGGGGCGCGGCGAATATTCGAAAGGAAACGGGCGTTGCCCTTTCCTCCGCGACCACCCGCAGCCGCCATCCAGCGGTCACCTTGGTGAACAAGGTCGGCAAGCATCGTTCCTTCGAGATCGTGAACCACGGTGCCCTCGGGGACATAGACGATCAGATCGTCAGCGCCGGCACCGTGCATTTTCTTGCCCTGTCCATGGACCCCGTTTTGGGCACGGCGGTGAGGATGGTCTTTGAAGGCAAGTAGCGAAGAGATATTTCGATCAGCGACGAGCCAGATATCGCCACCCCGGCCACCATCGCCACCATCGGGTCCACCTTTAGCCACGTGCGCCTCGCGTCGGAAGGCAACGCAGCCGGCGCCGCCGTCTCCGCCTTTGACATTTAGTTGGCACTCATCGATGAATCCAGACACAACCTGAGAGCCTACGGGCTTGAGGGCGTGTGCCGGCCAATAGATACCTAGGAGCGCCGCTCTGTCCCAGCCATGAGGCAGGATGCGGTCATGAAGAAGCAGGCCCCAGAACCCTCAGAATCAACGAATGAGGACGCTACGCAACGCCAACAGGAGTGGGTGGCAACGATGCACGGGGCCGCAGCCTCCGAAGATCTCGTGCTTGCACATCGAGATGCTCCTCCGCCGCCCATCACCGCCCATGCAGTTTTGCGTATCGAGCGCGAATCGCGTTCTTCTTCGCTTCTGGCAAATGGGGCAACTCTCGCTGTCGGTGCCGGAAACCGAGCCATTCCCGAAGAGCCCGACGACTACCGGACCTGCTTCGAACGTGACCGCGACCGCATCCTTCATTCTCCAGCTTTTCGCCGCCTCGCTGGCAAAACCCAAGTCTTCGTCTTCCCCGACGACCACCAACGAACACGGCTCACCCACGCCCTAGAGGTCGCACAGGTCGCCACCGCCATCGCGCGTGCGCTCGGGCTCAATGTTGCGCTCACCGAGGCGATCGCGCTCGGACACGACTGTGGCCATGGCCCCGGAGGCCATGCCAGCGAAGACGCCTTCGATGCCTTCATCCCCGGCGGCTATCACCATGCCGTCTGGGGCGCAGACGTCGTTCTAGAACCGCTGAATCTCTGCATCGAGACGCTCGACGGCATTCGCAACCACTCATGGTCTCGCCCCACCCCCATGACACCAGAGGGTGTCGTTGTCAGTTGGGCTGATCGCTGTGCCTATAGCGCTCACGATCTTGAAGATGCACTGGGGGCCGGCATCGTTCGGGTTTCGGAACTTCCGCTCGAAGTCTCCGAGATCCTTGGCCAGTCGCGTCGCGAACAGCTCCACGCGCTCATCCTCGCCGTCATCGATTGCGCCACGGCCACTGGGGCTATCGGCATGGACGCAACCAACGCATCTGCACTCTCTGCATTGCGGTCGTTTAACTACGAATTCATCTACAACCGTCCAGAATCAATCGCTCAGGGACGCGCAGTGATCGACGTGCTCACTGCGTTGGTTGACTATTTCATTGCGAATCCCGCAGCGCTGCCTCCATCGCCGAGTACCGAAACCGACGTCGTCACTGCAGCCGTGACCTATGTGGCAGGAATGACGGACCGCTACGCCTTCGACACAGCTGCGCGGCTTCTTGATTGGCCTGCCGACCGCCGCCCATTGGGTATCGACGTTCACGGCTGAAAACGACGAAAGCGGACCCAAAGGCCCGCTTTGCATCAGGTTATGAAACCGATTGCTCAGCCAGGAAGCACATCGACAAGTTTGCGACCCTTGCGGGATCCAAACTTAACGGTTCCTTCTGTGAGAGCGAAGAGCGTGTCGTCTCCACCACGGCCGACGTTCTCGCCCGGATGAATACGAGTACCGCGCTGGCGCACAATGATGGTGCCTGATTGAACGGCCTGGCCGTCGAAACGCTTCACACCAAGTCGCTTGCTCTGAGAATCGCGGCCGTTGCGGGTTGAACCGCCACCTTTGGTCTTTGACATGGCTCAGCCCTTCTTAATGCCGGTGATCTCGATCGTCGCGTAGTGCTGACGATGACCCCAACGACGACGCTCGTTGGCCTTGTTCTTGTAAGTGAAGCCGACGACCTTGGGACCCTTGGCCGCGCCGACAACCCGAGCGGACACGCTGGCACCAGCCAGCTGCGCGGGGGTAGCGAGGACGGTGTCACCGTCGACAACGAGTACGGGAGTGAGGGTGACCTCGTCAGCCGCGCCGAGGCGTTCGACATCAAGTCGTTGGCCCTCTTCGACGCGGTACTGCTTGCCACCTGTCTGGATCACGGCATACATAGGGGTGCAACTCTAGCCCCACGGACCCAAAGAACGAAACCCGGGTCCGGTGGGGCAATTGTGCCTGCCTCAGACGATAAGATCGGGGTCAATTCTGACTCCACGACCCTCGCAGTCGGGACACTGTCCAGCGAAGGACTCAAGCAGCCCCTCCCCAATGCGCTTTCTGGTCATTTCGACGAGTCCGAGCTCGGAGATATCAAATACCTGGGTGCGGGTCTTGTCGCGGGCGAGTGCATCTCTGAAGACTCGAACCACATCGTCTCGGTTTCCCTTGACTTCCATGTCGATGAAGTCGATCACGATGATTCCGCCGATATCGCGCAAGCGCAGTTGCTTAGCGATTTCGACCGCGGCTTCGAGGTTGTTGCGATACACGGTCTCTTCAAGACTCTTCGAGCCGACGTTCTTGCCGGTATTTACATCGATGACCGTGAGGGCTTCAGTGTGCTCGATGATGAGCGAACCGCCCGAAGGCAACCAGACTTTGCGGTCGAGTGCCTTATGTACCTGTTCGTGAACGTGATGTCGCTCAAAGATTGACAGCGGTTCAGCGGAACGGTCGTAGTGTTCGATGCGATCAGCGAGCGCCGGCGAGATGCTCGAAACATAATCGTGAACATCGTTGAACAACGCTTCGTCATCGATCACAACACTTCGATAGTCGTCGTTGAATTCTTCACGAATCACACGCACGGCCATATCGGGCTCTCGGTAAAGAAGAGCGGGAGCCTGCGCGGAGTTGGCCAGTGCTTCGATCTGATCCCATTGAGACAGAAGTCGACGAACGTCAGACGAGATTTCCTCTGACGTCACGCCTTCGGCTGCAGTTCGCACGATGACGCCATGTTGTGGCGGCTTCACCTTGTCGAGAATGTTACGAAGGCGCTTGCGTTCACCGTCGTCGAGTCGCTTCGAAATTCCGTAGGTGCTTGAGTTCGGGATGAGAACTACGAAACGTCCTGGAAGTGAGACTTCCTGCGTAAGTCGAGCGCCTTTATGCGCAATTGGGTTCTTCGTGACCTGACAAAAGATGGTTTGGCGAGGCTTGAGAATCTGCTCGATTCGCGCATTCGAGGCCCCACCTTCAACATCTTCGGCATCGAACTGCACATCGCCGCGATACAGAACAGCGTTCTTCGGCGTCGCAATGTCAACGAATGCTGCTTCCATGCCTGGAAGCACATTTTGGACCTTGCCGAGATAAATGTTTCCATGGATCTGCGCAACGTCGTCGGCCGGACGAGATACGTAGTGCTCAATCAGGTTGCGGCCTTCGAGCACCGCAATCTGCGTTGCTTCGGGACGCACGCTGACCGCCATCATGTAGCGGCCGACCGGACGTCCTTTTCGCTCCCGACCCTTGCGCTTTTCGAGCGTCTCATCGTCGAGGTCGGGACCATCGCCGCCAAGGATCGCTTCGACAGGGCGAGGAGTTCCGCCCTTCTTCTGCTGTTGACCCTTCTGCTGGCCTGATTGACCCTGTTGGCCCGACGGCCCCTGCTGGCCTCCACCGCCGCCTCTACGGCCTCGGCCGCCTCGACGTCGGCGATTGCCGCTACGGGCCTGTCCGCCTGCTTGACCCTCTACCTTCGCAGGGTCTCCGTCTCCGGATTCTGGCTCAGTTGAGTCAACCGCAGGAGCGGGACGGCTATCGCCGATCTGAGGCTTTTTCACAAGGGCTTCTTCGGCTGCGGCAGTGTCACGAGGACGATTCTGAGAGGCCCGCTTTGGCAACTCGTCGGGCTGACGCTCGGGATCGGGAGTGCCGGTTTCATCGTTGTCGCCCCCAGACGCGCTCGCGGCGCCGCCCTGGCCACCGCCTGACCGGTTTCGATTACGTCCGCCTCGAGAGCCACGCCGCCGACGCGGGCGATTGGTTCCGTCACCAGAAGGCGAGCCATCGCTTGATCCCGCGGTGCTCGCCCCGCCATCGGACGGAGAGGTAGATGACTCTCGAGCCGCAGAGGGTTCAGATGTCGGCTTCGGTGCCGACTCAGATGCTCCAGAAGGTGCTGTGTCTCGTTGCGGACGTGATTGGTTGTTCGGCGTTGAGTCGCCGGGGTCGACCGTTTGGTCGGACATGGTTTCGCTCCCTTTTCATCGCGCGCCCGCCTCGGCAGGTGCGCGTGACGTCGCGTGGGCCGGGATCGGTTCCCGTCTCGCGCCGTCAGTAATGATCCATTGGTGTGTCCTACAGACGCGCCCCTCGTTGCGAGGCGGGTCGAACGCGGCCAGAAGTTCTGAAGGCCGCACGGAGCGGGGCTGGGTTGCCAGCTCGGCTTCGAGAAGAGCTCCTTGTTCCGGAGCGTCGTTTGCTGTTGCGCCAACAACCCGAAGGCTGATGATGCCGGGCCGAATGTCATCGGACACCGTCTTGCCTTTTCGTTCCCGGGTGACCGGAAGCGTTGAGGCATCGAGCATGGTTCGAACGTTGACCTCGAGTTCCTCAGGCGTAACGCCCGGGATCTCGATTCGCCAGGTGCAAACCGTTACTGCCTCTTGAAGGGACAGTTCAGATCGTTCGATCGCCGAGACTGTCTCGACATCGACTCCCGGAGGGAGGAACGGCGTGAGCCGCTCGGGCAATGCCCCGAGATCGAGTGCGGAGGCTTCTGGCTCACGTAGATCGATGTCGAGGTACTCCCCCAGCGACTCATGGCCGGTGGAAAGCGCGAGTCCGAAATGCATTTTCGGACGGGGTGAAAAGCCCTCGGTAATGGCAACAGGAAGTTCAGCGCGACGAAGCGCACGCTCCCAGCAGCGGGCCATATCTCGGTGGCTCGAGAACCGGATCTTGCCGGTCTTGGAAAACCGCACGCGAATACGCATCAAGAACCCGTTCCAACGGGGGCGCGACCAAGCAGTGTCACAGGAACGGACGAACCGAGGTCTTGTCCTGTGCCCTGAGA
>ERZ891134.89-NODE-89-length-76407-cov-8.526050_pt1 | contig 76407 bp, 67 predicted proteins | sample MGYA00520888_ERZ891134 | MGnify/ENA primary metagenome ERZ891134 (study PRJEB32303, sample SAMEA104408692) | aquatic metagenome | biome: Brackish water; feature: Coastal; material: water | place: Baltic Sea | collected 2014-10-23 | depth 10 m ... | reverse complement strand
CCCGAGCCGGTTGCCGAATCCGCGCTGCCGCTCACTGAGCCGCCGCACGCAGCGAGACCAGTGGCCAGAGCAATCCACGGGAGGCGCATCACCGTCATTAAAGCGCAGATCCAGCCCGACCTGGCGTCGCCAGGGGAAGAATCAACGGTGACGCCATTCAGACGTCACTCAGTGGACGAACAATTTCCTGCTCAGTTGTTGGCGCGGAGCTGGTCGCGGATCTCGGTCAGCAAATCGACCTCGCTCGGCCCGCTCACTTCCTCTTCCTCCGGGCCCTTGGACTTGTTGTAGGCCTTGACCAGCAGGAACAGGATGAACGCCACCGCCAGGAAGCTCACCAGTGCGTTGATGACGAGTCCAATACTGATGAATGCGTCGCCGACGTCGAAGCCGATGGCGGCGAAATTGGGCTCGCCGAAGATCGCAGAAATGATCGGCAAGATGACGCCTTCAAGTATCGCGTCCACGATCGTCTTGAAATACAGCGCGAGGATCAACCCGACGGCGATGGTGACGACGTCACCTTTGTCGATGAACGCCTTGAACTCCGCAATCATGTTTTTCATCTTCTTCTCCTGAGTTGGTGAGTGCGGGTGTTCCCTTGCCTCAAGCAGAGCACAACGCCACCGGCTCGATGGTTGTCCAACACCGGATCCCGTCGCACCCAGCGCCTCGGAGCAACCCAGACTCAGCGGGCGGTCCAGCCGCCATCGACGATGACGCTCTGACCGGTGATGAACGTGCCGGCTGAGCTGGCGAGCAGGAGGAGAGCTCCGTCGAGTTCGTGCGTCTCACCCATGCGCGGGATGGGTGTGTTGGCCTTGACGAACCGCTGGCTGCTCTCGTCTGTCTCCATCCCATCGGTCATCTCGGATGGGAACCACCCGGGACACAGCGCGTTGACCGTGATGCCCTTGCGCGCCCACTGCACTGCAAGTTCACGAGTCAAGTTGACCACGGCCCCCTTGCTTGCGCTGTAGTGCGCCTGCTTCACTGGCGACGAAGCCACATGACCAAGCATCGAGGCAATGTTGATGATCGACCCCCCGCCCGACTCGATCATCGACGGAGCACAGAGCTTCGACAGATGCCACAGTGCGGTCACATTGATTTCCATCGAGCGCCGAAAGGCGTCGAGGGCTTCGTTTTCGATCGCCGCCTGACCGCCGACGCCGGCATTGTTCACGACGACACCGACGCTTCCGTATGTGGCGAGCGTGTCGTTCACAATCCGTTCGCGGTCAGCTTCGAGAGAGATGTCAGCGGTGACCACGACTGCGGAGTCAGGGCGTAACGAGTTCAGTTCTGCGGCGAGAGCCTCGAGGCGGTCAGCACGTCGTGCGGTCACGACGACGTTCGCTCCGACCGCGTGCAGCACCCGGGCGAAGCGGTCGCCGAGACCCGACGATGCGCCGGTCACGATCGCCACGCGATTGTCGAGTCGGAACAAATCAAGCGGCTGGAGTGAGTCAGACATGAGGCGAACGTAGCCCTCGTCCTGGAACAGAATCGAACCACACTGATGTGATTGGGTCGCGAAACAGCGACACGGTCGTCATCGCTTCGTCACATGTTCTCGCGCGATCGCGTGACGTTCCCAACGGTCGTATGACGAATGTGCAAAAAAGTGCAATCCACTGCCGGCCAACGCTTCAGGACAACTATGAAAGTCACATGGACATCAGCCGCCGCACGTGGATCGCCGCCATCAGATTGGCCGTCGTGATCTCGGCCGTCGCTGCACTTGCAGCCGTTGTGATGTCCACGATCGGACACGTTTCTGACAGCGTCATCGTCGCCGCGGTCGTTGTGGTCGCATTCGCCGCCAGTTGGGTACAGACCGGCAGAGTCCGCAGCGGCACCGCACCAGCTCACGTCACCGTTCGACTCCATCTGAACGTTCCCGCTCGCTGAGTCGGTCGACGGACGCTCGCTGTGCGAGCATCCACACATGCCAGACGCTCGTCCCGTTGTCCTTGTTCATGGCGCTTGGCACGGCGCCTGGTGTTGGGCACCCCTGCAGGCTGAACTCGACCGCCGAGGGATCCCCTCGCACGCCATCGACCTCCCTGGTCACGGAGCATCGGTTCGGCCGCTTGGCGGACTGCACCACGATGCTGGCCACGTCACTGACGCGCTTGATCACCTCGGCCTCAACGACGTCGTGCTGGTCGGGCACAGTTATGGCGGCGCCGTCATCACGGAAGCTGGCGCTGGCAGACCTGATCTCGCTCACTTGGTCTACATCGCAGCGTTCGCACTCGACGCTGGCGAGAGTGTGAACGGCGCTCTCCGTTCGTTCGAACGCCAATCCGTTGCTCTTGCCGCAGCCGTCCAGATGCAAGACGACGGCACGACCACGCTCGACCTCGACCTCGCCGCGAGCGCTCTCTACGGCGCGTGTTCCTCTCAAGCGATCAAGGCCGCACTTCGGCGTCTGTCGCCGCAGCCCATCGCCACCATGACCGAGTCGGTCGAGGGCTCTGCTCGTGACCACATCTCGTCGAGCTATCTCCGCTGCCTCCGCGACGAGGCAGTGCACCCGGAGCACCAGGCCGTGATGGCCGCACGCTGCGACGAGCAGATCGACATCGACACCGACCATTCACCCTTCCTCAGCGCCACAGATCTTGTCGCTGACCACCTCGAACGGATCGCTTGCTCATGACCGACATGAAAGTTCGGATCGGTTTCGGACTCGGCACCCGAACCAACCTCAATGACGAGGCCTACGGCACGGTCGTCGATGCACTTGAGTCGCACCAGTTTGATTCGCTGTGGCTGTCAGAAAAGATCAGCGGCGAAGCACCCGACCCTTTGGTGGCGATGGCTTTTGGTGCGGGCCGAACCACCAATCTCAAGTTCGGCATGTCGGTGATGGTGCTCCCGGGACGCAACCCGGTCGTGCTGGCCAAGCAACTCGCCACGCTTGGGCGGATGTCGGGCGGGCGGCTCCTCCCCGCGTTCGGCCTCGGTGCGGTCGACCCGATCGAGCAGCAAGCGTTCGGTGTCGAGCGATCGGAGCGGGCAAAGATCTTCAACGAGTCACTCGACGTGATGAAGAAGTGCTGGACGGGTGAACCCTTCGATCATCACGGCGACTACTTCAACTATGAGGGTGTCCGTGTCCTTCCGGCCCCGAAACGCATGGACGTGTGGCTCGGTGGGATCGCTCCATCTGAACTGAAGCGAGTGGGCCGGGTGGCCGACGGATGGTTGCCATCGTTCGTCACGCCGGCCGATGCCGCAGCCGGGCGCGCTGTCATCGAGGAGGTTGCCGCCGAGCACGAACGATCGATCGACGATGACCACTACGGCGTCCTCATCCCCTACTCATTCGGAGCCGTCCCTGACCTCATCCTCCGCTTGCTTGCGAAACGCCGACCGGACCTCGACGATGTCACTCAACTCGTGCCGTCATCGTGGGGGGACGTTGCGCAACTGATCCAGCAGTTCGTCGACGTCGGAACCACCAAATTCGTGGTGCTGCCCGTCGATGAGCCGCGCAACGCTGAACAATGGAGCGCCCATATTGCCGAGGCGGCCGGCACCCTCCTCCCCCTCGAGGTGGGTTGAATTATTTTCGCTTCTGAATGTTCGCCCATTCGTCGCGCAAGCCAACGGTCCGATGGAACAGCAATGGCGTTCGCTCGTCTGCCGCGAAGTAACCCAACCGTTCGAACTGCACAACCTCTCCAGCAGCAGCGTCGGCCAGGGCTGGTTCGAGCTTGCACCCGTGCAGCAGCGTCTTTGACTCGCCATTGAGGTCGTCAAACGGATCGCCCGTTTCGCTGCCCGGCACCTCGGCGGCGAAGAGACGGTCGTACAGCGCGACCTCGGCATCGACGGCATGGGCAGCGCTCACCCAGTGCATGGTCGACTTGACCTTGCGGCCATCGGGCGCATTTCCGCCCTTGGTGTCAGGGTCATACGTGACGTGGACTTCGACGACGTTGCCATCGTCGTCGCTCACAAAGTCGGTCGCAGTGACGAAGTACGCGCCACGGAGTCGGACCTCGCGTCCTGGCGTGAGGCGGTAGTACTTGGGCGGCGGCTCGGCCTTGAAGTCGTCGTGCTCGATGTACAGCACCCCGGAGAATGGGGCGGTGCGAGTGCCATCCTCGGCGTTCTCCGGGTTGTTGTTGAGCTCGACGTACTCGACCACCGGATTGCCGTCTGCGTCGGTCGGCCAATTCGTGATGACGACCTTGAGCGGTTTCAGCACAGCCATTCGCCGCTGAGCGACCTTGTTCAGCCGCGTCCGAATAAAGGACTCGAGCAGCTCGATCTCGTGGCGGCTGTTGGTCTTCGACACGCCGATGAAGTCACAGAACTCGCGGATCGCCACAGCCGGGTAACCGCGACGGCGAAGGCCGCGCAGCGTCGGCAGGCGGGGGTCGTCCCAACCGTCGACAACACCGTTGGCAACCAGCGTCGCAAGCTTGCGCTTCGACGTGACCGTGTGCGTGAGTTCCAATCGCGCGAACTCGTACTGCCGAGGCTGGTCGAAGGGCAGCACCCCCAGCTCGCGGAGCTGATCGAGATACCAGTCGTAGAGCGCCCGATGGGAGTCGAACTCAAGTGAGCACAGCGAGTGGGTGACACCTTCGATCGCATCGCTCTGACCATGCGCCCAGTCATACGTCGGGTACACGCTCCAAGCGTCGCCGGTGCGGTGGTGCGACTCCTTGCGAATCCGATACATGACGGGATCGCGCAGCTGCATGTTCTCGTGCTGCATGTCGATCTTGGCACGCAGCACGTGAGCACCCTCGTCGAAGTCACCCGCTCGCATCCCGGAAAACAGCGCAAGGTTCTCGTCGACCGTTCGACTCCGGAACGGGCTTTCGACTCCCGGTTTGCCGTATCCGCCGCGCTGTTCGGAGATCGTGTCGCCGTCTTGGTCGTCGACGTATGCCAGGCCATTCGAGATGAGGAGCTCGGCCCACTCTGCGAGCTGCGTGAAGTAGTCGCTGGTGAACAAGGGGGCGCGATCAAGCGGATACCCGAGCCACGCGAGGTCCTCGATGATGCCATCGACGTAGCTGGAGTCTTCGGTGTCAGGGTTGGTGTCGTCGAACCGCAACCGGCACACCCCTTTGAACTCTCGTGCAAGCTCGAAGTCGGCGGTAATTGCTTTCGCGTGGCCGATGTGTAGATAGCCGTTCGGCTCAGGCGGAAACCGGGTCTGGACGCGACCGCCGAAGGCCCCCGTTGCGTTGTGCTCGACAACCACGTCATGGACGAAGTTTGCAGCAGTCGGCGGGTTTGACGTTTCGGCCATGTCGCCCAGTATGCCCAGCTCCGGCGCTACGAAGGGCAATGCGTCAGGCACGTCGCGATGATCACCCAGCGGGGGCGATGCGGTCACTCTGGGTACTGGCTCCGAGCTGGGGCAACGATCTCGACTTCGACGCCCAGCGCAGCTGCCAGCAGATGGGCCCGTTCACGAGCGGCATACACCTCAAGGTCAAGGTCGTCGGCGTCATCAGCGACCGGTTCGATCCGCATCCAGCCGTGATCGATGTGGACGCGCATCGTCTGTACAACGCGAGCGTGGCGACGGTCGAGACCAATTGCCACGCGCAACATCCCGGCGAGCTGTCGAACGAGTCGCTGATCATCCACGCTCAAGGCGGCGAACTCTGGATGCTTCTCGCTCGGTCGCGACTTGCGGTGGTAACGCGCCACGACAGCGATCAGCTCGATCTCGTGCTCGGTAAAGCCAGTCAGCTGTTCGCTGTTCCTGATCACGTAGTACGAGTGCTTGTGATGACTTGAGTGACTGATGAAGAGTCCAACGTTGTGGACGATCGCCGCCGCCTCGAGGAGCTCACGGGCGTCGTCATCGAGTCCATGGAGCGCGCGGGAACGATCGAACAGCTGGCCGGAGAGCAGCGCCGTGTGTTCGGCGTGTTCCGGGTCAGGGTCGAGTTGTCGAGCGAGCCGCAGCAAGTTTGCTCGCCGCAAGTCGCGTAAGTCGCGTCCTGACTGGTCAGCGAAACGATCGAACAGAACGCCTTCGCGCAGCGCGTAGTCCGAGATGGTCATCTCCTCGAGTTCAAAGACTGCAAACACCTCATCGAGCAGGAGGGCCCCGCCGAGGATGATGTCAGCGCGCTTGTCGTCAAGGCCGCCAACGCGGCTCCGGTCCTTGGCCGAGATCACTCGCTCGACCACCGCAGCAAGCTCGGCAGCGGTGAACGTGACACCGTTCATCTGTCGCACGTCGTCACCGCGTTCTGCTGCCGCCATCGCAGCGATGGTCGTAGCCGTTCCTGAACTGCCGATGGCGATCTCGGGCTGATGGCCGCCGAGCTCGCTGCCGACCAAGGCCAGTGCAGCTCGAACGTAGTGCCGGCAGTCATCGACTTCTTGGGCGGTGGGCCGCCTTCCGTCAGCGATGGCCTCGCTGAAGAACCGCTCGGTCAGGCGGATCGCACCGAGCTTCATGCTGCGTGCCTCGATCGGATCGGCGCCTTGCCCGACGAGGAACTCCGTGCTCCCTCCGCCAATGTCGACAAGCAGCAGCCGCTGGTCGAAAACGGGGAGCGCCTGCAGCACGCCGAGGTGGATGAGTCGGGCTTCTTCGAACCCGCTGATGACCTCAATCTCGATGCCGGTTAGTTGACGAGCCCGGTCGAGAAAATCGTCGCGGTTCGCAGCCTCACGCACTGCGCTCGTCGCAACGGCAACCAGATCGACATCACCGAAGCTCGTGGCGACCTGCGCCATGCGCTCGAGTGCGGCGAGGCCACGTTCGATGGCGTCGGGGGCGAGGAGCTTCATCTCGCCGCCGCCTTGGCCGAGGCGCACCGTTTCCTTCTCACTTGTGAGGATCTCGAAGCCACCATGCTCTGCTAGCCGAGCGACGACGAGGTGCATTGAGTTTGTGCCGATATCGATCGCTGCCTTGATCAGGGTCGGCCCCGCACTCGGCGGTTCAGAACTCATTGAGGCAGTTCAGGTGTCGGCGGCATGTGCTGCGGATAGCTCGATCGAGGCGCCAATCCGGTCGTACAGACCTTGCAGATCGACGCCCTCGGTGCTCTTCTGACCGCGAACGTAACGGGCGTAGACGCCGTGGATGATGCAGGCGGTCTTGAACGAGTTGAACGAGCGATAGTACGCCAGGTTCGACAGGTCGGCGCCGGTCTTGTCGGCATAAAACGACGTCAGTTCGTCGCGAGAAGAAAAACCCTCGATCGCCGTCGCCGCATCGCCGAGCGCCGCATGCGGATCGGTCGGCTCCGCCCATGCGTTGAGCGCGTACGCGAAGTCGGCGAGTGGGTCCCCCAGGGTTGCGATCTCCCAGTCGAGTATCGCCACGATTTTGCCGTCGGAACTCACCATGGAGTTGTGTACGCCATAGTCGCCGTGCACGACGCGGCCCGGGCCTTGTTCAGGCATCTTGTCGAGCAACCACTCGTGCAACTCGTGCACGCGAGGGTCGTCATAATCAGCGGCTTCAGCTGATGCCGTCCACGATCCATACCAGGTGCGGAGTTGGCGACCGACGTATCCGTCCGGTCGACCAAGTTCGCCGAGCCCAACGTCGGCGGGATCGACGGAGTGGATGCTCGCGAGCACGGACATGAACGACTCGCCCACGCGACCGCGTGCAGCAAGGTCAAGATGCTGCGCGGTATCGGTCCCGTTGTACAGAGCGCTGCCGCCCACCTTGGCCATGACGTAGAAATGACGGTCGCACACCGCACGGTCGTCGCAGTAGCCGACCGGCTCAGCGACAGGAATGCCGACCGGGTGAAGCGCCTCGATGATCCGGTACTCGCGGAACATGTCGTGTGCCTTGGGCAGGAGGTCGCCCTGCGGGGGCCTGCGAATGACGAACTCAGCGCCGTTGCTGTCCGTCAGCAGGTACGTGAGATTGGAGTGACCGCCCGTGAGGCGAGTCCACCGACAAGGCGGCACGACTCGAGTGTGAGCAGCCAACCACGGCTCGACCAACGACACATCGAATCCAACGGGCGTCTCACTGTTGTCCACGTGTGCAGTGTTGCCGATCATGTCCGCGATCGAACAACTCGCCGGTAGCAGATTCCCAGATCCTCAGAGCTTGGGTGCGATGGCGTCGCCCGGCAACGGACCGTCGCCGGACAGGGCCCTCTGGAAGCGACGCATCCCAGTGAGCCAACGATCCACGTCCGTTGCCTTGCGCTCGACGTAGGTCTGCACTTCGGGATGCGGCAACACGTGGAAGCGTTCTTCGCGCATCGCGTCGAGGCAGACCTGCGCAACGTCGTCGCTGCTCAACACACCGTCACCGGATGCCACCCCGCCCTCAAAATCGTCGGGGTCATCACCGATGTCGGCTGCTCCGCCAAGGTCTGGGCTATTCGCCACGATGTTGGTGGCGACCGCCTGCGGGCACAGCACCGACACGCGGATTCCCTGGTGATGGTGACTGACGCTCAGCCACTCGGCGAGCGACACCGCGGCACCTTTGGTCACCGAATACGCCAGTGACCCAATCTGTGTCAGGAGTCCGGCCGCTGACGCCGTGTTGAGCAGGTACCCCTCACCGCGAGCGATCATGGACGGGAGCACGGCACGCGCGGCATAGATGTGGCTCATCACATGCACATCCCACATGTGATCGATGCGCTCGTTGGAATCTTCGAGGCCGCCAACGGTCACGTAGCCCGCGTTGGAGACGAAGACGTCGATCGGGCCATGCGCCGCTTCGGTGGCCTCGACCATTGCGACAATCGCCACTTCGTCACGCACGTCGATCTCGAACCCGGTACCCCCGACATCGACCGCGACACGGTCAGCGGCAGCACCGTCGAGGTCAGCAACCACAACGTGACGAGCCCCCTCACGGTGCGCGGCTCGAGCAAGTGCCTCTCCGATACCCGACCCGCCGCCGGTGATGATGATGACTCGATCCTTGAGTTCCATAGGACGACATCGTGCCAGGCACGACGTCGTCGCCCGGCACCGAACTATCGGAGCTTGAATCGTTGGATCTTGCCAGTCGCCGTCTTGGGCAGCGCGTCGACGAACTCGTAGCGCTTCGGGCGCTTGTATCCAGCCAGACGTTCACGACAATGTTCGATCAGATCCTCAGCCGATGCCGAGCTGCTCGCGGCAGCCACCACAAAGGCGACGGGACGCATGGCCCCCTGGTCGTCCGGCTGTCCGACAATGGCTGCTTCCAGCACTGAGGCGTGCTCGATCAATGTTGCCTCGACCTCGGCCGGCGACACCCATTCGCCCCCGACACGCAACATGTCATCGACGCGACCCAAGTACGTGTGGAATCCGTCGGCATCGCGGGCATACAGGTCGCCCGTCCGCATCCACTCCCCTTCAAACGTCGCCCGGGACATCTCGGAGCGACACCAGTAGCCCGACGCCACCGAGGGACCACGTACCAGCAGTTGGCCGGGCACATCAATCGGCTGGTCGTTGCCCGCGTCGTCGACGACTCGCACCTTGTAGCCCGGGACGGCTTTGCCGCTCGTGCCGGGTTTCGTCGAAGCCGGCGTGTTCGACAGGTAGATGTGCAGCTGTTCGGTCGAACCAATGCCATCAAGGATGGTGACGCCGAACCGGTCCCGAAAGCGCTCGAACGTCTCAGCGGGCAGCGCTTCGGCTGCGGAGACGCCGAATCGCACCGAGGCAAACGTGTTGTCGGCGATGTCAGAGGCGAGCAACGCTGCATAGAACGTCGGAATGCAGAAAAAGAGCGTGACACCGTGGTCAGCAACTCGCGTCGCAACACCTTGTGGTGTTGGCGGGCGCGACGGTTCGAGCACGACGGTGGCGCCGACCGAAAACGGAAAGGTGAGCGAGTTGCCGAGGCCATAGGCATGGAACATCGGACCAACGGAGTAGCAGACGTCGTCGGCTGTGATTCCCAGCACCTGGTCTGCATATGTCTCACAAGTCGCAGGGATATCGGCATGACGGTGCATCGCCAGCTTCGGAGCGCCCGTGGACCCGGACGTGCACAACCAGAAGCCGGGCGACTCAGCCCACGTGCCATGAGGAGCTCCGTCGCTGCCGTCACCGGCCCGAAGGAAGTCAAGCCAGCCGATCACGTCGGACTCAGACGCTCCCGTCGTCACCACGCGGCCCAACTCAGGCGCAACAGCACGCAGATCACCAAGTGCGTCCTCGCGCTCGGTCGAGATGAGCAGAACCCGCGCACGGGCGTCGGCCACGATCACGCCGAGGTCACGGCCAGGCAGCAGCGGGTTCATCGCCACAGGCACGGCGCCAATTCGCATCGCGCCCAAGAATGCAGCGACGAACTCGACCGAGTCCAACATCGCCAGCGCAACACGTTCCTCGGGGCGAACACCGTGGGATCGCAGCGCCGCCGCCATTCGTTCGATCAAGCCGAGTACCTCGACGTAGGTGTACTCGGCATCGCCCTGCCGGATCGCGACGCGACCACCGTCGCCATTGTCGATGTGTCGGTCAACGAGCCATTCGCTCACATTGAAATGGTCGTGCATGTCATTCCTCCTGATCGGCTGGCACTGCCGAGCCATGTTGATCGTAGAACGATGCGATGAGCGCAACGACTTGATCTGGTTCGTCATGGTGCAACACGTGTCCGCCGCGCTCGACGCGATGCAGCCCAGCGTTTGCACCGATTGCATCGACGGTCTCGGTGAGTTGGGCATCGGTGGCGTACTCATCTCGCGTGCCCTGCACGACCAATACCGGACACTCGATGTCGCGGATCAGCGGACGAATGTCCCAACTGGCGAACTCGTCGCTGACCCATCCTCCGCTCCACGCCTCGAACACTGCGCCGGGCGCGTCGTGGTGGCGGCTGAGCGCCGTCACGAAGTGCGCACGCCCTGCCCGCATCGTGCGAATCGATTCGACGCACACATCCTCGACCCAGGTATGCGCTGCCAGCACCACCACACTTTGACATGGGCCGCTCGTCGCTGCCTGGATCAGAGCGATCGAGCCCCCATCTGAATGACCAACGAGGGTTGGCGACTCGATGCCGACTCGGCCGATCAATCCGTCGAGCACTGCGGCTTCCTGTTGGAGCCAATCCGCCGGCCACGGGCCGCTCGGGGCGGGAGTCGAGGCTCCGTGGCCGGCGCGCTCGTAGGCCATGACCGTCGCCCCCGTGGATCGGTGGACTGCAAACGGAACATCGCGCCACTGTCCGATCGAACCGAGACCATCGTGCAGGAGCACGATCGAAGCTGGTCCGTCGCCCCACGTTGCTGTGCGTAACCGAGCGCCCTCGACATCGACGAAGGCAATCGAGGCAGCTGGATCGAGGTCCGGAGCCGGCACGCGCGGATCAGATCCGGACGTACTCGAAGTCGACGGCTTGAGTGTTGATCCCCGTGGAAGGCGGAGCGATCCATCCAGCCATCTCACCAACACCCATCGCGGGCTTCATCAACGATCCGACGTGGCGTCGCTCGTCGTCGCTTGGCAGCCATTCGTCACGTCGCTCGGTCCACTCGTCTGCACTGATCAAGTCCCCTGCGGGTGTCACTGCGGCGTCACGGAACGCCCCGACCTCGCGGTTGAATCCGACATGGGGCAGCGACAACTCAACATCAATGCCCTGTTCGACCAGCATGCGGTTCCAGCGACGGACGCCCTTCTCGCAGTCGATCGTGTACTCGTTGCGAAGCTCGTGGTTGACGAGCGCACGAGCCGACAACGTTTCGGCGGTGATTGCTCCGTCGACGACGGTCAGGAATTGTTCCTCGCCGGACAGCAGCACGTGGTCATCGTCGTATTTGTCCTCACCGAATCGGCCCTTCAACCCGGCGGCGTAGTAGTTGGCCGCGTTGGTCGATCGTTCAGAACCAAAAAGGTCGAGCGAGACCGAGTAGTGGAAGTTGATGTAGCGCTGCAGCGTGTTGAGGTTGATCCCCCCAAGGGCGGTGACGTCGTCGGTGTCATGCTCGTTCATCAGTTGCGCCGTGCGTTGCACCACACGACCGACGCCCGTGGCGCCCACAAACATGTGGTGCGCCTCTTCTTTCAACATAAAGTCGCAAGTCCGGCTCAGCGGGTCAAACGCCGACTCGCGCAACGCTCCAAGTTGATACTTGCCGTCGCGATCGGTGAAGTAAGTGAACATGAAGAATGACAGCCAGTCAGGCGTCTCTTCGTTGAACGCCCCGAGGATGCGTGGGTGGTCTTCGTCGCCCGAGTTCCGTTCGAGCATTGCATCGGCCTCGTCACGTCCGTCCTTGCCGAAATAGCGGTGCAGGAGGTACACCATCGCCCACAGGTGGCGGCCTTCTTCGACGTTGACTTGGAAGAGATTACGAAGGTCATAGAGAGACGGCGCTGTGGCGCCGAGGTGCCGTTGCTGTTCGACTGATGCGGGCTCGGTATCACCCTGCACCACGATGAGACGGCGGAGATCGGTGCGGAATTCGCCGGGCACCTCCTGCCAGACGGGTTCACCCTTGTTGTCGCCGAAGCCGATGGTGCGGTCGGGTTGAGCTTCGCTGAGGAAGATGCCCCACCGATACTCGGGCATCTTCACGTGGCCGAAGTGCGCCCACCCTTCCTTTCCAACGTCGACAGCCGTCCGCAGATACACGTCTTTTTCTTGGAAGCCGGACGGCCCCATGTCAGACCACCACTCTTGGAAGCGAGGCTGCCAGTTCTCGAGCGCCCGTTTCAGCCGGCGATCGTCAGCCAGGTCGACGTTGTTCGGGATCCGCTCGTTGTAGTCGATGTTGGTCATGAGCTGGCTCGTTTCTCGAAGGACGACTTGGTGCCTGGCACCAAGTCGTCTCAGGTGCGGGTGTGGTCGAAGGTGGGACGGGTGCCGGTGCCGTACTTGCGCAGCGCACCATCGGGGCCGCTGGCGTTGGGACGAATAAAGACCCAGTTCTGCCAGGCGGACAATCGGGCGAAGATCTTGGTTGCCATCGTCTCGGGCCCGGCGAAACGATGATTGGCTTCCATTGCTGTGAGCGCATCGGGAGAGAAGCTCGCCCGCTCCTCGACAGCAAGGCGGACTTCGTCGTCCCAGTCGAGATCGTCGGGCGCCGATGTGACGAGGCCGAGCTGCCGAGCACGAGCTGCATCGATCGACTCGCCGACCGCTGCCTGCGCTGCGGCGAGGTCATCGGGCGATCCCCAGAATCGCGATGTCAGCCGCGTGATGCCGTTGGCCATCGGCAGCGACCCGAGGCTCGCTGCGGTGAGTTGCATCGTCGCGGCCGGGAGTGGATCGTCGTCATCTTCGAAGATGCCCTCGAGCATGTAGCTGCGGTCAGCGGCCAGCAGTACCTCGGCAAGCACGCCGACGAAACACGAACCAGGCTCGACAAGGGCGATCAGGCTGCGTGCCGTGAGGTCGAGACGTGAGAGCACTCGTTTCCACAGCAGCGCCGTTTCGCGCGTGAGGTGATCGTCGCCCGCGAGAAGACGATCGGAGTGCGCAATTGCGTCAGCGACATCACCGCTGGTGCGCAGTGTGATCGTGCCGAGTTGGGGCTCGTTGAACCGCAAGTGGCAGAGCAGATCGTCAAGCTCACGGGCAGCGATCAGCGGCCACTCGACGGCGTCGGTCACGCTCACCGTGAGGTCGACCACACGTCGAGTGCGATCGAGCGTGGCTTTGACGAACTGATACGAGACCGTGTTGTCACCGACAACCCGGCTCAGCGATTCGAGCACGACAGCAGATCCGTCATCGACACGATCAGAGGTTGCCGCGAGCGCCTCCACTCGGGCTGCGACTGCGTCGTCGAACATCGTTGGGGGTGCCACTTCGTCGACCAGTTTCCACTCGACCGCCTCGGCGCCTTGGATGCCTTCGGATTTGGTGGCGAAGACGTCAGCATGATCGCGACGAACGTGCCGCTTGTCGGTCAGGCGCGTGAGCCCGCCCGTACCCGGTAACACACCCAGGAGCGGGACCTCCGGGAGCGACACCGAACTCGATCGGTCGTCGACCAGGAGCAAATGGTCACATGCCATCGCCAACTCGTAGCCGCCGCCCGAGCAGGCGCCGTTGATTGCAGCGAGAAAGCGCAATCCGGACGATGCCGATGCTTCTTCGATCTCAAGTCGGGTCTCGTTGGTGAACTTGCAGAAGTTGACCTTGTGCGAATGCGAGGCGTCGGCGAGCATTCGAATGTTGGCGCCGGCGCAGAACACGCCTTCGAGTGCGCTGTCGATGACAAAGACCTTCACCTCCGGATGCTCGAAGCGGATGCGGCGCACAGCGTCGGCGAGTTCGATGTCGACTCCGATGTCGTAACTGTTCAGCTTGAGTTCGTAGTCGCCGAGCAAACCCCCGCTCGACGAGACGTTCATCGACAGCGAAGCTGCGTGACCGTCGATCTTCAGGTTCCAGTGGGCGTACGCGTCGGGCTGACGCTCGAACGTGATCGGTGCCGTCAGGACGGCTGCATCGGACATCTCAGAACCCCTACCTTGTGAATCACCAACATACCTTGCTTTCATCTCGCATCGCAAGCAGAATGTAGAACGTGCTCCTCCCCTCAGCCGATGTCGCTCCTTTGGCACCGGTTCTCGGTCTGCGTCAGGACGGTGACGTCGGCATCTCCAGTGCCTCTGACCTGTTGATCACTGTGTTCGGCGAACTGATGCGACCTGCGGGCGGAAGCGCCTGGACACAAACGCTCGTCGCTGCGCTCGGGCTCCTCGACGTCGAGGACAAGGCAGCACGTCAGGCGATCAGTCGGCTGGGAGCGAAAGGTTGGATGACCTCCGAACGAGTCGGCCGTAAGAGCCGTTGGCAGCTCACCGAATGGGCCACTGATCTGCTCGTTCGCGGCGCCGACCGCATCTACGGTCTCGGCGCCGACGACCATCCGTGGAACGGCGAATGGCTCGTGTTGTTGGCCAGCGTTCCCGAGACTCATCGACCCCTGCGCTCACGTCTCGCCGTCCAGCTCGGCTGGGCCGGGTTCGGCACGTTGGGGCAGGGCGTCTGGGTCTCACCACGCGTCGAGCGCGAGCGCGAAGCCGCCGCCATCGTGCGCGATCTCGACGTTGAAGGGGCAGTGCTTTTTCGGTCGGCCATGACCGACATCGGCTCGCCGCTCGACGTTGCCGAGCGCGCCTGGCCACCCGGTCCGCTTGCCTGCCAGTACGAGGCTTTTCTGTCCCAACTCGACAACCCAGCCATTCTCAACGATGCGGCAACAACCGGTCGCCTGCTTAAACTCGTCGATACCTGGCGCCGATTTCCGCTCATCGACCCAGACCTACCGCGCGAACTCAGACCGGCAGACTGGCCCGGAGATCGCGCCGCCCGGGAGTTCGCCCTGCGACGTTCCGCATGGGCCAGCAGCGGTGCCGACTGGTGGGCAGCCATCGAACGCAGCTTCGAGTAACGCCAAACGCGACGAACTCCGCCCGTCGCACCCAGCAGCACTGGACGGAGCGGACGGAGTTCGTCAGCGTGTGAGTCTCAGGCGATGATCAGTAGATCTCGATGAGGCCGGCAGCGCCTTGGCCGCCACCGATGCACATTGTGACCACGCCGAGCTTGGCGCCGCGACGCTTGCCCTCTTGCAGGATGTGGCCGGCGCAGCGGGTACCAGTCATGCCGAACGGGTGGCCAATGGCGATCGAGCCGCCGTTGACGTTGTACTTCTCCGGGTCGATGCCGAGCTTGTCGCGGCTGTAGAGACACTGCGAAGCAAACGCCTCGTTGAGCTCCCAGATATCGATGTCGTCGACGGTCAGGCCATGTCGCTTGAGGAGCTTGGGCACGGCGTAGATGGGGCCGATGCCCATCTCGTCAGGCTCACAGCCAGCGACGGCCCAGCCCTTGAAGGCGCCAAGCGGCTCGATGTCGCGGCGGCTTGCTTCTTCGTCGCTCATCATCACCACAGCGGCAGCGCCATCGGACAGCTGGCTGGCGTTACCGGCGGTGACATAATTGCCTTCGCCGCGGACCGGGCCCAGCTTGGCAAGGCCTTCGAGGGTCGTGGTCGGACGGTTGCACTCGTCTTTGTCGACGACGTAGTCGACGATGGTCTCTTCCTTGGTCTCACGGTCGACCAGCTTCATCTTCGTGGCCATCGGGACGATCTCGTCCACGAAGAGCTCGTTCTCCTGCGCACGCGCCATCCGCATCTGCGATTCGAGGGAGTACTCGTCCTGGTACTCACGCGACAGGTTGTAACGCTCGGCCACGATGTCAGCGGTCTCGATCATCGCCATGAAGATCGCGGGGTACTGCTCGGTGAGGGCCGGGTCGACGCCGCCAAGGCTGTCGATGCCGCCCCCGGGCATCGTGATCGACTCGACACCACCGGCAACGGCGATGTCGACGCCGTCCTGCTTGATGTGGTTGGCTGCGACAGCGATCGAGTTCAGACCTGATGAGCAGTGACGCTGAATGGTGTTGCCACCAACATTGACGGGGAGGCCAGCGAGCAGACCAGCAAGGCGACCGAGGTTGGCGGCGCCGTGCGCGCCGTTGCCGAGTGCGACGTCCTCGACAGCTTCAGGCTCGACGCCCGCCTTCTCGACGGCGTGCTTGATGGCGTGGGCCGCCATCGACATGGTCGGCGTCATGTTGAAGCCGCCACGGCCAGCTTTGGCCAGACCGGTACGGGCGTAGGAAACGAAGACTGCTTCGCGCATTGGGGAACTCCTGGATCGGTGACTGCGAGGTTGGTGTGCAACAGATGTGCGCATCAGAACCTAGTGATCGACTCACTCAAAAGTTGCACCCGACGCAGCCGCCGTGACGTCTGGCTGCTTGTCGCTGGCAGGCTGTGCGGATGAGTGAGTTCTTCCCGTATCAACTCGACCGCCGGTGGACACCGATGTTCGCCGCCATGCGCGCCAGCCATGATGACGGCGTGACCCTCACCGACGACGGGCAATTCCGCGCCACCTTCGGCTTCCTGCACCTCGAAACCCCCGTCGACAACATCGATCACACCGAGGTCACCGGGCCACATCGTTGGTACACGGCGGTCGGGGCTCGACTGAGTTTTGCTGACGACGGCCTGACGTTCGGGACGAACCATCACCTGGGCCTGTGCATCAAGTTCGTCCAGAAAATCCCGAAGGTGATTGGGCCGCGCTCCCACTCCGCCCTGTGGGTCAGCGTCGCTGATCCCGACGGCCTTGCCACCGCACTCGGGCGCTGACGACAGCATCTCGGGTCCAGCGTGACGTCGGGGTCGGGACCAGCCGTCACGCTGGACCGGCCGTCACTCCCCGGACATCAGAGTTCGGGGTCGATGCCGGTCATCTCGACAGACAGGTCCCACAGCCTCGCGGCGAGCGCTTCGTCACGTGCGACTGACGATGCGAGGGCGGCACCGGCTGGCCCCGCTGTTTCGTTGCGCTTCATCGGTCCGAGATAGTCACCGCCATCAACGTCTGGTCCGGCGGCTGCCATCAACGTCGGCCATGCTCCCGCTGCCGCGGTGTTGAAAAACGGACGGAACAAGGGGACGGCGAATCGCACGACACTTGGAAGATGACGAGCCAGTTCGGTGTCGGCAATACCTGGATGGCAGCCGACTGCGATCGTCGATGACTCGGTCCCTCGCAGCCGACGATCGAGTTCGTACATGAACAGCAGGTTCGCGAGCTTGCTCTGTCCATACCGATCCTGCGCCCGGTATGACCGCTCTGCGCTGATGTCATCGAAGAAGATCTTCACTCCACGGTGCGCAATGCTGCTCGTCACCACGACGCGAGCGCCATCTTGGCGGGCCAACTTCGGCAGCAACAGCGCCGTGAGGGCAAAGGTACCCAAGTGGTTCACCCCAAACTGCGACTCGAAGCCGTCAGCGGTCATCTCCCTTGGCGGCATCATGACGCCGGCATTGTTGACCAGCACGTCGAGACGACTCTCGCCCTGGACCTGGTCCACCGCACGTCGAACACTGGCAAGGTCCGCTTGATCGAGCGCGACGAACTCGAGATCGGCATCAGGCACCTCGGTCTTGATCGAAGCGATGGCGAGCTGCGCCTTCTCCTCCGACCGGCAGCCCAACAACACTCGGGCACCCTGTTCGGCCAGCACCTTGGAGGCCTCGAACCCGAGTCCGGTGTTGGCACCGGTGACGAGGATTGTCCGCCCCGACTGGTCGGGGACATCTGCAGCAGTGAAACCGTTGGTCATGCGCGATGTGTATCAACGCAAGCGTTCGAGTGCGCTTCCAACCTGCCAGGATCGGCACATGGTCAACAAGAAGTACGTCGCCACCAATCGGATTGTCGAGCGTAAAGAACTCAACGACTTCATCCGGCCGCGCCACCACGGCGTGTTGCTCACGAGCCGACGGGACGGATGGCCGCAATCGTCGCTGGTGTCGATGGGACTGGATGACCCCGGTGATGTTCCGGCCCGCATCGTCGTGTCGAGCTACCCGGAGCGGGCCAAGGTCCATAATCTGCGCAGGAATCCACAGGCATCGATGGTTGTGCAAAGCGACGAGTGGAACGGTGAATTTGTTCAGGTTGACGGCACCGCTGAAGTTCTCGACCTCCCCGACGCACTCGACGGGTTGTGCGACTACTTCCGAGTGATCTCTGGGGAACACCCCGACTGGGACGAGTACCGCGACGCGATGACTCAGCAAGGCAAGTGCTTGATCCGGCTGACCATCGAGCGATGGGGCCCGATCGCCAAGGGCGGATTCCCCGCCCGCCTCGTCACCGATTGACGGCTTCGCCACCGGGCGAATAGACATGGGGGCGGGTTCGACCGGGGGATGCGGTACCCCGGGATCTAGCCTGATGTGCATGAGTGATGCTGCGAGTCGTACGAATCGTGACGTGTGGGAAGAAGCGTTTAGCGCGTCGAGGATTCGCGACGACGACTACGCCACGATGTCGGGCATTCCGCTCGACCCGGTCTACGGACCCGACGACGGCGAGTTCCCTGGGCAACACCCGTACACCCGTGGCCCGCATGCATCGATGTACCGATCGAGGTTGTGGACGATGCGAATGTTCGCCGGGTTTGGCACCGCCGAGGACACCAATGGCCGGTTCAAGGAGATCCTTCGGGCCGGAGGAACCGGACTGTCGACCGCATTTGACATGCCCACGTTGCTCGGTCTCGACTCCGACGACGAGATGTCGCTCGGCGAGGTTGGCCGCTGCGGTGTTGCCGTCGACTCCCTTGCCGACATGGAAGATCTCTACGCCGACATTGACCTTGGTGAAATCACCACGTCGATGACGATCAACAGCCCTGCCGCACCGATCTTTGCGATGTATGTCGCTCAGGCAGAGAAGTCGGGTGTCAACCGCGCTCGTCTCGGCGGCACGCTGCAGAACGACATTTTGAAGGAGTACCAAGCGCAGAAAGAGTTCGTCTTTCCGCCGCGTCAGTCGATGCGCCTCGTTCGCGACACCATCCAGTTCACCGCTGCTGAGATGCCGCGCTGGAACTCGATTTCGATTTCCGGCTACCACATCCGTGAAGCCGGCTCGACTGCTGCCGAGGAACTCGCGTTCACGCTTGCGAACGGGTTCGCCTACGTCGAACTCGCGCTCCAGGCCGGTCTCCCCATCGACTCCTTCGCCCCGCGGCTCAGCTTCTTCTTCAACGCCCATATCGACTTCTTCGAAGAGATCGCCAAGCTCCGTGCTGCGCGCCGCATCTGGGCGCGTTGGATGAAGGATCGTTACGGCGCACAGCTCGAGAAGTCCATGCAGCTCCGCTTCCACACGCAGACTGCCGGCGTGTCGCTGACGGCGCAGCAACCCGAGGTCAACATCGTGCGCACGGCAATCGAGGCACTCGCCGGAGTGCTCGGCGGCACACAGAGCCTGCACACCAATTCAATGGACGAAGCTCTGGCACTGCCCACTGAGAAGTCGGCCCGCATTGCGTTGCGCACGCAGCAGGTGATCGCGCACGAGACCAACGTGGCCCACGTGGCCGACCCCCTCGGTGGCTCGTACTTCGTCGAGGAACTCACCGACGAGATGGAGCGCCAGGCCGAAGAGATCTTCGCCAAGCTTGACGACTTCGGTCAAGGCTCAATGCTCGAAGGCTGCATCACTGGCATCGACGAGAACTGGTTCCAGAGCCGCATCGGCGACTCGGCGTACGAACTCGAGCGCAAGTTCAATGCAGGCGAGCGAATCATCGTTGGTGTCAGCGACTTCCGCGAAGGCAACGACGACGACGAGATGGACACCCTGCAAATCAGCAACAAGGACGAAGCACGTCAGCGCACTCGCCTCGACACGGTTAAGAATGATCGCAGCCAGGAGGCCGTCGACAAGATCCTCGCCCAGCTGGCTGCGGAGGCGGCCGACCCAGAGGTCAATCTGATGCCGACCCTGATCGAGGCATCCCACACCTATGCCACGCTTGGCGAAGTCATGGGCACCATGGCCAACGTGTTTGGCCGACACACTGAAGTCCCCACCATCTAGTGCGGGTCGTCGCCTCGGAGGTACACCGGGCGCATCACGGGCTGGAGCTCAACGACGGTCAGCTCGCACTTTCGCACGAAGGGCCCAAGCGCGCCGATCTGATTGCCACTGCGCTCCGAGCGACTGGCCACGAGTTCAGTGAGCCGAACGAAGTCGAGGAAGAACTGCTCGGCCGGGTCCACACACCGGAGTACGTCAATTTCCTCGCTACCGCCTGGGAGCGATGGGTCGAGCGTGGCGAGTCAGGCGCAGCCGCGATGGGGTTCACGTGGCCGACTCGAGGGATGCGCCCCACACGCCCCCACGACCTCATCGGTCAGCTCGGATATCACAGCTTCGCTGCGGACTGCTCGATCACAGCCGGTACTTGGCCGGCTGTTCGAGAGGCCGCGGCAATCGCCGTGACCAGCGCCGACCTGATGCTGCAGCACGGCCACACGACGTACGGGTTGTGCCGACCGCCGGGCCACCATGCGACCACCGACCAGTTTGGTGGCTACTGCTATCTCAACAACGCCGCCATTGCGGCGCAACGACTCCTCGACGGTGGCGCGTCATGTGTCGCGATCCTCGACGTCGACTATCACCATGGCAACGGCACGCAGGCCATTTTCGCCGAACGCAGCGATGTGCTTTTCATCTCGATCCATGCGGACCCCGTCTTCGAGTTTCCCTGGTTCACGGGCCACGCGAGCGAGATCGGTCAGGGCGACGGCGAGTACTGGAACCTGAACCTGCCACTTCCCGCCGGAACGACCATGCAGGGTTGGATGGCGGCACTCGACACTGCACTCACCCGCATCGCCGACGCTGACGTGGATGCCCTGGTCGTGTCGCTGGGCGTCGACACCTACGAACATGACCCACTCGGCACATTCATCATTGGCACCACCGACTTCGTGGAGATCGGAGCGGCCATCAACGCAACGGGCTTGCCCACCGTCGTGCTGCAAGAGGGCGGTTACGCCGTCAGCGATATCGGTGCCAACGTCGCAGCGTTCCTTCAACCATTCAGCTGACGAGCCTCTTTTTTCGTACGCCAAGAGCTCCGTGTTCAGCGACCGAATGGCTCAGCCCACCAGGCGAGGGCGGTCTTGGTCCCGGCGGGAACCTCCGTGAAGCCACCGTCGTGGATCTGCACTGGTGCGTCTTCGGCGAGCTTCGCCCACAGCGCCTGTGTCGGATGGACGACGGTGATCGGCCGTCCCGCCGTGTCCCATGCCCGCACAGTCTCCGGATCTGACCGCATCCACGCCCATTGCCCGGCGTGCGCGCACTGCGCTGCCTGCTTGCCCCACGACATCTCGACGCACGGAGTGACCGCGATGAAGAGCCCTCGCCCGTTGGGCACGGCTGCGACGCGCTCGATCTCGTCGAGTGACGACGATTGAATCTGCAGCTTGGCCAGCGCTTCCGGGGCTTGATTCATGCGAGACGGCACGAAGGCACGAACCTCAGCGCCGTCTCGTTCGACGGTCACGCCGTCAGGCACCTGGGCACGCTGCCACGCCGACGCCCGACCCCGACGAACGATCTTGCGGATGCGTGCACCGTTCCAGCTTGCGACGGAGTCGTACCACTCGCCTTCAGGCTGACTGCGGGGGTCGTCCAGGAGCTCGATCGTTGCCAGCGCTGCAGCCGCACCGATTGCTGCAGCCGTTGGTGGGTCAAGTTTTTCCACTCTGGCGGCGAGTTGCAGCGCCCACGGCGAGTCATCGGTGCTCTGGTCAGCTTCCACTGCGACATTCTCCCGCGACGCCACGTCAATCCGAAACCGTGTGTCCGACACCGGTGTCCTACGGTGTGCCGATGAGGATCGAACAGATACCGATCGGCAACACGCCACCCAACGATGTCAATGTCATCATCGAAGTTCCTGTCGGCGGTGAGCCGATCAAGTACGAGCTTGACAAGGACTCGGGCACGCTGTTCGTCGACCGGTTTCTGTATACCCCGATGCGTTATCCGGGAAACTACGGTTTCATCCCGCACACGCTCTCCGAGGATGGCGACCCAATCGACGTGCTCGTGTGTAACACGCGGGTCATCGTTCCAGCCGCAGTCATCAATTGTCGGCCGGTTGGCGTCCTCGTGATGGAGGACGACGCCGGGCTCGACGAAAAGATCCTCGCAGTACCGAGTCCTCAGGTCAGCCGCCGATACGCCGACATTGAGGACTACACCCAGCTCCCCGAGATCACTCTGCAGCAGATCCATCACTTCTTCGATCACTACAAGGATCTCGAACCCGACAAGTGGGTCAAGATCGATCACTGGGGAGATGCCGCCGAAGCGAAGCAAATGATCTCCGATGCCATCAAGCGCGACACCAGCACCTGAGGGCTGCACTGAGTCAGACGTTCACAGCCGTCTCACCGATGCCGCCTGACCCGTTGTGCCGTGCGCGATTCCGACGACTCTGTCCAGGTTCTGGGTGCCACCGAGCCGTCCATAGAGGCGAGTTCCCGCCGAACTGATCCCACCGTCGACCACGATCGATGTGCCCGTGACAAATGCCGCGTCGGGTCCTGCCAGCCAAAGCGCTGCGCCGGCGATGTCGGACCCCTCACCTCGCTTCGGGAGTGGCTGCAACTCGCTCATCACGGTCTCGGCATCAGCCTCGTCGCCTCGATGCATCAGCGGCGTGAAGATGATGCCCGGGCAGATCGCATTGACCCGGATCGAGTGCGAGGCCAGTTCGTTCGCGGTGGTCTCGGTCAGGTTGATGACTGCTGCCTTGGCTGCTGAGTAGGCCTGCGGTCCTCCCCCACCGCCGAGGCCGGCCACCGACGCGGTGTTGATGATCGACCCGCCGGCCCCCTGCTTGATCATCTGGCGAGCCGCATGCTTGGTTCCAGTGAAAACGCCTCGGACGAGTACACCGAAGGTTGTGTCCCAATCGTCGGACTCGATCTCGGTAATGGGCCCGAATGCTCCACCCACACCGGCGTTGTTGAACATGATGTCGAGTCGGCCAAATGAATCGACCGCGGCGCGCACCACCGCTGCGACATCAGCTTCGACGGACACGTCGCAACGCTCGAACCGAACAGCATCCCCCAACTCCGCTGCGACACGCTCTCCAGCGGCGACGTTGAGGTCAGCGACGACAACCGACGCGCCCTCGGCGACAAAGCGTTGAACGGTTGCCAGTCCCATGCCGCTTGCCCCACCAGTCACCACGGCGACAGCTCCACTCAGTGCTCCGGTTCCCGACATGATGTCACTCTGCCAGTGACGTCACCATCTTGACGAGACGCGAACGACGCCGGCCGCCGATACACACTTACCATGGCCGATCTCCCGAACTGCCTGATCTGCACCATGCCGGAGCCGCTCCTTGCCGCCGACGGCTACGAATGCGGAACGTGTGGGCATGAATGGCTTGGAGACGCCGACACCGGGCTGGGCAACATCCGTGATGCCAACGGCAATCTGTTGACCGACGGCGACGCCGTGACCGTGATCAAGGACCTCAAGACGGACGGCAAAGCCGGCGGCGTCAAGTCGGGCACCAAGATCAAATCAATCAGGTTGGTCTCGGGCGATCATGAGATCGAGGCCAAGGTTGATGGCCGACAACTGCTGGTGAAAGCCGAGTTCGTCAAGAAAGCCTGAAGAACGAGTCACCCGGCAAACTCCACGCTCTGAGCTGCCGGGTCACAGAGCGTGACAATTCTGGGGCTTTGACCGAGCCGAAAATCAGAACTCGCTCAAGATGACCACTCAACCATTTGCAGCAAGTTGCCGATGATGTTGTATGGATCTTGACTCGTTGCTACCTGGCGCCGGGCGCATTGGACTTGGCGGACACCTCATGCTGCGGCGGCAGATCACTCCACACAACTCGATTCGTCACATCGCCGCCGTCGCATCGACTGGCGCCTCCGTTCCCGAACCTACGGCAGGAGACCAACCGTGACCGTCGGATCTGAGATCGCGGTCCCTGGGGCTCAGGGTAGGCCCACGTCGTCTCGTGCGGTGTATGGCGTGCTCGTGCTCTCCGCTGCCCTCGTGGCCGCGACCGGCTGGCTGCTATCCACGACCGCGCTCAACCTGAGCGCCCGGCAGGGACCCTGGTGGATTGGCATTGCCATCCTCGTCGGGTTCGGCCTGGCCGAGCGCTTCGCATTCCACATGGAATATCGTCGCGAAACGATGTCCTTCACACTGTCGGAGGTCCCCGCAGCGTTCGCTCTCGTCTTCTTGGGTCCCGTGGCCGCGATTGTTGTCCGCCTCGTTGGCAGCTTGACCGTCTTCTTCTTCACAATGCGGCCCGCCCGTCACAAGCTCGCGCTCAACGGCGCGTTGTTTTCGTTCGAGACCGCACTCACGTTCGCAATTCTGCAATGGGTCTGCGATATGCCAAACCCATCTGATGGGCAACTCCTCGTCGCCATCGCTGTGGCGCTCGCCGTCGCATCGTTCGTTGGCTCGCTGGTCGTCTCCGTCGCCATTGCCTGCTTCGAAGGTCGCGTTGTCGAACGCCTGATCGCGGAGCTGAAGACAAACATCGTGCTCGGACCAGTGAGCGCGACGGTCGCAGCGATGGCACTCGCTCCCGCGCTCGTCGGGCTCGCCTATGTCCCGCTGGCGGTTCTCCCGGTCGCTGCGGTGTGGTTTGTGCTGCGCCAGAATGGGCGCCTCGCAGAACGCCACCGCAACCTCAGTGCAGTACACGACTTCACCCGCCGAATTGGCGAATCGATTCAGCTCGTTGAACTCGTCCCACGCGCACTTGACGAGTCGATGCAGTTGTTACGTGCCGACGCCGGCAGCATCGATCTCCACGACGTGGTGTGCGCGGAGGGCTGGACATCCTTGAGGTGTGTCGCCAACCCAGCCGAGCCCACACACCTCGTCGGTCTCGACGACCCATCGTCGGCGGCCTTCGCGTCCAAACCGGCGATGACCGAGGTCGCCCAGCTCCCGTCAGGCAGCGGCACGAAGCGGATGGTCGTTCCGATCGCCGATGGACAGGGCGAGATGGGCACCCTGATGCTCACCGGTCGAGCTGGAATCACCGATGAGTTCGGTGATGACGACGTGGCCCGCGCCGGACACATCGCCGATCAGCTCGCCACCAGCGTGCGAAACTCGCTGATGCACGCCCGCGCTGAGAGCGATGCGCTGCGCGATTCACTCACGGGGCACTTGAATCGAGCCGGCTTTGACCGCCACGTCGCCAACGCCACGGACCGGGCCGCCGTGAATCAATGCAGTGCCGTCTTGATGCTCGACCTCGATCGCTTCAAGGAAGTCAACGACACGCTCGGGCACCAAGCCGGAGATCAGGTGCTCATCGAGTTCTCCACCCGTTTGGCCGCCGAGCTGGAATTCATGGACGTGCTCGCTCGCTTCGGCGGCGACGAGTATGCCGTGCTGGTCAATCGCAACAGCGATCGCGAGGTCCTGCAGTTGGCTCAGCGGCTCGTCGAGGCCTCGAGGGTGCCGTTCGTGCTGGGCGGCTTCAACGTGGTCGTGGCTGCCAGCGTGGGTGTGGCACCGATCAAGTTAGGCGACACCACGAACGACGTCGTTCGGCGCGCCGACATCGCGATGTACGCAGCGAAAGCCCAGCACACCGGATGCGAGATGTACAGCGTCGATATCGATCGTCGAACGCCCGAGCGACTCTCGCTCCTCGGTGACCTACGCGTTGCCCTCGACCACGACGAACTCGAAGTGCACTATCAACCCAAGCTCGACCTCGCGACCTCAACAGTCATCGGCGTCGAGGCACTCGCGCGGTGGCGCCACCCCGGGCGCGGTTGGGTGCAACCAGACGACTTCGTTCGTGTTGCTGAGGAGACCGGATTGATTAAGGCGGTCACTGATCGAGTGCTCGCTCTGGCCATTCGCGACGCTCGCTCTTGGCTTGATGCCGGATTCGACCTCACGGTCTCCGTCAACCTGTCGACCCTCGATCTCGTCGATGAACTTCTTGCTGACCGAATCGAACACAGGCTGAACGAGCACAACCTTGATCCAAGTCGGCTCACGCTCGAGATCACCGAGTCGTCGTTGATGCTCGACACTCCGCGCACAATGTTGTCCGTTGAGCGACTCGCCCAGCTGGGCGTCATGTTGTCGCTCGACGACTTCGGGACGGGCTATTCATCGCTCAGCTATCTCCGTCGACTCCCCGTGGCAGAGCTCAAGATCGATCGGAGCTTCATCAGTAACCTGCTCCTCGATCCGCAGGATGAGGCCATCGTGACCTCGACCATTCTGCTGGGCCACAACCTCGGCCTCAAGATCGTCGCGGAGGGCGTTGAAAGTGCAGAGGTCTCGACACATCTCCTCAAGATCGGGTGTGACGTTGCGCAGGGCTTCGGCGTCTCCCGGCCGCTGCCAGAATCCAAGCTCCTGACGTGGATCGATACCACCGAGCATTTGATCCGATGTATTGCGATGCCGGACCACGCCCCAGCCTGATTTGGCCAACCGCACCCCTGATCCCTCGCCACGGTTCGTTACGCTCAGGCATGACCAGCCAAACGGGAGAAGGACACCATGCAGACAACCGAACTCGATGACGCCGTTCCTGGCCTCGCAATGGCGCGTGAATGGCCAGCGCTTATGTTCGTTGGCGTCATCACCGTCATCATGGGTGTCATCGTGCTTGCCTGGCCCAGCCAGACGTTGGCTGTCATCTCCGTCCTCATCGGGATCCAGTTCATCGTGTTCGGCCTGTTTCGTCTGATCGAAGCGTTCGCCGGTGAGACCGCCGGGGTGGTCGGGTTTGTCGGTGTGCTGCTCATGATCAGCGGTGTGATCGTGTTGCGCAACCCGTACGAGACTGTCGCCATCCTCGCCACAATTCTTGGCGTTGTCTGGATCGTCTCGGGGTCGATCGACGTGGTCGCCGCAATCGCCGACCGCGAATCGGGTGGCCGGGGCCTCCGCGTTTTGAGAGGCCTGGTCACAGCGATCGCCGGCATCGTCGTCGTTTCGTGGCCGGCTCCGACCGTCACCGTCATCGCTTGGATCGCAGGCCTTCAGCTCGTCATCTTCGGACTGATCATCATCGCCACTGCCTTCTCGTTCCGGACCTTGGTCGACGACTGAACGCGTCGCTCTTCGCATGGCCTCCGCGTCGCAAACGTTCCAAGGCGGCGTGAGCACGGGTGATGCTCGGGCGGTCCCCGCTCAACTTCTCGTCGTCTCCTGGAACGTGCAGTTTGGCGTTGAAGCCGCCGCAGCCGCCGCAGCGCTGCTTGAGTCCCCGCAACTCCGGGACGCCGACCTGATCCTCTTGCAGGAGATGGATGAGCAAGGCACCGAGCTTGTTGCGCGAACGGTTGGGCTCGAGTACGTGTACGTCCCGGCCTCGGTGCACCCTCAGACCGGCCGCAACTTCGGCAACGCTGTGCTCTCGCGTTGGCCACTGACCGACCCCGGAGTGGTGTCGCTGCCTTACACCTCAGCCGTGCAAGGCCAACCGCGGCAGGTGGTGCATGCTGTGGCACACGTCGGCCCCGTGCGCATCCGCGCCTGCAGCGTGCACACCGAGGTCGCCACGCTGAGTCCGGCCAAGCGTCGCAGGCAGTTCGCTGCCATCGGTGACGTCACCCGTGCAGGGCAAGACGAACTGCTCGTCATCGGTGGCGACTTCAACACCCTGACTCGCCGCGGGATCGAAGCCGTGACCTCCCGGCTTGCATCAATCGGTGCGGGCCGCGCGACCGAAGGTGCGGGTCCGACGTTGCGGAGGGGAGGCCGAGAATTCTCCCTCGACCACATCTATGCGCGGTCACTCACACCAATGTCATGCGGGGTCGTCGCCGGCCTCGGCGCCAGCGATCATCGTCCACTGTGGGTCCGTCTTGTCCCTCAGGCCATTGCGTACGACAGCGCGTCCGTTGCCGACTGAACTTCTTGACGCCGCTGGGACACGGTGTTGGTGCTCTCGGCGATCAACTGCTCCATCTCTGAGGCTTTCGGATCTTTACGAAGCTGCACACTGGTCTCCAGCGCACCGCGCAGACCTGCGACATTGATCGACAACGTACGCAACGCTTCGCTCAGGTTCGCATGCTCAGCGCTGTTGGCCAACGCCTGGCATCGATTCTCTAGGTCTACGGCGCGGGTTCGCACGGTCTGCCAAGCCAGCTCGAGCTGTTGCACATCCGTTGAGCGCAGCACGTCGATGCTGCCCTGATCGGCCAGCCAACGGCTCAACCCGACAATCTCGCCGGCAGACCGACGGCTGGCGCTCTGTTCCGCCTGCTGCTTGCCCGAGCGACGCGATGCGTACGCAACGAGACCGGCAATCAACGCGAAACCAGCAAGCGCGATGAGGATGATCGCAAACCACTGCTCGCTCGTCAATCCACTGTCGGATTCACCCTCGTCCGGCGCCTCCGCCGGCGGCTGCTCGGGTTCGGGAGCAGGCTCCGGCTCGGGCTCGGGTTCTGGAGCCGGCTCGGGCTCGGGTTCTGGAGCCGGCTCGGGCTCAGGTTCGGGGGCTGGCTCGGCACCGCCGCCGTCAGCTGGGACAGTGACACCGCCACCTTCAAGCGGTGACGCGCCGTCGCTTGAGCACGCACCGAGCAGCACGAGCGAACCAACAACAACGGCGCAGCTGCGGCGAATGCGCCGTGTGGCAATGGTGTTTCGTCGGCTGGTCATTGGGCCCAGCCCGCACTGACGTTGGCCTGAACGTCGAATTGAACGGTAAACATCATGATTCTTCCTCCGAAATATGTCCGCGACAGAACGCCGTATCCCCACATGTTGCCATCGCTGAGCACGCGAGACAGGTACCCAGCGTCGGAACAGGCGCACCCTTGCGACCGGGAGGCCGTAGCACCCGCGGCCGAGTGTTTGCTCAGATGTACTTCTGCTTGGTCAGCCAGTTGAACGAGAAGAATCCCAAGACCGGAGGGAGGTAGGCCGTCGCCACGCGGTGGACGATCGCGATTGACACAGCCTGTTCGGCCGGGATCCCACCCGCCGTGAGCAACCCGCTCATCGTGGCCTCGGCGACGCCGATCCCTCCCGGAACCGGCGACAATCCCGAAAGAAGCCCGGTTCCGACGCTCACGAAAATAATCGCCGCAAACGGAAGCGACGCTCCAAAGGCAGCCAACGTGGCAGCGAGAGCAAGGGCACCGATCAGTTTATTCAGTGTCTCCCCAGCAAAGATCCGTCCGAGTATGCGCGGCGACAGAACGATCTCCCGGACCGACGTCATCACCTCAAGCAACACCGGTACGACCTTGTTGCGGAACTTGGGCATCGCCAGCACGACCACCAAGCCGACAACGACGACCGCAATGGCGATCGCGATGAGCCCACCTGCGTCGAAGTCGGTGAGCGAATCCGTCTCCACCTCACGGCCGATCGCCCACGCACACAGCACCAGCAGAACTACCTCCGCAAGGAAACCGATAAATCCAATCACGGGGCCCTGGGTCGTGGCAACCGCCAACGACACACCAAAGTTCTGGAGGAATCTGATGTTCATGCCAACTGAGCCGACAACCGACGGCACCACCAGTCCGATGAAGCTCTTTGCCGACTGCAGCAACATCGTCGGCGAGAACGGCAACGGCTGGTTGACGACTGCTTTGAGGCTGATGTACTCAGTTGAATAGCTGGCGACCTGAATGAGGAACGCAACCACGAGCCAAGCCAGCGACGCGTTCTGCACTTCGTCGACAAGCGTGTCAAAGCCGACATCTGCCACTTGGCTGATCAGTGCGTTTGCAGCGATGACAACCGCCAGAGCGATGAAGATCTGACTGACCTTGACGCGTTTGACAGCAGCCAGTTCGGGTGCTTCGGCGCCGAGTTGTTCCGCAAGATCACGCCGCAGCGTTTCGGCCTCCACGTCGGCGGCCTTCAGCTGTTTGCGCAGCTCAGGCTCCAGCGCAGCTTCCTGTACGAACGGCAACGCTGACACCAGAACGTCACGTTCGACGACGTCAATGGCCGCAACAACTGGCCGCGTGGGTCCCGCCACGATCGCCTGAGTCGCAAGCATCGACGCTACGTCGCTGGCAATCTGCTGGTCGGTGGGGAACATCGACGCTTTGTTCAGTCCAAGGAGTTCCACAGTGTCAGGCAACACTCTGACCGACTCCTGTTGAAGTCCGCCGTGGGTCATTCGGGCCCCGGTATGCAGGGCGCGTAGCTCGCGCCAGGCTGACCGGAGCATTGCATCGTCAGGATGATCGAACGGTTCGCCGACTGGGCCGACCGACACGAGCAGCACGTCACCTTCGCTGCCTTGACCGACGCCGACGATGGCCGGAACGTGCACGCCAGCGTCGCGCGCTGTCAGCACGGCGAGTGCCTCGCGTTGCGCCTGCTCGGTCCGTCCGCTGCGCGGTGACGGACCTGCGCTGCGGTACCACAACGACCGCCAAACCCGTTCTGCGCTCTGTTGACTCTCAGCATCGATGCCGTAGATCTTGATGTCGAGCGTTGTTCCGTCGGGCGCCACTGCCGTTGCCAGACCAACCGTGCCGGGCTGTTCGTCCCGGTAGGCGAGGTCGGCAACCGCGATGCCTGCGCCATCGAGTGTTGTCTGGAGTCGTTCGATCGACGGCAGTCCTTCGGGCGACCCGTACACCAATCGAACGAGCGCAACGCTGAAGAGACCCAAGGAGAGAGCCCCAAACAACGCTGTTGGTGTCGTGAGTCCGAGCAGCACGGGGCCGATGACCCCGGCGGCGATCATCCAGCGCAACAGCCGTTGCGCGTGGGAGTTGACGTATCGCCCCAGCACGAGCGCGACGATGACAACGAGCATGGGTCGTAACGTGGGGTAGGGCGGGATTTCTTCGGTCGCAACAAACTCCGGGAGGAGGTCCGGCCAGGCTTCGGAGACCACCCGCGCTCCGATCAAGCCGAGCATTGTCGACACGAAGACTGCCCAAAAGAGGTCCCGAAGAAGCCCCCGGCCGAGCGCTCCGCTGAACGGGCTCAGCACGATCAGCAGCAACGCGACGATTCCGGCCCCGCTGTAGGCGATCCATGAGATGGTCCGAATCCAATCCGGGAGATCGGAGAAGAACTCGAGTACGCGTGCGTCAAGCGGCGGGTTGTTCGATGCAGCCCATCCGAGCAGCACGAATGACGCTGCCGCGGAAATCAACCGAGCGATGTCGGAGGGGCGGCGACGCCGAGGCACCCCAGGGTCGGACAGAAAGAGCGGCGCTTTGGTCAACGCCTGGGCACTGACCTGCCCAGAAGCGAGGAAAGAACGTTCTGACGCAGCGGATATGTCACCGGTCTCGTTGTTCGCTTTCCTCACGGCATCCTCCCACGCTGTCCGATACAACCTGACACACCCAATCTTCTCAACCGGCCCTTACTGCTGCTCCGTCGCGACCGACTCCGACGCTGGACGACGAGTGAAGACGACCTCGGGTACCACGCGATGATATCGATCGAACATGGTCACGATCAACGACAAGAGCAAGACGAAGAACACCGTCGCTGCTTCGTTCAACCGCTCGCCCCCACTGCGAGCCAGCGCGATGAACACCAAGGCGGCGGCCAGGTTCACGACCGCCATCACCGCAAACTCCCCCGCTGTCGTCGCCCAGCTTCGGCCACGCTGCGCAAACCGGAAACCCACGAACGAGTTGGCGACGATGACAAACGACACCGCCACGACCGTGCCCAGAATGTTGTTGTCGTTTCCCGGCAGCATCTGAGCAAAGATGATCGTCACCATCGACACCAAAGCAATCTTCTCGAACGTGTACCAACTGAGGATCGAACGCGGTCGGTCCGGAACCTCGGCCAACTCCACTTGACGAATGGTCTTGTCAACATCCATGTTGAACGACCAGTCCGGCGCCGGTGCATCCCGCGAAATCTTTCTGACGGCGAAACCGATACCGATGCCGACAACGACAAGCAATCCGACGAACCAGAGGTTCTCGCTGATCGATGTTCCCCACGATGTCGAGGTGGACACGCCGAAGACGTCTTCTTTCATAAAGTCGGTGAAGTCAAGTTGTGCAATGTGAATCCACCATTCCTGTGGCAACTTGATGAAGATCCAGATGAACGCAGCCATGCCGATGACCTGACGTCGATTGAGCCGTGCCGGGTTCCACCAAAGCCGGACGACCTCGTACGCAATGAAGAAGTACTCGAAGGTGTTTGGGAAGATGATCAGGAGCGCTCGAACGTCAAAAAGTTCAAAGAGCAGCACACCGATCAACCGGTAGTACCACAGGAACCGGGCAACACCGAAGGCGAACGGATCAGTCCAGTTGCGCAAGGTCGACAGGTACGCAATTGTCAGGTAGTAGATATCGAGGGCCTTGTCGTAACCCTGATAACCGGTGAGGTCGAGGTCCGTGTTGTTCTGAAAGATCGTCTGATCCGCGGCGTCGATGACCAGCGCGGCCAGGATCGCCGGGAGCGGAAAGCGCGGGATGAGCAGGGGGACGAAGAGCCGCAACCCGACGACAACGACGAAGATCAACAGATCAGTGGACACACAACACCAGTTCTCGCACGCCGGACATCATGACACGCGGACCCAACACGTCCTCGCATGCCCGACGGAGCACCGGCAGCGGCGATCGAACCGATAGGGTCGGCGACCATGTTGATTCTCGCCATCATCATCGGCGGCATGGCCGTTGGATGGATCGCTCAATTCCTGCTGGGTCGCAACTCCCGTGAAATCGACTGGAGGATTGCGTTCCTTGCAGGCATCGGCGGCTCGTTCGTAGGCGGACTCCTTGCGAGTCTCATCGCCGGCGATGGCCTCGCACTGAGGCCCAGCGGCATCATCGGGTCGATCGTCGGCGCCGTTGTTATTACGCTGGCGTGGCAGCAGGTCAACAAGAAACGTCTGGAAGCCGCGCTCGCAGCCGCCAACAAGAAACCGTGGGAAAAGTCCTAGCAACGGCCTGAACAAGCGCCCGAACACAGCGCCAAATCAGGACACAACATCGAAGAGGTGGAATCAGCGTGGACAGCGAACTTGTCGTCTTGACGTTTGATTCACCAGGCGCAGCAGAGCAGGGTCTCGACACGCTGCGCACTCTTGAATCCGAGGGATTCATCGAGATTGACGACTGCGCGCTACTGAGCCGCGACGACCAAGGGTGGGTCACCGCCAAACGAGCAGATCACGACGAGTTGCGACGCAAAGCCACGTTCGGCGGAGTGATCGGCCTCTTCGTCGGTGGGGTGATCGGTCTGCCGGTACTCGGCATGCTCGCCGGCGCTGGCGGCGCGGCTCGACTCAAGGACCATGCGGATCGGCTGGAGGAGCTGATCGCATCGGTCGGCGACGACATGGAGCGGGGCTCCGGTGTCATCGCCCTGACGGTTTCATCGCTGAGCGATCCGGCAACTGTCACCGATCGCCTGGAGGTAACCCGCGACGGGCTGGTCAATGCCCAGATCCCTGCGGCGCTCAGAGCCGAGATCGAGCGCTCACTGCACGGCTGAGTTTGTCGCGCCTGAGGGCCACAACGGGCAGGGTCAGCCGGAACCGGTCCGAGAACCGCTCGCGATGCAAGCGTGTCCTCGAACCGGACCCGTGCAAGGCTCAAGCGAGGAGCTTGGCCTTTTGCGCTGCGAATTCTTCGTCGGTGATAACTCCGCTGTCGCGCAGTCCAGCCAACTTGGTGATCTCGTCGGCGGAACCGGTTACCGGGCCGGCGGTCTGGCGAACGTACGACGCGAACTCGTCCTGTGCGGCCTGCTGCTGTTCGATGCTGCGCTTAGCCATATCGGAGCCATTGGCGAGCAAGTAAATGAGGACGCCGAACCACGGCACGATGATCACGAAGATCAACCAGAAGGCTTTGGCGATTCCGCTCATCTCGTGGTTCCGGAAGACGTCCATGATGACCCTGAAGACCAGCATGATCCAGGCGAACCACAGGAAGAAGATCATCATCGACCAGAAGAGACCCAAGATCGGATAGTCGTAAGCAAGCATATTGCGTTGTCCTTTTCGCTTTCACGGTTCGACACGTGTCGAACTCTTTGCCGGACTATTCTAGGCGGAGAGCGCCCACCAAACGTGACCAGGCCTGAGTGAGCGATTCGGCGCGCCCCCAGCTTTGACGAAGCGCCACTGCGGAGGCGAGCGTTCCTATGCGGTATCTTTCTTTCGTGCGCGAGAATTTGGCGAGAATCGCATCTTGGCCAAGACGCATCGTCCGAGATATCTCCGTTGTGACCCGTTTGTCGTTGGTGATCGTCTTGGTCGCGCTGATCTCACTTGCCATCACCTCCATCGTCGGGCTGCAACGGGGAGGCCAGATCGCGGACACGGTGCTGCAGGCCCGCGTGACCTCGCTCGGGGCGACCCGCGCTGACGAAGTCGAACGGTACGTGGGAAGTCTGCAACGTGCTGCGGTCGGCCAGGCGATCAGCCCCAGCACTGCGCAGGCGATCAACGACTTCACCGACGCCTACAGAGAATTGAACTCAAGTCAGCCGAGCGCCGCCGACGAAACCGCGGTCAACGCCTTCTACGCCGACGTCATCGCTCCGGAGCTGGCAGATGTTCGCGGTCGTCCAGTGATTGCGACCGGCCTCGTACCCGACGCAGATGCTGCCATCAGCCTGCAAGCCGCCTACGTCGTCCCATCAGGCGAAGGCGACCTGGTCGCCGGAAGGGGCGACGGCAACGACTGGTTTGGGCTCCACCGCAAGCTCCACGAGCCATTCGACGAATTCACCATCCAGACCGGCGTGGACGACCTCTATCTCATCGAACCCGCTGCCAACACCATTGTCTATTCCACTGCCAAGGACATCGACTTTGGAACCAGCCTGCTGACCGGCCCACAGAGTGGATCAGCGTTGGCAGTGCTCATCCAATCGTTCGATAGCTCCCCTGAGCCCGGTGTCGCCAAGGTTCGCGATTTCACGAGTTACGCCGCGGCGGGTGACGAACCGAGCCTGTTCGTCGCAGCTCCGGTGTACGCCGACGGATCGCTCGCAGGGTTCGTCGCCATGCGCATCGGACCTCAGCGGATCAGCTCGATCACGACGAATAACGGATCGTGGACGGCCGAGGGTCAGAGTGGCGAGACCTACGTCGTGGCAGACGACAACCTGATGCGCACCGACGCTCGGCCCTTTCTCGAGGACGAAAGCGCCTACTTGGCGACCGCCAGCGACCTCGGCAACGTCACCGAAAGCCAGTTGCGAGCGATGCGCACCTTCGGGACCACCGTGCTGTTTCAGCCGATCAACGACAACGACGTCGACGCCGCTTTGGAACTCGAACCAAGCCTGGCCGAGACGACCAGCTATCTCGGAGTTGAAGTCCTCCAAGCCCGCCGCGCCTTGACCATTGATGGCCTTGACTGGGCGATGATCGCCGACATCGAGATGCAAGAGATTGAACAGCCGGTGGTGGACTTCGCCCGCAATCTGCTGATCACGATCGCACTGTTCCTCGTGACCATTACCTTCATCGCCGCTCGCTGGTCGGACCGCCTCATGCGGACACCACGGATCATCTCTTCTCGCTTGCGGGCGATTCGCAGCGGCGCGGGCATCGAGGCCGAAGCCAGCTCCGCCGCCGTTCCAGACGGAGCCCCGATCGAATTCGTCGAGCTTGCCGCAGACATCGACACCATGCTGGAAACACTTGCGAGCCGAAATGCCGATGCTGCCGAGCGTGCAGCCGAGCGACGGCGACTGCTCCGGCGAATCCTTCCGCCCCAGGCCGCGCAGCGTGCTGAGGCTGGCGACCGAAATGTCGTCGACCAAGTCCCCCACGCCACGGTCGCAGTCATCGTCATTAGCGGACTTGGTCCGCTGATGCGATCGGGCGACAGCGAGACAGCCCGTGCCTTGCTCGATCAATTCGTCGAGGAGGCCGACGCCTTGGCGCGCCAACGCGGTCTCGAACGAATCCGGCTCACTGGGGACGCGTACTATGCAGCCTGCGGAACGGTTCGACCTCATATCGACCACGTCGCACGCGCAGCGTCATTCGTACTTGACGTTCAGGACCTCGTTCGCGATCTCGGCGGCGAGCGTGGGTTGATCTCGATGACCGCCGGCATCGACTCAGGGCCAGTGACCGTTGGGCTCACCGGAGGAGCAGACCTTGCGTTCGATGCCTGGGGGCCGACCGTTCGACACGCTGCGGACTTGTCGCGGATGGACGGTCCGAACGCGATCTTTGCGACGACCACCGTACAGGCGCAGTTGCCGGCGAGCTTCCTGACCGAGCCGCAGCCAGAGGGCAAAATGTCCAACATCGTGGTCATCTCCGGCCGAGCGCACGAAGAGGAGCCCGCCCGATGAGCGACCTGTTCCCGGACTCGAGTGCAGCATGGGCGGCACTGGTCATCATTGTCCTACCGTTGCTGATCATCGGCAGCGGCGAGGTGGAGGAACGCTTACGTCAGAGCGACTCCCCCTACCAGCCTGCTATCGGGACTCTCCGCGTCTGGGTCGTTCCGTTGTTGACGGTGTGGGTTCTTGCCCGAGCGCTCCTCGACGTCGCCGACGACAATCTCTTCATTCAACTCCTGGGCAGCGCCGTGCTGCTTGCAACGGCGGTTGCTGCCCTGTCTGCGTTCCGCGTCGTTGCCACCGAATTGGCCGATCGACCGCGGCGCACCGGCCGACGACCGATCCCGCGACTCCTTCTGGCCCTGCCGCGGCTCCTGCTCATCATCACGACCGCGTGGCTGCTCATCGCTGGTGTCTGGGGAGTCGATCTCTCCGCCTTACTCACCGCGCTCGGGGTGAGCTCGCTGGTGATCTCCTTGGCCCTGCAGGACACGTTGAGCGGCATCGCCTCCGGGTTCACGCTGCTCGCAGACCAGCCGTTCAGCACCGGGGACTGGATCGAGTCGAACGACATCGAAGGCCGCGTGATCGATGTGAACTGGCGCGCCACCCGCATTCAGGACCGCAACGGCGACCTTGTTGTGATTCCCAACGGTCAACTCGCCACAGCAACGATTGTCAACTTCGATCAGCCCAGCCGGCTGCATCGGGTCAAGGTGAGTGTCCAGATCGAGCGCAGCGCACCGCCCACCGCAGCGATCGCTATGTTGGTCGACGCTGCGCGGTCCACTCCCGGCGTCGTCGAGGATCCGCCCCCGTTTGCGCGAGTCACGCAAATCGCCGATCCCGTCGTTGACTATCAGGCGTCGATGTGGATTGAGGACTACAGCCTCGCGCCACAGGTCGAGGCTGACTTCGGTGCGCTTGTCTGGTACCTGTCGTATCGTCACGACGTCCCGCTGCCAAATCCCGCTCAGGACGTGTACGTCTTCGACGGGGCCAAGACCGCTATCGAAGCCGAGGTAACCACTGCCGAGGTGCGGCGACGCATCGCCGATATACCGCTGGTCGCTGCGCTCGATGACGATGCCCTCGACAAATTGGCCGCAGTCGCTTCGATTGGTCAATACCAACGTGGCGAGACGATCATCGAAGAGGGCACCCAGCACGACCTGATGCTGATGCATGCCGGACGTGCCCGACTCGTGCTCCGCCGAGACAACGCTGAGGACCTCAACGTGGTGGACATCGAAGCGGGCGAGGCATTTGGTGTGTTGAGTGAGTCGCCGGTTTCGGATCGTGCGCTCGTCGTCGCATCAACCGACTGCGAGGTGCTAAGGATTCCTCCCGAGGGATCGGGCCGCGCTATCGCGATCTCTCCTGATCTTTCCAACGTGTTGGACCAGCTCGCCGCAACCCGGCGGCGGCGCATCGAACGCGCGCTGCGACGCTCAGGCCGCGCGATCGATCCGACCCAAGCAGAAAGCGACGAGTCGTGAGCACGACCGACAACGGCGCGGTCCAGAATAAGCTCATCGGGAACCCTGGCCTACGCCGGCAGGTGTCGGTCACCCTCGTCGGCGTTGCTCTCGTCTCGGTGCTCCTGCTCGCCTCGGTCCAATTTGTGTTCGCTCGATTGTTGATCAACGACAGCGCCGAATCACAGCTGGCGGCCGTGCGCGACACTCGGGTGCAGGCGCTCGAAATCGGCACCGATCGGCTGAAGTCGCGTGTGTCGTCGCTGGCGATCAACCCGAGCGTTGCTGAGGCGCTCGTCGACCTTGCTCGCGAGTTCGACGAGCTCGACGGAGATCTCACGAGCGATCAGATTGAGGATCTCACCACGCTGTACGACACCGAAGCCCTGCCCCCCTTCGTGCAGGCCGGTGTCGACATCAACTCGGCCGAACTCGTTCCGGCTTCGGCGGCAGGCCGTTCCGCCCAACGCCTGTACATCAGTGAGAACCCGAACGGAATCGGAGAACGCGACCAGCTCGACGATGCCGGCGATGGCTCGGGTTACAGCGCTGCCCATGCGGCACATCACCCGATGCTTCGTGCCCTACTAGAGAACGCCGGCATGTCCGACCTACTCCTCGTCAACTTCGACACCGGTGAGGTCGTGTACTCCACCATGAAGCGGATCGATCTGGGAACCAATGCCTACACGGGCCCCTACGCCGACAGCGGGCTTGGCAGGGTCGTCGAGAAGCTCACGACCGTCGCCCCCGGCAATAGCGTCCTCTCCGACACGTTCTTCTATATCCCGACCAGCGGCGAGCCTGTGTTCTTCCTTGCCGCTGCGGTGCGATCAGGAACCGACCTCGTCGGCGCACTGGTCACCGAGGTCCCCGTCCGCGCGTTGACGGATGTCATGACCGCGCAGGGGGACTGGCAGCGGCTGGGTCTCGGAGCAAGCGGAGAGAGCTACATCGTCGGCGGGGACCGAACGCTGCGCACCGAAACACGAGCTTGGTTAGAAGATCCAGCCGACTACCTCCGCCGCCACCTGGCGCAATTCGACGACCCTGGCGCCACCGACCTCATCGAGCTCATCGGCTCGCCTGTCCTTGTGCAACCGGTCGACAACGCTGCGGTGACCGAAAGTCTTGACGGCAACCAGTTCTCCGGCACTGTGAACAACTACCTCGGCACCAAGACGCTGGCGGCGTCGGGGCCTGCGGACGTGGAAGGGGTCAACTGGGCAGTCGTCGTCGAAGTCGACAAGTCCGAAAGCGACACGGCGCTAAACTCATTATTACGACGGTTCTCCCTCGTTCTCGCCGTCCTTCTCCCCGCGATCGCCATCTTCGGCATCTTCCTCGCCCGCACTCTGACGAAGCCCGCCCAAACACTTGTGCGGTCTGCCGAGCGCATCGCTGGCGGCGACCTCGACACCGAGATCAGCGACCTCGGCCAGAACGAGCTCGGTGACCTCGGCCGCCAACTCGGAGGCATTGCCCGTCAACTCGAGTCGCAAGAGCAAGCGATCGTCGACGAAGAACAGCACATCGACAATATCCTGAGCGCTCTCCTGCCGGACAGGCTCGTCGATCGCGTCCGGGGCGGCGAAGAGGCGATCGGCGACGTCTTCGACACCGCAACGGTCGTGTCGATCACCATCGACGACGTCCCCTCGGCGATCGCGAACGACGCAGACCTCGCGTTGGAAGTAGCGGATCGACTGAATGACGAAACCTTGGCGCTGGCAGAACGACACGGCGCTGAACGAATCCAACGGTCGTCGGCGAGCGAAATGTACTTGACCGGGCTGAACCAAGACGATGCCATGGTCCCCGACGCAACGGCGTTCGCTCTCGCAGTAATCCAGCTCGTCTCCGAGGTAGGAGCCGAGTTCGGTTTCGAGTTCACCGCGCGAGCCGGAATATCGACCGGCGAGGTCGCAACCGGGGTCCTTGGCAACAGCCAACTGTCCTTCGGCGTGTGGGGCGACCCGACAGGCATGGCCATGACGCTCGCTTCGCTCGCGCTGCCCGCCCAAGTACTCGCAGACGGTTTCGTCGTCGAGCAACTCGACCGCACCTGGGACATCGAGGAACTCGAAGAACTCGCAGGCCTTGCTGACGACATCCAAGCCCATGTCGTCAGCGGTCGCGTCGACGCCAGCGCCCACGCGACCAACGACCCAACGACAGCTCTTTAGTTGGCGCTGCAGGCGTCGATCACGATGAGGTCATGCCACCAGAGGCGCTCGAAGAAGCTGACGTCACCGCCGATCTGACCGATGGTGCGGTCGCCATCGATCGACTCAAACGTGGCGCGTTCGGCAGCGCTCGCGAACAACACCAGGTCGGGGTATGTGTGCGCCCGATTCAACAGCGCCGCCCCAACGCCAACGGGAAGCTTGTCGTCAATGATCGCAGCGGTGGTCATGCGATGCGGGACAAAGCCCTGCCAGTTGGAGCCTTCGAACCCGTGCGCGAAACGCGGGTCGTCGTCACGGACGACGATCAGACTGTGCCGCACCATCGTGCCTCTGAACAGTTCAAGTGCTGCGAACTGTTCCGGTGGCGGGAGTGACACGAGCTGTCGGCCATGTGGAAGCTCACTCACCACCCCGCACTGCGGTCGGTACGGCGCCTGTCGCACCCACCGACGGAACTGAAGACCGCTCGCGTCGAGCAGGTCGAACACCTCCGGAACCGAATAGGTCCGCTCGCGGGGGTTGAGGAGTGCATCCGCCAAGGCGTCGTCGTCGGCGAAGTCGGGCGTGTTACGCAGCAGGTGCCCGATCGGGTGTCCCGCCGGCAGCTCTCTCAGCACCGCGACGAGGTCATCGATAGCGCCGACCTCGGGTTGCACATCCAACATTCGGCAGTACTCCTGAATCATCGCCACACCGGTTCGGCCATATCGCGCGTACAGCATCAGGTCGATGACACCCGACGGCGCAAGCACCGAGCGAAGTGCTGCGAGACCAACGGCGGGATCATCAAGGTGGTGCAGCACGCCGGTGCAGACAATGTGGTCGAAGGAGGCGCCCAGACTGGCAACGTCTTCGATGGGGAGCTGATGCACAGCAAGGTTCGTGAGCTCGTGGCGAGCCGCGAGTTCGAGCGTCGCCCGAATACTTGCAGCGCTGACCTCAATCCCGACCACCCGGGCGCGTGGGTAGCGGGCGGCGTACTTCGCTGCCTGCGAGGTGCCGCAGCCAGCGACGAGGATCGAGTGATCATCACGAAACGGGCTCGTGGGCCAGAGACGGAAGTGCTCGATTCGTTGGCGAGAACCACCAGACCACGCTCGGCGATACGCATCGAGGTCATAGATCGGCGGTGGGTAGGGGTGTTGGTCGTAGAACTGCGAAACAGGGTCAACACCGGGAGTCGCATTCATCGCGTTGGAAAGATTCTGTTCCAATCGTCACGCATGCTGATCTGCGTCCAGCCCAGACGATCAGCGCTGTCAGTCACGCGCTCGGCAGCAACGAAGCTTCCGGCTTCGCTCTCGTATGCATATTCGCGGTCAGCATCGTCGTGGTTGACCAGGATGGCGAGACGGGGCCCACCGCCCGTGCTGGTGTACTCGAGCATCTCGGCATCTCCAGGCGAGTTCCCTGCTGCAAGGGTGGGTCGACGGCCGAGGGCAATCTGGATGTTGTCGATCTTGGCGGCACCCTCGTTCACACCGCCCTGTGCATCGGTTGTCCGCAGCAGCACGGCACGACCATCACGACGCTCGAACGCATAGGACACGAGCGTGCCGACCACGCGTTCCTGCGGAACACCATAGACGCGTTGGCTGATCGCTCGAACGAACTCTGTGCCACCGCCGCTGACAATGCAGTTCGTGAATCCACGACGCTCAAGTTCGGACATCAGTTCCAACATCGGCTGGTACACCATCTGGTCGTACCGCAGGCCATGGTCGGGATGTCTGGTTTCGGTGAAGAATGCACGTACGCACGACTCGAACGCTTCGGGCTCGATGCCTTCGAACAATCCGAGCAGCGCGCCGGCAACGCGATTTAACCCGAACTCCGTCACCGCCGCCATGTCACCGTCGAGAACAGCAGCGAATTCGGGAACATCACGAAGCGCAGGGCGCTGGTGGACGCTCTGCCGCAGCTGCCAGACGAAGAAGTCGAGCTGGGTGTAGCGCGGCTTCTCGCACCACAGCGTGCCATCGTTGTCATAGACCGCCAACCGGTTCTCCGGCGCAATGTCATCGGTGGCCTCGAGGAAATCGAGCAGCGTCGAACGGGTCGCACCATCGCGCCACGAGGGAAGGAGGCGGTCGTTCATCGAGTCTTCGGTCATCACGCTTCGGCTACCGCCCGTGACACCGTGCGAAATCCGACGTGACTCATCCCGGTATCGATCATCTGTGGTCGTCGCGCAGCGGGACGGTAGCGCTGACAGTAATTGTCAGCACACAGAAAAGACCCGCCCTTGATCACGCGTCGAGGAATCGAGAACTGTGGCTGGCCGGGGTCGAAGCTCGATTCGACGCTCGGTCCCCGCGGATCGGCGGGGACACAGCACGCCGTCTCGGCGTCAGCGGGATGCCCATCGGCATACCAGTCGGCGGTCCACTCCCACACGTTGCCTGCCATCTCGTACAAACCAAGGGCGTTCGGCGGATACGAACCAACCGGTGCGGTGCCTGCAAACCCGTCGGCTTCGTCGTTGCGCCAAGGAAAATCGCCCTGCCAGAAGTTCGCAAGGTACCGGCCCTCCGGCACCGCGTTTTGGCCCCAGATGAAGGCGGTGCTGTCAGCGCCGGCGCGCGCTGCGTACTCCCACTCCGCTTCGGTTGGCAGGTCCTCACCAGCCCATTGGGCGTACGCCAGCGCATCTTCGAACGCGACGTGTACGACTGGATGGTCACGACGATTCTCGATGGTACTGCCGAGCCCTTCGGGGCGATGCCAGCATGCGCCGGGTGTCCAGGTCCACCATTGGCTGATGTGGCGGAGGTCCACCGGTCCCTGAGTCATCGTAAAAACGAGCGAACCAGGGACGAGATTCTCAGCGGGGGCACCAGGGAAATCGGCTGGGTCGAGGGGCCGTTCGGCCACCGTCAGGTAGCCCGTCGCATCTACAAAGTCTGCGTAGTCGCGGTTGGTGACGCTCGTGGAGCGCACCGAGAATGCGCCGACGGTGACGCGGTGTACCGGTGCTTCCTCCGGGTAGTGATCGTCAGATCCCATTCGGAATGTTCCTCCCGGAACGGGCACCATTGCCATGATCTGCTGGGCTGGTGGACGCGCCCCGTCGCTCACGAGCTTGCGATGCCTGCCTGGAGCTTGGCGAGCATCGCACTCACGTTGAAGCTCGAAGATTCCTGGCGAGGCGGGAAATCGACCAGTGATGCCCCCATCTGCATGACGTAAGCCTGAGCAGGAACCAGAAGGTATGCGTGGCTGAGCAACCAGTCGTAGTAGGTGTTGGACGTGATGTCGGCGCGTTCAAACGGATCCGTCCGCAGGTTGAAGATTTTTGGCACCCGCAGTTCGGTGAACGGTTCGGCCCACACGCGCAGTGTGCCCTCGGCGCGCTGCTCAAGGAACAGGATCTTCCAGTTGCTGAATCGCAGCGCCATGAGGTCGCCGTCGTCGGAGACGTAGAAGAAATGCTCTCGCTCGCTCTTGTCGGCCTCACCGATCAAGTACGGCAGTTGGTTGTACCCATCGAGATGCACCCTGTATTCCGTGCCGTTCAAGTCCTTGCCTGCCTGTAGCTCCTCACAGATGTCGGGGGCTCCTGCGGCAGCGAGAAACGTGGGGAACCAGTCGCCGTGACTCACGATGCCATTGAGCACGATGCCAGCATCGATCTTGTCCGGCCATCGGACCAGCGCAGGCACGCGGAACGCACCTTCCCACGACGAGTTCTTCTCGTTTCTGAATGGGGTCATACCGGCATCAGGCCACGTGTTCATGTGTACGCCGTTGTCGGTGCTGTAGATAACAATGGTGTCCTCGGCCAGGCCGAGTTCGTCGAGCAAGTCAAGCATTGAGCCGATGCGCTTGTCGTGCTCGACCATCGCATCGTGATACTCGGACTGCCAGCGTCCGGCCTGTCCGCGGATCTCGTCGGCGATGTGTGTGCGGAAGTGCATGCCCGTGGTGTTGAACCAGACAAAAAACGGCGTGTCAGCGTCTGCGGCGTCTGTGATGAAGCGCTGTGCTTCGGGGATGATCTCGTCGTCGACGGTCTCCATCCGCTTCTTGGTGAGCGGCCCCGTGTCCTCGATGCGCCCATCTGCGTAACTGTGAATGACCCCGCGCGGTCCGAATCGCTCGCGGAAGTTCGGGAAGTCTTCTTCCGTCGGATAGTCGGGATCTTCTGGTTCTTCCTCTGCGTTCAGGTGGTACAGATTGCCGAAGAATTCATCAAAGCCGTGGTTGGTCGGCAGGAACTCGTCGCGGTCCCCGAAGTGGTTCTTGCCGAACTGTCCAGTTGCGTAGCCCTGGGCCTTGAGTGCAGTGGCGATCGTGGGATCTTCGTCGCGGAGGCCCAAATCGGCGCCGGGCATTCCTACCTTGGTCAGCCCGGTGCGATACGGGTTCTGGCCCGTGATGAATGCAGCTCGACCCGCGGTGCAGCTCTGTTCACCGTAGTAATCGGTGAACATCGCACCTTCCTTGGCAATCCGGTCGATGTTCGGCGTCTGGTATCCCATCAGACCATTCGAGTAGCAACTCAGGTTGCTGATACCGATGTCATCGCCCCACAACACCAAAATGTTCGGCTGTCCGTTTGGCATGGTTTCCCCTTGTTCGAGTTCGAAGACGGAATGTAACCCATGAGCACACGTCGCGGCGATCAGTTCGAGCGCTCCGGAGTGCCGGCCGTTATCGAGCCCACGTTGACGGAACGTCGCTGCCGCCTTCGCGCGTCAACCTGCTCCCGCTCTTGAACAGCAATGGATCCGGTGCGATCTTGCCGGCAGCCAACCCCTCCCCGAGTCCGAACCCTGCAACCAGGCCGATCAAGCCCTTGGGCGCATACGAGAAGGTGTCGGACAGGCTCTGGAGGTCCGACGCCGAGTTCATCTTCATCAGCAACAGATTGTCGCACTGGGAGATCACGTTCTGGTGCACCTTGGATGGCCGCTGCGTCGACAGCAGCAGGTACAGGCCATACTTTCGGCCTTCGCTTGCGATACGGACAACCGTCTCGGTCGCCAACGCCTGGTTGCTATCGGTCGGGTTCTGCGGGCACACGTTGTGCGCTTCGTCAATGACAACGATCATCGGCTCGCGGTCGCGTCGGCGATCCCAGAGGTGGGTCAGCAGCGCAGCTGAGGCAATGGATGCCTCAGTTGACGACGGCAAGCTGCCGGTGTCTGCGACCATCATCCGCCAACCGGAGGACAGCTGCTCGAGCACCGGTTCGTCACCACCGGCCCAGATCGCTTGTTTCTGGATGCCAAGGTTGTCGATTCGCAGGCCAAGGCGCCGTGCGTCGTCGTTGAACGTCGACCTGATCTTTGTCATCACGTCACCGAGGGTGAACCCTTCACTACCGAGGTCCCGGACGATGCGGACATACGCGTTGTACTCCTCGGCATCGGCGATCGGGTCGAGGCCGAGGACCATCGTCTGTTGCCGAAACGACAGTCGGCCGAACAGCACCTGCATCCGTTTGTCGGCGTGCTCGCCACCAAAGACGTGGATCCCGGCCGCCAGAGCCTCGTATCGCCGTGCCAGTTGTTGGTACTCGGATTCGGAGAACCTGGTGGATTCTCTGTTCTGCACCGACCCGAGGTTGACGTAGTCGGAATTCGGGTCGATGACACACATCTTGATCTCAGTTTCAAGCAGAAGTCGCTCGAGGATCACGCCCAGGGTGCACGTCTTTCCCGAGCCAGACTGCCCGCAGAGAAACGTGTGGCGTCCGAATCCTGCTGGGTTCAGCTGTGCTGCAACCCCACGCGGACGCTGGAGCTCACCGAGCGCCACTCCGGACGACCCGATGCTCGATGAAAGGTGTGCTGCCACGAGCTCAGGGGCTGCCGCTGCGACGGCCCCATCACCGAAGACGTCGGACTGGTCGAGGCCGGCGAACTCTTCGTCAACAAGCTGCGACAGCAGCCGACCGCGCCCTGAGATCGCCGGAACGGCGGCGGAGTCCGAGGCAGCCGGACCTGCGCCAAGGCTTCAGTCGAGCACCTGGCCGAGGTAGGTGCCATTCTCGGTTGCAATGGTGACGTAGGAACCGATTGGTGCCGCGTTTGCGAGGCGCGATTCGAAGCTGAAAGTGCGCCCGTCGATCGAATATGCATGAGTGGTCATGCAAAGTTCACTGCTGCTGGTCGGGACATTGCCGAATCATAGGGTCGCGCCGACGAGCGACTGATTCATCGAATCAGTGATTCGGATCCGCCGCGGGCAGCAGCCCCCGACGTGTGGTCAGCGTCTTGACCAGTTGGACGCCCACAAGCAGTATCTGCGCCTCGTAATAGACCCAGGACAACATTGCGAGCAGAGCCCCAAACGCCCCACCCAGTGACGACCCGCCGAATCGGGTGAGGTACCACGAGATGGCCTGGGCACCGACCACCATGAGGAAGGCGGTGGCTAACGCCGAGGAGGCAGCCGGGATCCAAGGGGCGCGCACGGGCCCCACGTAGCGGAACAACAACGCCAGTGCGATCGCCAGCGACGATGCTGAGACAACCCATCCAAGGAGCGCTGACGCCGTGCCGGCGATCTCGATCGAACCCGGGACGAATCGCTCGATTACGCCGGTCACCGTCGACAGTGCCAACGCAGCAATCAGTGCGGCTCCAGTGACCAGCACCATCAGGAACGAAATGAGTCGTCGCCTCACCGAGTTCCGCAGGCCGCTCCTCACCGGCACATTCCAAATCGTGTTGATCGCATCAACGAGAGCAAGAAAGACCAACGACGACGCAAAGAGCAACGAGCCGGCACCGATGATCCCCAACGTCGACGTGACCGAACGACGGTTCAATTCCGTCGCAATGGACTGGCCAGCAGCGTCCGCTTCGACGACGCCCATCTGCTCAAGTCGATCCGTTAGGTAGCTCGCCATGTCGATGAGGCCGAACAATTGCTCAGCGAGCGCTGCGGTCAGCGCGAAGAAGGGTACGAACGTGAAGAGCGCGTAATAGGCAAGCCCTGCGCCGAGTCGGAGTGTGCGGTCTTCACGCCATGACGCATAGGTCTGGTTGACAACCTGCACCATGGCCACGATAACTGGCCAGCGATCGACGCTGACTCGACGATTCATTGGCTGCGGGCCGGTGAGCCGTACATCGCGACGAGCCTGGCCACAAGCGTGGCCAAGAAGATCTGTCCGGCTATCGCCTCAAGCGCGGTCAGGCGTTGAACGAAATCGTTGACCGGCGTGATATCGCCGAATCCAAGCGTGGTCAATACCTCGAACGAGTAGTAGGTGGGCAGGCTGGCCACATCTGGATCGAGTATGGGCCCTTCGAAAAGTCCTCTCATCGCAAGGTAGATCCAAGCGAAGATGAGGCCGATCAGTACGTACGCGGCGATCGCCCCGGCAATCGTTGGCATTCCGACACGCTCGTGGCTCAGCACACGGCGAACCACTGCCAGGAGGATCGCAACGAGGACAATGGCTTGACCGAAGGCTCCAATCGTGAGGGGGATCGCGGCCTCATCGAATCCGACCAGAACTGCACTCGTCACCCCGATGGCGGCCAACACACCCAAACGGAGACGGTTCTTCCCCAACCCGGTCGCGGTAAACCCGGCGACCAGGGCCCCGACGTTGGCCGCAGACCCCACCACGTTGGGCCAACTGGAAACACCTGAATCAGAGATCAGAAACGCAAACAGCAGGAAGAACAGCAACGTGCCGAATCGGTCGACACCAAACATCCACTTCCGATTGCTGGGCACTCGGGGAACTCTAGAACCTCCACGCTTACTTGAAACCCTCGGTGACACAACGCTCCACGGGGCGAGGCTTTCGGGTTAACGTCACAGAGTGCAACTGACCCAGATGATCGTTCAGGACAAGACAACCACAGGCTGGACCTGACCAGTGGGTTCGGCCATCATCCAGGTATCGATCGCGTTGATCGCGTTCGCTTGCGTGTCCAGTCGACTCCGCGGTTCGGCATTCACGCCCGCGATTCTGTTCGCCGGGTTCGGCTTCTTGCTCGGCAACGAAGTCCTCGACGTGATTGCTGCCGACATCGATGTCGGTCACATCCGACTTCTGGCAGAGGTGACCCTGGCGCTGATGTTGTTCAGCGATGCCTCGTCGCTCGACGCCCGGAAACTCTCTCATGAAGTCGGCATCCCCGCTCGGTTACTCGGCATCGGCCTCCCGCTCACGATCATCCTCGGAGCCGGTGTCGCACTTTGGTTGTTCCCGGACCTTCTGTTCTTCGAGGCAATCGTGCTTGCGGTGTTACTCGCACCGACCGACGCTGCCCTCGGCCAAACGGTTGTCTCGGACACCAGACTCCCCTCCCGCGTCCGCCAGGGTCTCAACGTCGAAAGCGGCTTGAACGATGGCGTATGCGTGCCGCTGCTCTTCGCCGCGGTCGCATTTGCAGAACTCGAGGAGGCCCCAACATTCGGAGGAGAGATCATCATCGACCTCGTCAAGGAAGTCGGCATCGCCGTCGCGGCGGGCATCGCCGTCGCGCTCGTCGTCGGATTCTTGGTGACCGAGTCGAAGCAGCGCGGATGGCTCGACGAAGCCTGGGTACAGGTCGTGCCACTCGCCGCAGCCGCGATCGCCTACACCGCAACCGACGAACTCGGCGGCAGCGGATTTATCGCAGCATTCATGGCCGGCCTGCTGTACGGCCGACGGATCGGACCGACGGATGCGCATACCTCATCACGGTTGATGGAGGAAATTGGGGGCGTCTTGAGCGCGGTCACATTCTTCGTGTTCGGGGCAATCCTCATTGGCAACGGCGTCACGGATCTTGACCTCGCCACCATCATCTATGCAGTACTGAGTCTCACCGCAGTACGGATGGTGCCTGTTGCACTCTCGCTCATCGGATCAGGCGCAGATCGGCCAACCATGGCCTTCACGGGATGGTTCGGACCGCGCGGGCTCGCGACCATCGTGTTCATGCTCACAATTATCGAGGAAACGAACCTCGCAGGCACCGACCGCATCGTTCAGGTCGCAACGATCACCGTGTTGCTCAGCATCGTTGCGCACGGCGCGAGTGCTCCGTGGCTCACAGAGCGCTACGTCCGCCGAATGCCCAGCAGCGACGCATCGTCGGAGTCCGACTCACAGGACGACCACGCCCCTGTCATCCGGCCGCGTCGGAGCCTGTGGGTACAACATCCGCAGAAGCAGCGCTGACCGGCAGCGCCTCGGGGAACTCACGGGCCAACTGACGGCGCAGCGCCTCAAGCCCAGCGACGAACAGCGCAATGAAGAACAGTCCTCGCACCCACGACTGCAACGGCTCGCCAGGCGCAAGGTAGAGCACCGCCAAGAGGACCACCGCTGCCGCTGACCAAGCGACAACGGGTCGGGCCAGGAGTACCGGCACCAGCATCTCGCGTAGCCGCCGCGCAATCTTGGATGGCCCCGCAAGCGCGGCATACCCAACGATCAGTGCGCCAAACGCCAACGCCGCCATGGCCATCCCACGGAGCAGCGCGGTTCCAGTGATCGTGGCCGCACGGGCCGCGCCCTGTGCGCCTGGGGTCTCCCCCACCGCACCTTCGACGGCCCCAACGGCAAGCCGAAGACCCACCAGCATCAGCACGCTGCCGATAACAAGAGCCAAGCCGACCTCGCGAATCGCCTCACGTTGTCGCTGCCCTGCGAGATACACCGCTGCGGCATAGAGCGCAACGACCACGACGAACAGAACAACATTCAGGGTCTCAATCAGACGCACGGCATCCTGCGCTGCGCCGAGCTGATCAGATTCGACGATCGTGACCATGCCAACGTCTTCCGGCAGCTTGTCGAGGACGTCCAAAGACAGCCCGAACTCTTTGCCAACCTGCTTGACCAACTCGCCGAGGTCCAAGGTGACAACACCGTCGGCGGTGGAAATGGCAGGCCCGGTGTCATCTCGGAGGATGCGGACCAATGTCGCGTGCGTCGTTTCGTTCACGTCGGCCCACAGCCCACGAACGAGGTCGGTATTGAGCAGTCGATCCACTCCGCCGGTGGCAGGCTCACGCAAGGCAGCTGCCAAGAGGCCACCCAAGCCATCGAGATCTTCGGGCAAGCGGGCGCTGAGTTCCTCTGCGACATCGACGGACTCGTAAAGCTCATCCACCAGATAGGCGGCCAACAGGCCGCGCACCTCGTCATCGGCGATGAGTTCATCGGCCACCTCCACCCACTGATCGGTGTCGAGCAACTGCCGCTCAACCCAGCCGTTGAGCCCAGACACGACTCCTAGCACCGTGGCGACCACGATCAGTGCGTGAATGACCCAACCGGGGGCGCGAGGGCCTGACGTCGCCACCTCATCTGACGTGGAGTTCTTGGTATCACTCCCCAAGTCGACCTGGTCATCGTGTTCTTCCTGAAGCTCCATCTGCCGGAAGCTAGTCGCTGGCGGGCTCCTCGCCACCAGTCACTGCGGTCGCGTCCGGCTCGTATTGCCTGACCCGGCGGGTGATCCGAATGGCCATCGCAAGAACCGGCGCCGAGAGCGTCGCCTCGAGCAGCCCAGCCAACGATGCCCCGACAAGGGTCGAGATGATGTTCGCAATGGGATGAATGGCGAGTCAGTCGCTCGTGAGCTTCGTCGTCACCACGGTCTGCACCAGGTTCTGCACAATCAGGATGACCACGAGCAAGATGAGCGCTTCGGTCACGCCGGCGGACCCGAGCGCGACAAGGCAGGCAAAGGTCGCCGAGAAGATCGCTCTGAGATATGGGATGTACGAGGTCACGAACGTGACCAGCGCAACCGTGAACGCCAACGGGACCCCGAGTGCCACCATCGTCGCACCGATGATGACCGCAGTGATGAGACTGGACACGGTGAGCGCAGCAAAGCCCTGTCGGATCACCGTCGTCGCGTCTCCGACGACCGTGATCCCCAGGTCCAGCGGTACTCCCAGGTGGCTCCCCACCCAGTCTCTCAGTCGCACCCAGTCAACGAGGATGTAGTAGCGCAGAAACAGGCACAGGAACCTGCCGACCAGGAACGAGACGACGCCAGAGAACGCCGTCGTGAACCAGCCGGCCAACCCAAGAATCAGGTCGACGCCGAACTGCTTGCCCTGATCAATCCAGTCGGCGGCCGCGCCTCCATAGACATTGAACTCTTCCAGCCAACTATCGACACTTTCGAGGGCAGCGGTGAGCTGGCGGCTGATTTCGTCGCCTTGGTCGATGATGCCGTTGACAGCTACGACCGCCGCGCCGACAATGACAAGGACGATGGCGACAAGAACCAGCAGGACGCCAATACAGCGGGGAACCTTGCGTCGCTTCAACATGTCAACAAGCGGCGCGGCGGGCACCCCGATAACGACGGCGATCACGAGCGGCACCACAAGTCCCGACACTGCCGCAAGGGCCGAATAGCTGATCGCGGCGACTGCGGCGATGCCCACGATGAACCAACTCGCTCGTCCCCACCGAGTGAGGAGCGAAGTCATCGGCTCCGATGGCAGAACCGCTGGATTTTTCATCGGGGTCCGGGCTGGAGCCGGGTCGGATTCACCATCGGCGTACAGCGGCGCGCCTTCCAGATCGGGCCGACTGGCATTGGGAAGATCGGCGGGGGCTGCTCTAATTGCATCCAGCTGCGACGAACCCTTGACGCCAGCAGGGAGCAGCACATGTCTACGAGATTCCAGGGCGTCGTCAACGAAGACATCCGCGATTCGGTCCCCGATTGGGGTCCGTACGAGCAACCCAAGCCGTCCGCCGGCGCACCCAACGTGTTGTACGTCGTGTGGGACGACGTCGGCTTTTCTGCGTTCAATTCGTTTGGCGGACCGTGGGCTCCGCTACACCCAGTTCCACACCACTGCGCTGTGCTCGCCATCGCGGGTAGCGATGCTCATCGGCCGGAACCACACGACCGTCGGCATGGCCTTCATCGGCGAGGCCACCACAGGGTTCCCGAATTCCAACGGTCACATTCCGTTCGGAACGGCGACCATCTCTGAGGTGCTTGTCGACCAGGGGTACAACACCTACATGCTGGGCAAATGGCACCTGTGCCCCGAAGACGAGATGAACCTGGCGTCGACAGAGCGCAACTGGCCACTGGGCCGCGGGTTCGAACGGTTCTACGGATTCCTCGGCGGCGAAACAAGCCAATGGAATCCGGATCTCATCTACGACAACCACCCCGTGGAACAGCCGGCGCAACCTGAAGACGGATACCACTGCAGCGCCGACATCGCTGATAAGGCGATCGAGTTCATCTCCGATGCGAAGCAGATCGCTCCGGACAAGCCGTTCTTCATGTCATGGTGACCCATACCGACCACAGAACGTGGAAGCGATACGCATGGAACGGCGGCATCTGTGATCCGTTCATCATCAGTTGGCCCAACGGCATTGCGGCTCAGGGCGAGATTCGCGATCAGTACTGCCACGTCACCGATGTGACACCGACCGTCAGCGAGATGCCTGGCCTCGAACTTCCCACTGAAGTCAAGAGATACACCCAGTGGGATCTCGAAGCCACCAGCGTCAGCTACAGCTTCGACGATGCCGATGCCGAGACCCGAAAGGACACCCAGTTCTCCTCGATGCTCGGCAGCTGCGGCATCTACCACAAGGACTGGAAGGCCAACACCGTCCATCCCAAAATCGCCGACTGGAACAATTTCAGCGCCGACGAATGGGCGCTCTACCACGTTAACGAAGACCGCAGCGAGACCCACAATCTGGCAGCGGCACACCAGAGAAAGTCGAACAGCTGAAAGCATTGTGGTACCACGAAGCAGGCAAGTGCCAGGGCTTTCAGCTCGAGGACCACCGGCCCGTCGAGGTGCTCACGACTCCCCGGCCACAATTGGCGCCGCAGCGCGACCGCTACGTCTATGGACCGAATACCGCCGAGGTCCCCGAGGGCGCAGCAGCCAACGTGCGAGATCGGTCGTACAAGATTGCCGCCGAGGTCACCGTCGATACCGATGGCGCCCAAGGCGTCCTGTTCTCCCACGGTGGCCAATTCGGCGGCCATGCACTTTTCGTTGAGGACTCGCGACTGCACGACGTGTACAACTGGCTCGGAGAGCTCGAGCGAGAGATCGTCTCGGACGTCGACATCCCGACAGGCGACGTCATCCGCGGCGTGTCGTTCGACAAGGAAGGCAACGACGAGCAACGCAGCGCAACCGGCACTGCCACGCTGTTCATCAACGATGAGCAGGTCGGCCAGCAGTCCATCAAGACGCAGCCGGGCAAATTCACGCTGGCAGGCGAAGGCCTCAATGTCGGCAAGAACCCAGGCGGCCTAGTCAGCACGACCACCTACACAGCGCCGTTCGCATTGACGGGCGGAGCCATTCGCGAGGTAATCATCGACGTCAGCGGACAGACCTACGTCGACCTGGAACTCGACGCGATCGAGATGATGAGCCGCGACTGAGTCCCAGCCGACCGGGGCACGCGTTCTGCGATCATGCCCCTGGGGGCAAACGGTCAAACACGGAAGACACAGATACCTCTCGGGGCGCCTCCCATGGCCGCGCGGCGTCTGGATCTGCTGCCGCGTGCAGCCAGCCCTTCAGGATGCCGTGAATTGATTCGGCACCGACGATTGGTCCGTCGGGCAGCGCAAACGAACGCGGCGCCAGCAGGAACGGCTCAGCCTGTTTGCCGCCAAGCCCTCCGTGAAAGCCGATGAGTTCCTCGAAGGCTGCACCCTCGTCAGCTTCTGCATCGAAGAAACTGTTGACAAGAAGATCCGGGCAGTTCGCAAATGAATCGGTCCGTCGAACATGGTCGGCGGCGTTCGGGCCAAATTGGGCCAGCGGATCGGCCCCTTCGATTCGTCCGTCATCGAGGTAGTGCACACCGTGACGCCCGATAACGATCGAACCAACGGTCTCGGAGCGCACAAGGACGAATCCGATCCCTGGATGGGCCGCCAAACTCCGAATCAACCCGGGATGGCGCTCCGCGACCGTCTCGATCGTTGCCCGTCCGTCGATGTGGAGAAACGAAATTAGGCCGAGGTTCCCCGACGCCAAAACAACGACATCAGACGCCTCAGTGGGTGTCGTGTCGTTCTGGCGCGCCGGACCGAGCACGACTTCTCCGTCGGTCGTCCGACGGCGCATGATGACGCGCACGAGTCCGGAGAGCCGGCTGTCCTCACGTTGAATCGTGTCGCTGAAGACGCCGTTGACGTTGCCCCAGCCCTCATCCGAAAGTGCCGGACTCTGCACGTCCTGGTCCTGTTCGACAAGCGAGGCGACGAGGTCGGGCAAGGTCGTTCCGTACCGCTGAAGGAACGTCGCCCCCTGAGTCTGACCATGATCCGACAAGACCACGACGTGGTAAGGACGAGGTGCTTCCGCAATGACCTGTTCGATTCGAGCAAGTTGCCGATCGAGGCGGAACAGCGTCTCCAGGGCATCGTGAGCTGCGATGCCCGAGTGATGCGCGACCTCGTCGTAGCCCACGAAATCGACGTACGCCGAGGGCACGCCACGGTAGATGTCGCTCAACAGCGTGGACACCGTGATGTCGCGCAGCATCACCGTCGTCGCCGCGCGCAGCACGGGATAGATACCGCCTCGCTTGAGTCTCGGTTCCGTCTCGCGTCGGCGCGCTCGCCACGACGCGGCGATCTCACGAGCGACATCGGCGGCACTCAGGACAATCAGACGAGTGAGCGCGTACGGGCTCGAAACGAAGTAGGTAAAGCCCTTGCCCGACGGTCGGCCGCGATCGGTGACCGTGCTGAAGGTCAGCATCGAGTCAGAGCTGTCTCCGGAGAACACATTCGACCGCGATACACCTCCGTTGGCAAGCAGGCCGTGACCGTCTGAATGTCCACGCTCGATCTCGGCCGCGTCCTTCGGTCGATTTGATGTGAAAACCTTGCCCGTCTCTTTGTCGAACCATCGGAATGCCGGCATATCACTGTTGTCGCCATGCAGAATTCCGGCCTGACTGGCGCCGGTCTGCGATGACAGATCACATTCCCATCCGGTGATTCGGTGCGTGCCAGACCTGATCCATGTCGCAAGCGTCGGTAGGTAACCGTCGCTCAACGCACGCCGGAGCACCGATTCAGACAGCCCATCGATCTGGATGAAGAGCACGCCAGGCACATCGGTGACCTCGGGTTCTCCGAGCCGACGCACCATGCGGCGAATCGTGCGTCGCATCCACACCGCATCATCGTCGAGGGCGAGCAACTGGCCGGCAATCGCCGTCATCGCCGTCATGCCCAATGACGCCGCGACGGCCGTACCGAGATCCGACACGACGAAACCTGAGACGATGTCGGACGCAAGCATCAGAATCAGCCCGTTGGCCACCAATCCGAGCAGGCCTGCGGTCCAGAGGATCGCACCAGCGAGGTACCGCGCGACGAGCGGCCAGATCACCGCGTTGACCGCAGCAAGAACAACGACGGCGCCGATCGCCGCCTTCCAACCTTCGACAGTCATTCCCGGAAGGATCCAGGTCACCAGATACAGGCTGAGCGCGTTGACGATGAAGACGCCAATCAGGCGACCGATGTGGTTGCGGAGATGATCGACCGGAGCTCGATCGTTGTCGGGCAAGCGATGGCGCACACAGCCGAGCGTAGGCCAGCGGCTGCGGAGACCAAGCTCCGACTATTTTTCCACCCGCGACCTGTCCCGCCTGACCATGAGTACAATTTGTTGTGAAGAAGTACTCCGATCAGAAAGAAAAACTATGAAGGTAAAAATTCCACTCGGCCTCCTGCTCCTCCTCGCATCTGCGATGGGCTATCTCATCGGCACCGAAGCTGGTCGCGAGCAGCGCGACAATCTCATCCGCATCATCCGTCGTCAGAACGACGTGATTGAAGCCGAAGCAGCGGACGAGGACGCCGCCGAGTCGGCCGACGACGCCTCAGTTGACGCTTCCGCAGTCGCTGACTGACCTGCTGCTGCTGGGGAGCGCTTCTGCGCTTCGCAGCGGGCACGGTGCCGGTGACAGACTGTCGGCACCACACGAAGGGACCCTGGCATGCGCAGACTCTCGCCGTCAGAAGCAGCGGGCATTATCAAACCAGTCGATTCACTCTCAGTTCCTCTGGGCCCGGGAGTGCCCGGCGAGTTCATGCACGCACTTGACACTCGAGAAGACTTTGAGAACTTCGAGATCAACGGCGCGCTGATCCCCGACCTTTTCGGTGTGTTCACGAAACCCGGCGTTTCTTACCGTTCCGGGTTCTACGGCCCCGCCGAACGTTTCCTGATCAGCGCTGGCGTCGACATACAGTTCGTGCCTTCGGACTTCCGCGGCTTTATCAACATGCTCGAAAATGTGAAATCGCGCGTCGTCGCAACCATGGCCGCGCCCCCCGACTCAGACGGTTGGATGAGCCTGTCGTTACATGCCGGCGCACACGTGGCCGAGCTACAGCGTGCCGCCGCTGACCCCGACCGCGTCTGCCTGGTCGAGACCAGTCCGAAGTTCCCGAGAACCTTTGGAATCGAACCCGAACACCGGCACGCCCTCCACATCGACGATGTCGACATCGTGGTGGAGAGCAACTACACGCCGATCAACCTCGCCGATGCCCCGACCACCGAGGTTGAAGAAGCCATCGCTGCGTTCGCGCTCCCGTTCATCCCCGATGGGGCGACTCTGCAAACCGGCATTGGTGGCATCCCCAACACCATTGCGACCGCACTCGCCGAGGGGCCGGGCTCGGGCTACGGCATTCATTCCGAGATGTTCACGAGCGGCTTGATGCGCCTCTGCCAAGCCGGCAAGGTTGCCAACGATCACAAAGGCATCTATGACGGCTATTCGGTGACAACGTTCGCCGCTGGCATCCCCGAGCTCTACGAATGGCTCGACGGCAATCAGGACGTCCGGTTTCTGCCGGTCGAAATCATCAACTCCCCCGAGGTGATCAGCCGCAACCGGCAGATGATCACCATCAACGGAGCCATGGCCGTTGATCTATCTGGTCAGATCACGGCCGACACCATCGATGGCAAACAGTTCTCGGGCATTGGAGGCCATGAAGACTTCGTCGCTGGCGCGGCGCTTGAGCTGAGCGATCGATCCTTGGTGTGCCTCCCATCGACCACATCGGTCGATGGTCAGATGGTGACCCGGATCACACCCAAGCTTCCCGCTGGCTCGATCGTCACCACGCCGCGACACATGGTCGACGTGGTGATCACCGAGTACGGCGTCGCCGAGTTGCGTGGCCTCACCGTCCGCGAGCGGGCGAGGGCGCTCGCCACCATCGGACATCCTGAGTTTCGCGATGAACTCCTTGCCGTTGCCGAGGTCTGGCCGACCTGATTCGCGACGCCGGTCCGGAACACTCGTCCAGATCAGCGCCTCCGACGAGCCCTTTGGTAGCGTCTGGGTCTTCATGGCCGACGATCACGTGGAACCAACCTCCGCCACGACAGCTGGCGAAGCCTCACTCGATGACGTCACTCCCGATTCGAGACGCACCACGATCCGCCGCGTGGTCTTCCGCATCGTGCTGGTCGCTGCGGTGCTCGGGCTCTCAACCTGGGTTCTGTTCAATGTGTTCGACGACCTCGACTGGAACGAGGTCCGTCGGTCGATCGCCGAGCTGTCCGATGCCGAGATCCTCTCGCTCACCTTCGGCTGGATGGTCTGGGTCGTCGCCCAAGGCGCCTTGACCGCGTCGCTCGTCGACAAGCTGGCCGTTCGGCGCGGTGTGCTGGCCAGCCTCGGGCCCACCGCTGTTTCATCAGTCATCCCCGGGCCCAGCGACTTGCCAGTCCGGTTCCGGATGTATCAGTCCTGGGGTGTTTCTTCGTCGGAGGCGACCACCGCAGTCGTCGGGAGCGGCGTGTTCTCGATCGGGGCAAACCTCATCTTGCCGTCCATCGCCGGAGTGCTCATCATGCTCGCCGATGTTCCACTGTCAGGCTTCTTTTCGGTCATCGTCACCGCCTCCGTGGCACTCGCCATCATCGTTGCGGCCGCAGGATTCACGCTCGGGTCACAACGGCGCACACAGGCTGCCGGTCGCTGGCTCGATCGCCCGGCGCGTGCGATCATGGGCCGGCTCCGCAAGTCATTGCCCGAAGAAAACCTCGGAGACGTCTTCGTGCAGAAACGCGCCGAGGCATTCGACCAATTGTCCGGCAAGTGGTTGAAGTGCTCTGTTGCAACTGTCGCCACGACAGCGGCGAAGTGCTCGCTCCTGGTACTGACCTTGCGATTCGTCGGGATTCCGGAAGATGCGCTCGGCTGGCTGGCAATTGCTGCTGCGTATGGGTTGGTAGCCGGAATGACGGCAATCCCGATCACGCCGGGCAGCGCAGGGGTGGCCGAACTCGGCTTCGTCGGCTTGCTGACCGCTGCCTCGGATGGCGACTGGGTCAATCAGATCACCGCTGGCGTCCTGCTCTACCGGCTCATGACCTGGCTGCTGTTGATTCCTGTCGGCATGGGCGCGCTCGGCGTGTGGCGTTACGGCGTCCGGGCAGCTGAGCGTCGCGCTGCAGCGGCCACCGCCGGATGATGGCGAGTCGCGCGTTGACCAGCGCCGTGCTTCGCGAGCTCGGCGAGACAGATTGCGAGACACTCGGAAACGGTTGGCTCGCCCAACCGGTGAATGCCCTGAGCAGCCTGGCGTACTCGCTGATCGGCATCGTCATCGTGTTGTCCGTGCTGCGTTCGGACCGACCACGAGGTGGCCCAATCGTCTACGCCGGATGTCTTGTCGCGGTCGGACTGGGCAGCGTTGCATTCCACGGTCCGCAACTGAGTGGTTCGCAGCTGATGCATGACCTGCCGATTCTGCTCACCGTGCTCTTCATGATCAACCACGACCTCGACATCCTCCCGCCTCGCGCAGGTCAGGAGCTTGCCAAGTTCGCCGGCTTGGCCCTTGCGGCGGTGCTGCTCGCCGTGACTATTCCTGTCGTTGTCGCTCCGTTGAGCATCGTGGTTGCGGGCGCCGTTGTCGTCGCTGAAATTGTCATCTATCGTCGCCGCCTTCGGCCGATCGCCGCCCCTCATCGTCGCCGGGGTTGGGTGGCAATCGCCGCCTTTGCGGTCGTGGGTGGTGCGTCATGGGTGCTTGGCCGATCGAACAGCCCGTTGTGCGAGCCGGACGCGTGGTACCAACTACATGGGCTGTGGCACATGCTCTCCGCCGTTGTCTTTGGGCTCTGGTACTGGTGGGCGATTGCCAATGTTCGAGACTGACCATCGTGAGTGAGACTGAACGCCGCGGGTCCACGAAGGACCGCTTCATCGAAAAGGTTTTTGCGTTCCTGACGAGATCGCTGTACCGGGAGGTCGATGTGTACGCCCCGGTTCCGATCCCCAGCGGGAGCCCGCAGTTAAACGTCGCCAACCATTTCGGTGGGGTCTCCGATGCGCTCCTCTTACTCGGGGTTCTCCCCGATCGGCCGGGGATCGTCGCCCGAGACGTCATTTGGAATGTTCCCGTCGTTGGACGCCTGATGAACTGGATCGGGGCGATTCCGGTTCACAAGCCCGAGGATCACAACTCGCCAACGAGCAACGACGAGATGTTCGCATCGTGCTATGGCGCCCTCGACGACGCCGGGAACATCTTGATCTTTCCTGAGGGCGTCACGCGCAACGAGCCCTCGATCGCCACGGTGAAGACCGGCGCCGCGCGAATCGCGATCGGCGCACGGGCACATGGCGTCGCGGGCATTCAGATCGTTCCGCTCGGCATCCACTACGAAGACAAGGCCGCGCTGCGCAGCCGAGTCTTCATCAACGTCGGGGTGCCGCTCGACCTCGATGAGCTGATCGCCGAGCAGACGCCGGCCGCCACCGAAGTCGCCGCATCGAACCGAGCCGCCGTCGACGCCCTCACCGATGATATCGACGTCGCACTGCGGCGCGCTGCCCCCGACTTCAAGGACTGGAGCGAGGCAGGTCGGCTGGCGACGGGAGCATCGATCGCCTTGCGAGGCCAGCTGGATGACCCTGCCAGCGAGGTGCCGTTCGGCTTGCGGAACCGACTGGCGAACACTCTGGCCGATCTCCCCGACAAGCAACGGGCCAAGATCTGTGCGTCGGTGCAGGACTACCAAAGCGACCTGGACGCAATCGGGACGACCGACGCTGTACTGCACGCACATCTGCGCACCGGAGGCTTTCTCCGAACGCTTGTATGGCAACTCATCATCGGTATCTGCCTGCTCCCATTCGTGGCAGTCGGCATCGCGGTGAACGTCATCCCCTTCCTGCTGGTCAAGGCAGTTGGCCGCCTCCGTGTTGCTCCGTCCATGCATTCGACGATCAAACCCGTCGTCGCCGCGCTGGCATTCGGCATCACCTGGGGGATCGTCATCTGGCGCGCCATCGCAGCGTTCGGATGGGCGGCTGGGGGCGTGGCGTTCATCTTGCTGCCGGTGTATCTCGCGGCCGTCGTGCTGTTCGTCGAGCGATTCACGCTGATGTTGCGCGCCTACCGACGCTGGCGCGCTCCTGGCGACCCTCAGACCTTCAGTGACCAGATCGCCGAGCGCCGCACGGCTGTTGTTGAGGCGGTCCTGGGATCATGAGCGGCATCATTGTCCTGCTCGTCGTGGGAGCACCGCTGCTCGCGCTCTGGGCATACGCCCTGAGCGAAGTGATCCGACGCACCGATCTCACCGGTGCTCGAAAGCTTGCGTGGCTGCTCGCACTCATCCTCGTACCGGTACTCGGGCTCGCTGTGTACGTCGTTGCGCGCCCAACTCGAGCGCTGTACACGGAACAGCCAACCACCGGATTCTCCGCCGCCGAGCACATCGTTCGCACCGCTGAGCGGCGTCAACGCGGCGAGTTGACCGACGACGAATACCTTGTCGAGATCACAACCATTGCGACCTTGACGTAGCTTGCGGTCTGGCGGCGAGGCATTCCGCGACGATCGCATCATCGAGATAGTTTTCTTGCCCAGAATCAGCAGCACCACTGGACGTGACCTGGCCATCGATTGCTAGATTGTGCTTTCCGCGAGACCTTGCGGGGTTGGGTGAAATTCCCTATCGGCGGTGAGAGCCCGCGACTCCTGAACTAAACCGGCGACCCGAAAACGCCGGAGTGTGAGGGACTGATCCTGATGTATCCAGGAGCCGACGGTCACAGTCCGGATGAGAGCGAGGGAAACGGGTGCTTCTGCTTGCGCAGACAGGCCAGCGGGGCTGCTGTAGCCCTGCGTCTGTCTGCTCCGACGGAGACTCCGGCATCCCCAAGTTACTCAACTGCAATCACAGTTGAGTCTGAAGGGAAACGAGGAGACGATGTTCACAGGAATTGTGGAAGAGCTCGGTGAGGTCATCACCCGCAGTGATGACCACGTCGTAGTTCGCGCTACGACGGTGTTGGCCGATACCAAGATTGGCGACTCGATCGCGGTCAACGGCTGCTGCCTGACCGTTGTCGACTTCGACCTCGACGGCGGTTGGTGGCGGGCCGACGTGACGTTGGAAACCTTCAATCGGACAAGCCTCGGTGAGCTCGTGCAAGGTAGCCCGGTGAATCTCGAGCGACCGGTTCGTCTCATGGATCGTCTCGGCGGGCACCTGGTGCAGGGTCATGTCGATGCAGTTGGACACATCGTCGACCCCGCTCCCGACCTTCGCATTCGCATGGACCCGGCAATGACCCGCTACGTCGTCGAAAAGGGATCTGTCACCGTCGACGGCATCAGCTTGACAGTCGTCGACGCCCTCGATGACGGCTTCACCGTCGCCATCATTCCGCACACTGAAGCAGTGACCACGCTGTCGTCCAAGCGGCATGGAGCTGCAGTGAACATCGAAGTCGACATCACGGCAAAATACGTCGAAAAGCTGATCAGCTGGACAGGCTCCGACGCGAAGGCCAGCGAGGTGACCTCATGACCATGAGCACCGGGCTTCCCGAATCAGACGGTCGCGCCAGTTCGACATTTGAGATGAATGGCGGTCACGAGGACCGGGGCTTCGCCCGTATCGGCGAGGCCATCGAGGCAATCGGTCGGGGCGAAATCGTGATCGTCGTCGATGACGAAGACCGAGAGAACGAAGGCGACCTGATCATGGCCGCGGAGAAGGTCACGACCGAAGATGTCGTGTTCTTCCTCCACCACACGTCCGGCTTCCTCTGCACCGCCATCACAACCGAGCGCGCTCGCACATTACGTCTCGACCCCATGGTCGCGGACAATACCGAGAGCATGAACACCGCCTTTCTGGTGAGTGTTGATCATCGGGTGGGAACCTCAACCGGGATCAGCGCCAGTGATCGGGCGTCCACCATCAGAGCACTCGCCGACGTCGAGACGGCGCCTTCGGATCTCGCCCGTCCAGGCCACGTTCTCCCGCTCGAGGCACGAGCGGGTGGAGTTCTGAAGCGGTCGGGCCACACCGAGGCAACCGTCGACCTGGCACGGCTCGCGGGGCTCGAACCTGCGGGACTGCTCTGCGAGATCGTCACCGGTGACAAGTCAGAAATGGCCAGAGTCGACGAACTTCGTGCTTTCGCCGACGAACACGGTCTGCTCATGATCACCATTGCCGATCTTGTTCGATATCGACGCCAAACCGAGAAGCTCGTGCATCGAGTGTCGACCGCCAAGATCCCAACACAGTGGGGGACCTTCGAGTGTCACGCGTTCCGGTCCGAACTCGACGGGATCGAGCACCTTGCGTTCACAATGGGCGACCTCCACGAAAATGACCCCGACCCAGTGCTCGTCCGAGTGCACAGTGAGTGCCTGACCGGCGACATATTCGGTTCCCGACGCTGCGACTGCGGCCCCCAACTCGATGAAGCCATGCGTCTTGTCGCCGAAGCCGGACGCGGCGCGGTGGTCTACCTCCGCGGCCACGAGGGCCGCGGTATTGGCATCGGGCACAAGTTGCGGGCATACGCATTGCAGGAACGGGGGCGCGACACCGTTGACGCAAATCTCGAGCTGGGCTTGCCCGTCGACTCTCGCGAGTACGGAGTCGGCGCCCAGATTCTTGTCGACCTGGGTGTCACAAAGATGAAGGTCCTGACCAACAACCCGAGCAAATACGGCGGGCTGGCCGGCTTTGGTCTCGAAATTGCGGAACGGGTGTCGATTCTGCCGACTCCGACAGATGAGAACCTCGGATACCTCCGCACGAAGCGCGAACGAATGGGGCACCTCCTCGGTGACCTCGGCGACCCGCAGCCCAATGTCGTGTCGACAGAGCAGGGTTGAGCAGTGGCAAGCGGAACTGACCGGGCGACGTTGCCCGCGCTCGACGCTGGCCACCTCCACGTCGCAATCATCGCAACGCGGTGGAACGAGCGGATTGTCCAACGGCTTATCGATGGCGCCGAGCGCGCGCTGCTGGCGACGGGGGCGACCTACCGCCTCGTCACGGTGCCCGGCGCATTCGAACTGCCCTTTGCTGCCCAGTCGGTGAGCTCGTCCGGAAGCGTCGACGCCTTGGTCGTGCTCGGCGCGGTCATCCGCGGCGAGACCACTCACTACGAGCTGGTCTCCGAAGGCTGTGCCACGGGAATCATGCAGGTTCAGATCTCCACGGGTGTACCGATCGGCATGGGTGTCCTCACGGTCGAGAACGATGCCCAGGCGCTGGCCCGCAGCGAGCCGGCCGGCGGACACAATGTTGGCGAGGAGGCCACGAGTGCGGCGATCGAGATGGCCTTGCTCGCGGCCGAAGAAGCGGCCCGAGGTTCGGCCAGCGATGTCGGGATCACCGCAAGCTGACATTCGAGTCCGCTCATCGCTGACCGGCCGCTTCAGACTGAAGCAGGTGAACGACCGTGTTGCCGTCGCGTCACACCGCGTGATCACCCTGCCGGTAGATCCGAAGCCTCCGTTTGATCATCAGCAAGCGCCCTCTTCAAAAGCGTCACGAACTCAACGGCATGCGGGTTTGGCGCAGTCCGAATCGGGAAGTATGCATTGATCCGGCCGGCATGTCGAATGGTGATGTTTGGAACACGGACCAACGTTCCGGCATCGAGCCGTGACCGAACCGAGCGCTCCCAACCCAGCGCGATGCCTCCGTCGCGCTCGGCAACATCAAGGCACACCTGATACGAGGTGAACACCACGGACTTGACACGGCCTGGCTCGCCAACCAAGGCGGACGCGAGAACGTCCTGCCACGTCGTCCAGCCGGGATCGACGTAGTCGACATGCAACAGCGGCAGCACGGCGAGGTCAGCCGTCGTGACCGGCGTCGGGAGCCGCGCCGCAAATGACGGCGAGCACACAGGGAACACTGCCTCCTCGGCGATGAACTCAACCGCGAACAAACTCGATTCACTGGGGCCGTACCCCAGAGCGAGATCAAAGTCCTCATCCGTGGATGCGACCAGATCGTCAGAAGCGAGCACGCGGATATTCACATCCGGATGCGTTCGTTGGAACTCACCGAGGATGGGAGCGACCGTCGCCGTCGCCAGCGACAGGCTCGTGAGCAGCGTGATCGAGTCGTTGCCGAGGGCCCGCCGACGAATCAGGTCAGCCGTCGCGGAGAGTTCGCTCAGCGACAGGCGCACCGATGCGGCGAGTAGTTCTCCGTCAGCAGTCGGTGTCACATCGTGGCGGTGTCGCTCGAAGAGCGCGACACCCAGGTCAGTCTCAAGCTCGCGAATACGCCGGCTGACTGTGGCCTGTGACTGGTGCAGTTCACGGGCGGCCCGGGTGAAGTTCTGATGCCGAAATGCCGCCTCGAAGGCGACGAGGGTCGCGAGAGGCGGCAACAGTTGATCGAAGTCAGACATCCGTAAACCAGATGTCTGAAATCAGAGAACGTCTACCTCGCAACATGTAACCGATCCTACAATCTCTATCAATCAAGTACCTGAACGGTCAACTCACGAATGGGAGATGGAAAATGGGAATCGCCGCACCGGCAAAAGAGCTCCACCAACCTGTGCTCCGCAAAGTCAACCAGTGGGTACGCCACTACCCCGGATCCACGAGCACTCCGAGCCAACAGGCACTCGAAACGAACACTCGCGACGCCTACTTCTGGCGCCGCTGACCCTTCGGGACATCGCCACCGCATAGCTTGCAGCGGTGAGGTCACGCGCGACATCCGGGCAACGCAATGCCTTGACAGCTGGAATTTTCGTCGTGGCCTACGGCACCAATGTCTCAACGCCATTTCTCGTCGAATACCGTCGGCGCCTCGACCTCACGGAATCTGCCACTGTTGCGATTTTTGTCTTCTACGTCGTCGGCATCATCGCGGCGTTGTTGCTGGCTGGTCCGATGTCAGACCGGTTTGGCAGACGACCAATTGTGTTGCCGATGACGGCGCTATCTGGCATTGCGTCACTGGTGATGATCGCCGGTCGCGATGAATTCGTCTGGCTCCTGTTCGGCCGGTTCTTGCTCGGCATCGTCAGCGGCGCCGTGCTGGGCGTCGGGACAGCTTGGCTCCTTGAACTGTACGGGCCCGGAGAAGAGCAGCGGGCTGCGGTGCGGATCACTCTGATCACGTACGCGGGATTTGGCATCGGACCGGTGATCTCGGCTCTGACGTTCTGGCTAGTGCCCAGTCCCCTCGTATTCGCTTTCGCCGTCCATGCGGCGGCCTCGTTGGCGGTCATCGGCCTGATGCTCGGGGTTCCTGAGACGCATCCAGCCGACGCTGGCCAGAGAATTCGCGTGTCGCTTGGCGTGCCACCAGCGGCAAGACAGGCCTTTGTCGTTGTCATTGTGCCGGCCGCCATCTGGGTCTTCGGCTTCCCGTCGGCCGGGTTTGCGCTCTTTCCCGTGCTGGTCGGCGACTCCATTGGCGTCAGCGATGTCGGGGTTGCTGCCGCCGCAGGAGCACTGACCGCTTGGTCGGGGCTCCTGTCTCGCCCACTCGTCGTTCGCATCGGTCCTCGGGTGGCCCTACCGCTCGGTATGGCGATGGGCACCGCTGGCTACATCGTCGGGACCGTGGCGTTCGCAGCCGACCTGTGGCCCCTCGTACTCATCGCCGCGCCACTTCTCGGAGCGGCATCGGGCACCATCATGGTGGCCTGCCTATCGCTGATTGGAGTCATGGCGGACGACGCCCGACGAGGGTCGCTGACCTCGAGCTTCTATCTTATGGCCTACCCCGGTATGGCGATGCCATTACTCATCACAACACTCGCCGACCAGAGCTCAACATCGGGGGTGCTGATCGGGGTCTCGGTCGTCGCCGCTGGTTGCAGCCTTGTCGTGCTTGCAGCGTCACGCCGCGACATCGTCGGCGCGTGAGCGAGGATCAACATCAAGGTTGACGTCCAGGCGGGCTTCGGCGGACCCCGTTGAGAACCTTCTTTGAGAACTTCTCAAAAAGTCGTCAAGTTTTCCTCAAGAGCGTCGATGAAGATCCATGACCGTATTTCGTCGTCTTACATTCGTCGTCGCGTTGGGGATCGGCGTTGGTGGGCTCGCCCTGCCCACGGCCACCCACGCTGAGGACGGCCAGACCTACCTCGTGGCCGAAGGCGACACCCTGATCGGCATCGCGTCTAAATCAGGCATCCGACTCTCTGAGTTGCTGCGCTCCAACAACCTACGGCTCACCAGCCTGATCATGCCGGGCCAACAGCTCGACATTCCCTCGTCGACCGGGGCCCCGGCATCGTCGACCAGCACACCGACCTCGTCATCGACCGTGCAGGTCGGCGGCACATACGAGGTGCGCTGGGGGGACACACTGAGTGGAATCGCAAGGCGCCACCGAGTTTCGCTGGCCTCCTTCATGAAAGTGAACCAGATGTCGATCACCAGCCTGATCATGCCCGGCATGCAGCTGAGTCTCCCGAACGGCGTCACCAGCACCTCGCCATCACCATCGCCATCACCGGCAGCAACGTCGCCGAAGCCGTCAAGCCATTCGAGTGCGACCCACACGGTACGGGCGGGCGACACGTTGAGCGGTATCGCGTCCCGCTACAGGGTTTCGCTGGCGTCGTTCATCAAAGTCAACCAGATGTCGACCACCAGCCTGATCATGCCCGGAATGCAGTTGAGTCTCCCGAGCGGCGCAACCGAGACGTCCGCTGTCGGCCCGTCAGAGCCGACGAGTCGACAACCCGCCACCAGCAGTGCCACCGGCGCCGCAGCAGTGGTCAATTACGCGCTCGCCCAAGTTGGCAAGCCGTACCGCTTCTTCTCCAAAGGGCCGGACGCGTTCGATTGTTCCGGCCTGAGCCTCGCGGCCTACCGACAGGTCGGAGTGAAGCTGGTCCACTACAGCGCATGGCAGGCCCGGCAGGGAACGAGTGTCGACTTTCGGAATGAACCGATTCAGCCTGGCGACCTGGTCTTCCAGGCCCGCCGGGGCAGCGACACGATCAACCACGTCGGCATCGCGGTCACGTCGACGACGTGGATTCAGGCCGTCGGAACCGGCATCCCTGTACGGGTCGGGCCCATGCCGGCAATGAGCACGATCGCCGTGGTCCGCCGCTACGTCGACAGCGCCTGATCAAGCGTTCCCTTCAGCAGGACACGCTGCGTCAGCCGCCATCACGCAAAGAGGCCCTCCGAAGAGGGCCCCGATGTTCTTTCGATTGGCATCCCGTACGGGATTCGAACCCGTGCCGCCACCTTGAGAGGGTGGAGTCCTAGGCCGCTAGACGAACGGGACCTGCTGCTCAGCGCCTTGCCACCAGGGTGGCGCTGCGGCCCCCGACGATAGCAGCGGGCCACCGACGTTCACACCCGAGGACATGCCACCGATGACCAACGGAAAACGACGAACGCCGACTCGCGATTGCTCGCGATTCGGCGTCGAATGGTTGGGGCGGGAGGACTTGAACCCCCAACGACAGTACCAGAAACTGCTGTGTTACCAATTACACCACGCCCCACCGGTGAGCCGTTCTGTTCCCCGAGGGGACCATCACGACCGGTGCGGGTGCCGAGCATATCGTCGGTCGGGCCGGGCGCCCACACACGTTCGGCGGGCACCTTCCGATGCCGCGTCAATCAGTGACGTCGCTCAGCCACCGGAACCCGGTGAGGCGCCCGATCGCCACTCCCCCGGCTTCCCACACATGACGTTCGAGCGACCGTGCGCCCGTGACGACCGAGGTCGGTGTCGGCGACCCGTAGGCCGTCAAACCGACCTCTTCGGCAATCAGCTTGCTCCGCAGGGTGTGGTACGGATCGGTGACAACCAGCACGGAGTGGGGACCAACGGATCGTTCGTCAAGCAGCGCTTTGGCTCGCTGAAGTGATTCGTACGACGTCGAGCCACGGTCTTCACGGAGAATTGCGCTGTCAGGCACCCCGCGTTCGATGAGATACGCAGCCGACGCGTCGGCTTCGGTGAAGCGATCACCGGGTTGGTTCCCACCAGTCACCACAACCAGCGGCGCGAGTCCCTCGGGCCACAGCACGGCGACGTGGTCAAGCCGAGCAGCAAGTTGCGGCGATGGTCGACCGTCGTACTGCGCAGCGCCCATCACGACGATGGCGTCGACCTGTCGAGCCTGGTCCGACCTACCGGCAGAACGCACCTGCCACAGCGACACGCAGTAGTAGCCGGCCAGGAGGGCGGCCACGACTAGTCCAACCGTCAGCGGCCGCCGAAGTCGTGAGCGCGGGCGATGCTTCGCTGCTGTCGGTGTGCCATCGGCCGGTGTGTCTCCCATCGGAGCGCGGTACTCAGCCAGCCAATCGATCTGCGGCTGCAGTCAACCGTCGGATCGTCTCGTCGCGTCCGAGCACCTCAAGCGCCTCGAACAAGGGTGGGCCAACTGCCCTGCCGGTCACGGCAACACGTGGTAACGCCTGCGCCTTGCCGAGCTTAATTTCGTACCGGACCATCAGGTCTTCCATCGAGGCTTTCAGCGTCTCATGATCCCATGACCCGACGGCGCCATAGGCCGCGATGACATCGGCCAACAGCGCTGCGGACCACTCGGGCTTGACAGCCTTGTCCCATGCTGCGTCGTCATATTCGATCGGTGGGGCGCCCTCGCCTTGCGGCCAGAACAGAAAGTCGACGGTACCTGGCACGTCCTTGAGCGTTTCGAGCCGCTCCTGGATGTGCGGTGCGATCGCGGTGAAGCGATTCCGATCCCATTCGTCGGGCAGCTCGGCAGACGCTGCAGCGAGATACGCAGCGGCGTCCATGTTCTTGATGTACTGCTTATTGAAGGCCGTGAGCTTCTTCACATCGAAGAACGCCGGTGACAGATTCACGTCCTCCAGAGCAAAGTCGGCCTCGATGCTGGCCCACGACACGATCTCACTGCCCGCTTCCTCAGCGCCCGGCGGTGTCCAACCAAGCGTCATGAGGTAGTTGACCATCGCATCGGCCAGAAAGCCCTCATCGCGGTATTGCTCAAGGGCCACCTTGTCGCGCCGCTTCGACAACTTCTTGCGCTGCTCGTTGACCAGCACCGGTACGTGCGCCCAGGCCGGTGGAGCGTGACCCAGTGCGTCCCACAACATCTGCTGTTTCGGGGTGTTTGGCAGATGCTCTTCGGCACGCACCACGTGGCTGATCGCCATCTCAACGTCGTCGACCACGTTGGCGAGTAGGAACATCGGGGCTCCGTTACCGCGCAGTAAGACGAAGTCTTCGATTGTCTCATTGTCGAACGAGACATCGCCGCGCACCAGGTCGCTGACGACGGTGATCCCATCAGGAACCCGGAATCGAAGCACTCGGCCGGGTCCCGGCTCAAGTCCGCGGTCGCGGGAGTACCCGTCGTACCCGGTGATGCCGAGTTCCTTGGCGCGGTCCTGTACCTCTTGCCCACTCAGGTCGCAGTAGTACGCCGCGCCAGATTCGAACAGCCGCTGCGCTGCGGCGCTGTGGGCATCAGCGTTGGCACTCTGAAAATGTGGGCCTTCAAAGTGCTCATCGGAGTCGGAGATCCCGATCCAGGCCAGCGCGTCAATGATGCCCTCAGTCCATTCGGGCCGGTTGCGGGCTTCGTCGGTGTCCTCGATCCGCAGCACGAACGTGCCACCCAGGCGCCGCGCCAGCGCCCAGTTCATCAGGGCTGTCCGCGCACCGCCGACATGGAAGAAGCCGGTCGGCGAGGGGGCGAATCGGAAGCGCGGACCGGGCCGTGAGGTGTGTTCGTTCATCGTCCTGTCGACGCTATCCCGCTCCGATCAAACGAGCAGGGCACATTGGATCGGCTCACACCGTCAGCCCGTCGCGGTCACCGTGAGATTGCGGAGTTGGCGCAATGCGACCGACAAGGTGGTCAGATCAAAGGCCTCGGCACGCCGGATCTCGGTCTCCATGTCAATCACACGACTGACAGCGGCCTCATTGGCCTTGATCCATTCCAGCGGCGAGCCACCAGCCGTCCTAATCACGGTGCCGGTCAGGTCGGCAAGCACCGTCATCAGGTCATCGCGGAGCGAGGCTCGGGCCTGGGTCTGCCAACGATCGGATCGCGGCAGGATGCCGATGCCATCCCACAACCAACCGATGTCGAACGCCTCGAAGACAGCCCAGTAGGCAATGCCGGTCTCGAGCACGTCGCTGCCCTCACGGCGTGACACCTCGATGATGTCCAAGCTGGTGTGAAGCCACGGCCATTTCGCAGAACGCCGAGCGAGCTCACCTGGCACCCCGGCGGCTTTGCGCGCCTCGCACAGCCGCTCAATGTCTCCCTCGGCGCGGCCATCGACCATGTCGTCAAGTGATTCGGCGAGCACCGCGAAGTCCGCTCCGAAATCGTTGATGGCTGCGCTGATGTCGAGCGGAGTCGGACGTCGTCTGAGCAGCCAGGTCGTAACGCGTTCGGCCATCCGCCGAACGTCCAAGAACAAACTGATCTGTGTCTCAAGGTCGATACTGCTGCCAAGGGCCTCGACATCAGTCCACAGCTCACGGAAGCGGACGATCTCTCGCGATGCAAGGAAGGCCCGGGTCACATCAGCGACTGACGCACCCGATTGTTCGCTCATGCGATGGTCAAAAGAGATGCCGGCGAGGTTGACCATGTTGTTCACCAGGTCGGTGGTGATGATCTCTCGTCGCAAGCGATGGTTGAGCAGCACCGACGGGTGCTGCTCACGCAGCGCGGTGGGAAAGTAGCCGAGGAGATCGGCGACCAGCACCGGATCGTCAGGGAGGTCAGTGGCGAGGATCTCAGCGATGTCGACATTCTTTGTCGACGCGATCATGACGGCGAACTCCGGAGCGCGGAGGCCACTCCCGGCACTCTGGCGTTCCGCGATCTGCTTGTCGCTCGGCAGGTCTTCCAGAGTCCGGTTGAGGTGCCCAGCAGCTTCGAGTACGTCGAGATACCGGGCGTGGACGTTGACCATTGACCGGGACTGCGTGCGCGCAATCATGAGCGCCAACGTCTGCGCGCGGTTGTCATCGAGCACCAGTTCGGCAACCTCGTCAGTCATCTCGACCAGCAGTTCATTGCGCTGGATCTCGGTCAGGACGCCGTCGGCGACGAGTTGCGCCAGCGCGATCTTGATGTTGACCTCGTGATCGCTGCAGTCGACCCCAGCGGAGTTGTCGATGGCATCGGTGTAGATCAGGCCGCCGGCCAACGCGTACTCGACGCGTGCGAGCTGGGTCAGCCCGAGGTTGCCGCCCTCGCCGACGATGCGGCACCGCAACTGGTCAGCGTCGACACGAATTGCATCGTTGGCTCGGTCGCCGACCGCTTCGTGGGACTCGCTACTCGCCTTCACGTACGTGCCGATGCCACCGTTCCACAGCAGATCCACTGGCGCACTGAGGATCGCCGTCAGCAGCTCGTCCGGCCGAAGTTCGGTGACCCCTTCGCTGAGGTCGAGGGCGTGGCGCACCTCGTCGGTGATCGGAATGGACTTTGAGGAACGTGGATGCACCCCTCCGCCACGCGAGAGCAGTGCGGTGTCGTAGTCAGCCCAGCTTGATCGTGGCAGCTCAAACAACCGCTGTCGTTCTGCGAATGACGTCGCCGGGTCCGGGTTGGGATCGAGAAAGACGTCGCGGTGGTCGAATGCTGCAACCAACTTGAGGTGAGGCGACAACAACATGCCGTTGCCGAACACGTCGCCCGACATATCCCCCACGCCAGCCGCAGTGAGCTCGTCGGTGTCGACGTCTTTGCCGATGACCCGTGCGTGGCGACGCACACTCTCCCAGGCGCCACGAGCGGTGATGCCCATCGCCTTGTGGTCGTAGCCGTTGCTCCCTCCCGAGGCAAACGCATCGGCCAGCCAGAACCCGGCGTCGATGGCGATCTCGTTGGCGATATCACTGAACGTCGCTGTGCCCTTGTCCGCGGCGACCACGAGATAGGGATCATCCGCGTCGTAGATCACAGTGTTGGGAGGGTGCACCACGGTTGACTCGCCGTCGACCGTCGCCAGATTGTCGGTCACATCGAGCAGTGACCGCACGAAACGCCGGTATCGATCCACACCCTCGGCCCGTACGTCGTCGCGGTCGCTCGCAGCCGCCGTCGGCTGCTTCACGACGAATCCTCCCTTCGCCCCGACCGGAACGATGACCGCGTTTTTCACCATCTGCGCTTTGACCAACCCGAGCACCTCAGTGCGGTAGTCCTCGCGACGGTCGCTCCAACGCAGCCCGCCACGAGCGACTCGGCCGGCACGAAGGTGGACGCCTTCGACCTTCGGCGAGCACACGAAGATCTCGAACATCGGCCGCGGCTCGGGCAGAAACGGGATCGACTGCGCATCGAGCTTGACGGCGATCTCCTCGGACAGCCTCCCGGCTGCGTCACGCTGGAATGCGTTGGTCCGCGAGGTCGCGTCGATCAACGTCAACAATGCTCGACAGATCCGATCGTCATCGAGTGAGGGCACCTCGTCGAGCCGTCGTTGAATGTCAGCGCGAGTCGCGTTGGCCAGCATCGGCGATTCAGTGGGAGGCGGCTCGCTCGATGCATCGAAGCGGGCGTCGAACAGCGCCGCAAGGCTGTGCGAAATCGAAGCGTGGCGGACCAGCACTTCCTCGATGTACGCCTGACTGAACGGATACCCAGCCTGCTGTAGGTAGCGGCTGTAGCACCGGAGCACTGCAACTTGACGAACAGACAGGTCGGCAACCAACACCAACTGGTTCAAGCCATCGGCCTCAACCTCGCCACGCACGAGTGCGCGGAATGCCCGCTGCACTTCGCCGTGTTGCCGTTCGGCAAGCTCTGCGGTGGACGCGTGGGGTGGGGTCGGCAGGCGCACCCCGATGTCGTACAGATAGATCGGTCCGACATCGCTGACGAAGACTGCCGGGTGCTCGTCGACAGCATGCAAGCCGAGGTGGCCGAGCAACGGCACCAGATCCGCAATCGTTGCCGACACACCGCGCCGGAAGATCCTGAATCTCCACTCGTCTGTTGGACCGTTGGTGGAGCGCGACAGCGACGTCTCCAGGAGATCCGACGGGCCGGTGTCGTCGACCGGTGCCTCGATGAGCCGGGCGACCTTCACCATGTCACCCACCGCAGCAGCCGGGCCGACACGCGACTTGTACGCCCGCGGGACAGCCTGACGCACGACCTCGAACACGTGGCGACCCTGCGTGTCGCCAAGCGACTCGATCAACGCCGTCCGCGTGCGCTCAGACCACGACGCTGTTTCCTGATCGATCTGCTCACTGAGGCGGTCGAGGTCGAGCCCTTCGGACGCCGACACGGTCATCGAGATACGCGCCAGCGAACTTGACTCGACCAGGCTACTCACGTCGCGCACCTTCCCGCCGGCATGCCGCTCGACGAGCGCAGCCACTCGCTCCTGCAACCCGGATTCGAAGCGAGCCTTTGGCAGGTACACGAGCACGGTCGTGAAATCGCCGACCGGTTCAGCGACATCGAAGACGCGAACGATGCGACGTTCTTGCAAGCCGACGATGTCGATCACCAGCTCGGCCAACATGTTCCTGTCGAGTTCGAAGAGCAGATCTCGGGGCAGCGTCTCGACAACGTTCTTGATGGCCCGTCCTGTGTGGCTGACCGCCGTTGCGCCCGACAGATTCAATACAGCGGTCGCACGGTCGCCCAGCACGGGGATTGCGAACACGCTCTCTCGGTACGCGCCGCTCCCGAGAAGTCCGATGAACCGATGCTCAATCACCGACCCGTCAGTACCGGATGCAACACGAACGGCGATCGAGGTCATCCGAGTCGCCCGATGAATTGTGGCCAGGGCCGCGGTGCGCGCAATCACCACCGGCTCGTCGGCCGCGTTCCCCGGCTTCGACGGCGGCCAGACGGCGCCGGCATCGAGTGAAGCTGATGGGCGGTACTCCCCAAGTTCGCTGTCGGCCACCAATGACAGGGACGGCGTCCCCGCTGTGTCGACGGTCCGCTCATAGGACGCCGCGCCGAGAAAGACGAAGTGTTGGTCGGCAAACCAGCTGAGCAGGTCGGCCTGCTGTGCAACGCCGTCGGCCAAGACCGCGAGCCGCGAACGCATCTCGGGAAAATCGCGGACGACCTGCATCACGTCGTCGATCGCCAGGCGGACATCCGCTTCGATTCGCTGCTCCAGTTCAGGGCTGCAGCGATCAAGCTGAATTTGCGTCCACGCCTCGAACGACGTGGAGCCGTCGCTCAGCAGGTCGAAGCCGACAAGCTCGTCATCAGCGGTGCGTTGCACCGGCAGCGTCGGGTGGACAAGCAAGTCGATGCCAAGACCATGTCGGTCGAGCACCATCCGCACGGTGTCGACGAGAAACGGAACGTCATCGGTGACGAACATGAGCACGGAACGGTTCGGAGCCCAGCCGTCGCGCTCGAGATCCGGGGTATCCACGCGCACCAAGACCTCGCCGGGGGTTCGCCGTCGGCCAACTTCGAAGTGCGCCACGGCGGCCGAGTATGCCTCATCGAGCGGCCGATCGTCGATGTCATCGTCGGGCAGCCCGCGGTAATACCGCTCGACAAATGAGCCAAGCAAAGGCAGGTCTGGTCGGCGCTCCTCGGCCATACTTTTCAGTATCGCGATCGCCCGCTCAATGTCGTTCGTCGTCTCCATGTCGCTCCCAGATCACGCCTGCCGAGAGCCGCAGATCCACATCGCCGGCCCTGCGGCAGAGTACCCCGTCGACAATCAGCGTCTCCCCAACTTGCTTGAATCACCTGCGAACACGACATCCGGACCAAGATCGGTGCAGGATGGCCCCATGCAGCAGATCAACGTGCTCGGGACCGAACTCATGCCATGCTCATTCGACCCAATGACTGGCTTCTACCGAACAGGATGCTGCGAAAACCGCGGCGACGATCCGGGGATGCACACCGTGTGCGGCCGAGTCACCGCCAACTTTCTGTCGTTCTCCGCCGCGCTCGGCAACGACCTGACGACGCCGATGCCGCAGTACGGCTTTGCCGGACTCGCCCCTGGCGATCAGTGGTGCGTGTGCGCAATGCGGTGGAAGGAAGCATTCGAGGCCGGCCAGGCGTGTGATGTCGTGCTCGAGTCGACACATGTCAGCACCCTCGAATACGTCGACCTCGCCCAGCTGCAGCAGCACGCTGTCACCGCCGACGGGCCATAACGTGGAAGCCAAGACGGACGTGTGCGCAAAAATCGACGGGCGCCTCGGCGAGTGGCTGATCGGATCGGAAGGTTTCCCGTGGCCCGCCGAGTCGACCCTTCGTCGGTGTAGGCAGCGATTGTGCGTTGGGCGATGCGCATCTGGTGTACCTCATCAGCACCGTCAACTTGGCCTGATAGATCTCCATCAAGCTGTCGGCGATCATCCATTGGATGCCCTGCTTCTCGGCGAGCAACGAGCCATAACTGAACCTGTTCAGTGACCGGTCGACCATCATGTCGAGCGCCGTTTCGGCCTGGGCGATCCACCGCATGCAGTGCGCCAGTCGAGCTGGACCGAGACGGTACTGACCGAGCAGGTGACCCTGTCCTCGTCCGCCCAGCATCTGATCGTTGTGAACACGCAGGTCGGAGATGACGATCTCGGAGTGGCCGGTACCACCGTGCATGGTCTCAACCTCGCGAACGTCGTTCCACCCCTCTTGAGGCAGGTCGATGATGAACGCTGAATTCGCTGCCTGCGGGATGTCCGGATTCTCCTCGGTGCGACAAACAAGAATCGCAAACTCCGCGCGGCGAGCACCAGAGATGAACCACTTGTGGCCGTTGATCACCCATTCGTCGCCGTCCTGATACGCCTTGGTCTGGATCAACGTGGGGTCTGAGCCGGCGACTTCGGGTTCGGTCATTGCGAAGCAGGACCAGACCGTGCCGTCG
>ERZ891134.87-NODE-87-length-77247-cov-38.949386_pt1 | contig 77247 bp, 74 predicted proteins | sample MGYA00520888_ERZ891134 | MGnify/ENA primary metagenome ERZ891134 (study PRJEB32303, sample SAMEA104408692) | aquatic metagenome | biome: Brackish water; feature: Coastal; material: water | place: Baltic Sea | collected 2014-10-23 | depth 10 m ... | reverse complement strand
CTTTTATTGACAATGAGCCATCTAAAGTTTCCAGACTTTACTAATTTAATACCATCTGGTTCTTTTAAGAGCTCAACTTTTTCTATTTTTCTATTTCTTTGATTTTCAAAATCAGTATAGGAAGTCGCTGCTCCCGGAACATTATATGAATTAGAGGTTTCATATTCTGATAAATCAGGTGGTATTTGAAGTTTTTCTGCTTTTGAAGAATTTACATAATCTGGCGCTGTTACCTCGTTAAACTTGTCTGTAAGAGGCTTAAAAGTGCATGAGCATATAATTAAAGCTAAAATTGGCAAGCCAATAAGCTTTCTCATAAAGTCGCCTCATATGCGTCGACTAACTCTTGATGATACTTTTCATCTAAGGTAACTAATGGGAGTCTTATTTTTGAATTAATTTTTCCTAAATAGCTTAATAGCCATTTGACTGGAATTGGGTTTGACTCAACAAACATTGCTCGGTGTAAAGGTTCTAGTTTTTTATTAATTTCTTCTGCATCTTCATGTTTTTGGTCTAACATTTTGTCACAAGCATCATTCATTAAGTCAGGACGAATATTTGCTGTAACAGAGATAACACCTGTTCCTCCATGCTTCATATAATCTAAAAAAGTTGTGTCATCACCACTTAAAAATAGAAATTCTTTAGATACTTTATTTTTTAATTCATCTAACCTATCCATTTCTCCAGTTGCATCTTTGATACCAATAATATTCTTAAGCTCACTTAAATCTTTGACTGTTTTGTTATCGATATCAACACCGGTTCGACATGGCACGTTATAAAGAATTTGAGGGATATCCACACTGTCATTAATTGCTTTAAAATGCTCAAACATGCCTCTTTGATTGGGTTTATTGTAATATGGGGTAATAAGTAGGCAGGCATCAGCCCCCAGTTCTTTTGATTTTTTTGTAAGAAATATAGCTTCTTTGGTTGAATTGGCTCCGGAGCCAGCAATAACAGGTATTTTCCCATTAATATGATTGACAGCCTCTTGTATGAGAAATGTATGTTCATCAAAATCAATAGTTGGCGCCTCACCAGTTGTCCCAACGACAACGACTCCATTAGTTTTTTTTTCTATATGAAAGTCTAGAAGGCTCTTAAAGCTTTTGATATCCAATGAACCATCAGAATTCATAGGTGTAACAATAGCTACCATACTTCCTTGAAACATATTTTTCCTAAATTTAATTTTTAACGTTCAATTAAAAAAAATAAACATTAAAGTCAATGCAAAACACTTTCCCTGATGCAATTATAATCACTTTGGTGTCTAAATTACAGGTGAAAATTATCTTTTTTTAGGTTATGGAGAATAAGGAATGGCTTTACATTGACGAAAAATTTTATAGAAAAACTGTATGGAGGGTATTTTGGAATCTACTTTATGGTTCTCAACATTTATATAGAAAATTATTTTTCAACGAACGCATGTTCGATAACATAATCACCAGGTTCACCGATGCGCGGAGAAACCTTAAAATTCATGGAATCTAAGAGATCTTGCGTATCTTTTAACATTTCTGCACTGCCACATATCATTGCCCTATCATCTAATGGGTTCATTTTTTGCAATCCAATATCTTTAAATAATTTACCTGAATTAATTAAATCCGTAAGCCGACCCTCATTTTTAAATGATTCACGAGTGACAGTTGGATAATAAATTAATTTATTTTGAATTTCTTCACCAAAAAATTCATTTTTTGGTAAATCATTTTCTATAAAATCTTTATACGCTAAATCATTTATTTTTCTTACTCCATGGACTAGGACTACCTTTTCAAATCTATCATAAACTTCAATATCCTGTATCAAGCTCATATAAGGTGCAAGTCCAGTCCCTGTAGAAAATAAGTATAGATTTTTTCCGGGTTTAAGATCATGTATAACCAAGGTTCCTGTAGGTTTTCTACTAACAAGAAGTTCGTCACCAATTTTTATATGTTGTAATCTTGAGGTTAATGGTCCATCTTGGACTTTAATACTTAAAAATTCCAGATGTTCATCATAATTTGGGCTCGCGACACTATAAGCTCGAGCCAAAGGCCTGCCTTCTACTTCAAGACCTATCATAACGAATTGACCATTTTCAAACCTAAGGCCATCTTGTCGAGTTGTTTTAAAACTAAATAGTGTGTCATTCCAATGATGGACACTTAAGACTTTTTCAGTTGAATATTTACTATTGCTACTCATTTGTAATCACTTTCATATTAAATTATTTATTTCTGGGATCGCTTCAAATAAATCAGCAACTAAACCGTAATCTGCAAATTGAAAAATGGTTGCATCAGGATCGTTATTAATTGCCACTACAACCCTACTATCTTTCATTCCATAAATATGTTGATTTGCTCCAGAAACGCCCACAGCGATGTATAAATCTGGTGCTACCACAACACCCGTTTGACCTACTTGAATCTCATTAGGCGCATATCCTGCATCAACTGCTGCTCTTGTTGCTCCGAGAGCAGCACCAATTTTATCAACTAAAGGTGATAAAACTTTATTAAAATTTTCTTCACTACCAAGAGATCTGCCTCCAGAGATTACTACCTTAGCATCAATCAACGCAGGCCGATCTGATTTATTTATTTTTTCAGACTTCCAGGTTGTTAAATTCGTAGCTGCTGGAGCATCGTTAATAATAATTTTTGCATCCCCCCCATCCCTTGAACAAGGTTCAAAAAGGCTAGTGTGAATTGTTAATAATTGGATATGATCTTTACTTTGGATCTTTGCATAAACATTCCCTGCATATATAGCTCTCGTATAAATATTATTTTTTTCAATTTTTAAGACATCTGTAATGAGGGAGACATTTAAAAGTGCACCGACTCTTGGTAAAAAATTTCTACTAAACCATGAATGGGCAGCTAATATTACCTTATAACTTTCACTTAAATTTTCAATAATTTTTGCAGCATCTTCAGCAAGTAAATGTTCTAGATGGGCCCCATCAACTCTTATTACACTATTTATCTTTTTTATTTTTGCAGCATCTTCAGCTACCTTTTCAGTATTTTTACCCATAACTAGCAGATCAATTTGACTATCCCAGGAATTTGCTGCAGAAATTACTTTATAAACTGAATCATTAAGTGAAGATTCATTATGTTCTGCGATGACTAAAATTTTTAATTTAGTATCTATAACTTAATTCCTTCTTGATCTTTTAATTTATCTAATAACTCTTTAACGCTTTTCACCTTAATACCAGCTTTTCTTGATGGCGGAACAGACACCTCAAGTATTTCTTGATTTGTTTGTGTATCTGTCGCTAAATCAGATGACTTGATCTCTTCAATTTTTTTCTTTCTGGCCATCATCAGATTTGGTAACTTCACAAATCGTGGCTCATTCAATCTCAGATCAGCAGTCAATACTGCTGGCAAATTCATTTCTAAAACATTAGTTCCCCCATCAATTTCTCGGGTTACCGTAAGTTTATTATTATTAATTTCTATTTTTGAAACAAATGTTCCTTGAGGGTAATTAAGTAACCCAGCTAACATTTGTCCAGTTTGACCTGCGTCACTGTCAAGGGCTAATTTTCCAAGAAGTATTAAATCAGGTTTTTCTTTTTCGACTAAACCTTTTAAGACTTTAGCAACACCCAGAGGCTGAAGTGGGTTTTCGGTGTTAATTAATATTGCTCGATCCGCGCCCATAGCAAGGCCATGTCTCAACACATCTTGATTTTTTGAGTCACCAATTGAAACTACCGAAATTTCTGTTGACTGAATTTTTTCCTTAATTCGAAGCGCTTCTTCTAGGGCATTTTCATCAAAGGGATTGATTCCCATTTTTATCCCATCTATATCAACATCAGAACCGTCGCTTTTTGGTCTTACTTTAACGTTGTAATCTTGCACTCTTTTAGTTGCAACCAATATCTTCATTTATACTCTGTTTCAAAAATTTAACATGGCAAATTATACAGCTTGAAATAGTTTTATCCTATTGATTGTATGTATAATATATCAGTAAAATAGATAAGCAAAAAACTATATTAAATATGAGATATACGCTAAGACAATTAGAAATATTTGTAGCTGTTTGTCGATTAGAAAATGTTTCTAAGGCAGCGGATTTACTCTGTCTATCACAATCTGCAACCAGCACCTCCCTAGGTGAACTAGAAAAACAATTTGGTATTAAATTATTCGATCGTATTGGAAAATCATTATGTATAAATGATGCGGGAAAACGATTATTGCCACAAGCTATAGAATTAATTGATAGAGCAAAAGAAATTGAGTCAGGACTATCTGGGTTTGCAGTTTCTGGGGATATGCATATTGGTGCAACTTTAACTATTGGAAACTATCTTACTAATATATTGGTTGCTAAATTTCTACAAGATTTTCCAAAAAGTAAAATTAAGTTACAAGTGCACAATACGAAAACCATTATTAAAATGGTTGTAAACCATTCATTAGATATAGGAATGATTGAAGGAGGTTGCGATCATCCTAATTTAAAAGTTCAACGTTGGATTGCAGATGAACTTGTTATATTTAGTGCCCCTGATCATCCTTTAAGAATGCAGAATTCTATTTCTACTAATGATTTATTAAAGGAGTCATGGGTTTTACGCGAAAAAGGTTCCGGAACGAGAGAAACATTTGATCGTGTTTTTAAAAAAGATCAAAATCGAATAAAAATTAAACTAGAATTAGAACATACGGAAGCTATAAAACGTGCAGTAGAGTCTGGTGTTGGAATTGGATGTATTTCTCGACTTGCTTTAAAAGATGAATTGAAAACAGGAGCTTTAGTTGCCCTTGATGTTAAAAATATTAAACTGGATCGTTATTTTTATTTTTTATGGTCTAAGGATAAATATCAAACAAATGGGGTCAAACAATTCTTAAAAATGTGTACAGATATGACAACTGGAATAAAAAAAAGTGATCAAATTAATTTACCGCTAATTACATGAGTCAATGCCAATGAATGAGAGAGATATTATGGAGTACGATGTACTAGTTGTTGGGGGAGGTCCCTCCGGACTTTCTGCGGCAATAAAAATTAAACAACTCGCTAGAATAGAAAAAAGAGAGGTATCAGTTTGTTTAGTTGAAAAGGGAGTTGAGATTGGATCTCATATATTATCAGGTGCTGTTGTTGACCCTATAGCCTTAGACGAACTTATACCCGACTGGAAAGAAAAAGGTGCTCCACTAAAAACAAAGGTTAAAAAAGATATATTTAATTTTTTTAGTAATAAAAAAAGTTTTACTATTCCTCAAATTCTAATGCCACCTCTAATGAGTAATAAAGATAACTACATAATTAGTTTAGGTGATTTAAGTAACTGGCTCTCAAAAGAAGCAGAGAATTTAGGTGTTGAAATTTATCCAGGCTTTACAGCACAAGAACCCCTATTCAATGATAAAAATGAGTTAATTGGTATTTTAACGGGAGATATGGGAAGAGATGCTAATGGAGATGAAACAAATAATTTTGTTGCAGGTATAGAAATTCATGCCAAATACTCACTAATAGCTGAAGGCACCAGAGGGTCAATTACAAAGCAAATAGAAAATAAACTTTCATTAAGAAACAACTGTGATCCACAAAAATATGGGCTTGGATTTAAAGAAATATGGCGTTTGAATAAGGACAATCACAAATCCGGTCTTGTGGAACATAGCTTGGGTTGGCCCTTAGAAGATGATACGGGGGGAGGTTCTTTTGTTTACCACTATGGAGAAAATTTAATCTCCTTAGGCTTTGTGGTTCATTTGGATTATTCAAACCCTTATCTATCTCCATTTGATGAGTTTCAACGTTTTAAAACTCACCCAAAAATTAAAAATTTATTAACGGGTGGTGAAAGAATAAGTTATGGGGCCAGAGCTATAAATGAAGGTGGCGTGCAATCATGGGCAGAATTAGTTTTCCCAGGTGGGGCATTTATTGGGTGTAGTGCTGGCATGGTAAATGTGCCTAGAATTAAAGGCACGCATAACGCTATGAAATCAGGGATCTTAGCAGCTGAAACGGTTGTGGATGCAATAAAATATCCAAACAAAATTAAAAATAGAATGCTCAATAAATATACAGAAAAAATTAAGAAATCATGGGTTTGGAGTGATTTGTATGCAGTAAGAAATATCAAGCCACTCATATCACGTTTTGGAACAAGGATAGGGATGTTAATTGGTGGCATTGAAATGTGGTTGGCCTCTTTTAAAATCAATCTTCCCTGGACGCTATCTCACAAAAAAGCTGATCATGAAACTCTAATAGATATCAAAAAGGCTAAGCCAATTAACTATCCTAAACCCGATGGTATTTATACCTTTGATAAATTAAATTCGATTAGCCTCAGTAATATTGGTCATGAAGCAAATCAACCATGCCATCTAAAAATTATAAATTGGGATATACCCACAAATTATAATTACCCAAAATTTGATTCACCTGAGCAAAGATATTGCCCTGCAGGGGTTTATGAAATAATCAAGGACAATGACACAATCAAATTACAAATTAATAGTCAAAATTGTATTCACTGCAAAACTTGCGACATCAAAGACCCAAAACAAAATATAAATTGGATCCCACCTGAAGGGGGAAGTGGTCCGATATACTCAAAAATGTAGCATTTTAGACCTATAGTAAACCTAAACCCAGTACCTCTCTACAGTAATATTTCCAGGCTTGGCTCTCCTATTTTTGTTTAATCCAAAACTTTTTAATACTTCCGTAGTTTCCTTAATCATTTCAGGGTTTCCACAAAGCATGAATTGTGAATCTTTATCAATTTTTATTTGTACAGAATTTTGAAAATCTTCAGTTGAAAAACCTTTAGGAATTCTGTTGTTATAAGAGCCTTCAACAACACTTCTTGTTACAGCAGTCAGGTAAATCAATTGATTTGGGTTAAGTCGCTTCAGCTCTTTAATTAAATCCTGATAAATTAAATCTTCTGCATATCTTACGCTGTGAATAAGAATAATTTTTTCAAACCGCTTCCAAGGTGATGATGTTTTTAACATTGCTAAAAATACCCCTAAAGCAGTCCCTGTTGCAAGCATCCATAAATTTTTTCCATCAGGAATCTCGTCCAGCGTAAAATATCCGATTGCTTGTTTCATCACAGATACTTTATCGCCCGTTTTTAGTTCAAATAGTCTTGGAGAGAAAATCCCATTAGGAACATTGACATAAATTATTTCAAGCAATTCATCTTCGGGAGCACTTGCGTAAGAGTAAGAACGAGTTACAAAGTCATCATTGATCTTTAAACCAATTCTTGTAAATTGACCCGCTTGATGAGTATTTATCTTTGCTTTTATTTTTAAAGAAGCTAGGTTTTTTGTCCATTTTATATTTTCAACAACTTCACCTTCCTGCCAATCTTCCATATATTTTTAAACCCATCATAAATTTATAAAAAATTTGATAGCTAATTATACTTTAAATATAAATTGACTCACCCAATGCATTTGCATGAAAAAACTATTATCATTTGAACATGCAAAATAACTTAAAAGAAAAAATCAACTCTATATTGCCCCAAACTCAATGTGGTAAATGTGAATTTTCTGGCTGTGAGCCATATGCTGAAGCGATATCAGAGGGAAAAGCAGATATTAATCAATGCCCCCCTGGTGGTAAATCTGGCATATTAAAAATAGCAAAGTTATTAAAAGTTGACTATAAGCCACTCAATGAAAGATATGGAATTGAAAAGCCAAAAGAGATTGCGATTATAGAAGAAGATAAATGTATTGGCTGCACACTTTGTATTCTGGCATGTCCCGTAGACGCTATTTTGGGTGCAAGCAAAAATATGCATACGGTAATTACAGAGGAATGTACGGGGTGTGAGCTATGTATTGCTCCATGCCCTGTTGATTGTATCAAGATGATACCTTTGGACTTTGAAGATGATGAGATTACGAAAAGAAAAAAATCTGACTTAGCAAGAAAAAGATACGAATTTAAAAAACAAAGAATGATAAGAGATAAAAATAAAGCAAAAGCCAATCGAGTTACAAGTGAAGAAAAAAAACAAGCTATTGCAAATGCTATGGCAAGGATAAAAAAAGGATAGTATGTTAATAACTGATACCTTTTATAACATTAAATGAATTTAGAGAAAAGGCGGGCTATCTTTACCCTGCTAAAAAAAAATACTCCTAACCCAACAACAGAATTAATCTATCACTCTTCATTTGAGTTATTAATCTCAGTCATCCTATCTGCACAAACAACTGATATTGCAGTGAATAAGGTCACAAAAAAATTATTTAATATTGCAAATACCCCACTGTTATTAAGTAATTTAAAAGTTGATAAAATCGAAAAGTTAATTAATGCTATCGGACTTTACAAAAATAAAGCAAAAAATATTAAAGCAACAAGCTCAATTTTGCTTGAAAAATTCAATGGAGAAGTTCCGTCAACTAGAGAAGAACTCGAGAGCCTTCCTGGTGTAGGAAGAAAAACGGCGAATGTTATTTTGAACACCTTATTTAAAAAACCTGTCATTGCCGTCGATACCCATATATTTAGATTGGCTAACAGAATAAACATCGCACCGGCTAAAACACCATTAACTGTAGAAAAGAGACTCACCAAACTAATACCAAATGAATTTTTAAATGATGCACACCATCTTTTAATACTGCATGGAAGATATGTTTGTAAAGCTATTAAGCCTCAATGTAGTGAATGTGTAATAAATAATTTATGTGAATACAAAAAGAAACTGCTTTAAAATAAGGACTCTGCTCTTTGGTTTAATTCTTGCATAATTTCTTGCCTTTGTTTTTCCGTCATCAGTGCCCAATTTGAAATTTCATCCAAAGTTCTAAAACAGCCCTTACATATGTCCTCATTATCATACTGGCATACACCAATACATGGCGTACTGAATTGATTGTCATCACTCATTAGTTCAGCGTTCCACAACAATGTTTGTATTTTTTTCCACTACCACATGGGCAAGGCTCATTTCTTCCAACTTTTTTTGCTGGCTGATTATTTTCTTCTTCTTTTACTTGCGCATTTTTGACTTGTTCAGAATTTTTTTGGTCAATTGCGGATGCATCTTTTTCATTTTTTACTTGCACAAGCATTAAAACACGCGTTGTTTCGTATTTTATCGACTCAAGTAAAGCTTCAAACAATGCAAATGCCTCTTTTTTAAATTCTTGCTTTGGATCTTTTTGTCCATAAGCTCTCAAGCCAATACCTTGTCTAAGTTGATCTAAACTTGATAGGTGTGATCTCCACTGATGATCAATTATTTGTAGCATTGCAGATCTTTCAAAGTGATGAAGCGCTTCAGGCCCCGCTAATTTTTCTTTTTCTGCATAAATTTTATTGGCTGTCTCATTTACTCTCTCGACTACCTTCTCAATAGCTAAATTTGGTTCTTTTTTAAACCATCCTTTGATATCAACTTTTAAATTATATTCGCCCTGAAGTTTACTTTCTAATGCAGGTAAATCCCATTGCTCTTCAATGCTTTCAAGAGGCATATAGTCATAAATTGTTTGCGTAATAACATCTTCTCTAATTCTTAAAACTGTATCTTTCATGCTAGTACTATCAAGAATGTCATTTCTTTGTTCATAGATTACTTTTCTTTGATTGCTTGGTACATCATCAAATTCAAGTAACTGTTTACGAATATCAAAATTTCTTGCTTCAACTTTTCTTTGGGCACCTTCAATTGATTTATTTACCCATGGATGTTCAATTGCCTCACCTTTTGGCATTTTTAATTTCTCCATGATGGAGGCGACTCGATCAGATGCAAATATTCTTAAGAGCGAATCTTCTAATGATAAATAAAAAGAACTAGATCCAGGATCACCCTGCCTACCTGATCTTCCTCTGAGTTGGTTGTCTACCCTTCTAGATTCATGGCGCTCTGTCCCAATAATGTGTAATCCACCTGCTTCTAATACTTGTTTATGGATAGCGTTCCAAGAAGTCTTAATTTCATTAATTTTCTTATCTTGCTGCGCCTTATTGAGCTTACTATTGTTTTGTATTTTCTCAATCTCAGGTTCGATATTTCCACCTAAAACAATATCAGTACCTCGTCCAGCCATATTTGTTGCAATTGTTATCATTCCAGGTTGTCCTGCTTGAACAATGATATTTGCCTCTTTTTCATGTTGCTTAGCATTAAGAACTTGATGTTTTAATTTTGATTTATTTAGTAATTTTGAAATCAACTCTGAATTTTCAATGGATGTTGTCCCTACTAAAACCGGCTGAGATTTCGCAGCACATTCCTTGATATCTTGCAAAACCGCTAAATATCTCTCTTCGGAAGTACGATAAATTTTATCAATTTTATCTTTTCTTATGGTTGGTAAGTGTGGTGGGATAACAACCGTCTCAAGGCCATAGATAGAATTAAATTCTTCAGCTTCAGTATCTGCTGTTCCTGTCATACCGCAGAGTTTTTCATACATCCTAAAATAATTTTGAAAGGTAATTCCTGCCAGTGTTTGATTTTCCTTTTGAATGGCTACATTTTCTTTTGCTTCTATTGCTTGATGAAGCCCATCTCCCCATCTTCTACCTGGCATCATCCTACCTGTAAATTCATCTACAATTGTTACCGCTCCATCAGAGACAACATAATCTTTATCTTTAATAAATAAATAATGTGCCCTTAGGGATGAATTGATATGGTGAAGTAAATTTATGTTAGCCGCATCATATAAATTCGAATCTTTTTCTAATATGCCAGCCTTGACGAGTATTTTTTCAATATTGATATGCCCATCATCTGATAAGACAGCTTGATTTGATTTTTCATCTAGCCAAAAATCACCTTTACTTTCAGGCTTATCTTGTTTTTTTAACTGGGGGATAATAGCATCAATTTTTTTATATAAATCTATATTATCTTCTGCTTGTCCTGAAATAATTAAGGGCGTTCTTGCCTCATCAATTAAAATTGAATCTACTTCATCAACGACAGCAAAATTTAGGGGTCTTTGGACGCGTTCAGAGGAGGCATACACCATGTTATCGCGCAAGTAATCAAAGCCAAACTCATTATTCGTACCATATGTAATATCTGACTGATAAGCTTTTTTCTTTTCTTCAGGCGCTATCCTTGAGAGATTGACTCCGACTGTAAGCCCTAGGAAGTTATAAAGCTTACCCATCCACTCCGCATCACGTTTCGCTAGGTAATCATTGACTGTTACAACATGCACCCCTTTACCCTTTAAAGCATTCAGATAGACAGGCAGTGTCGCAACAAGTGTTTTTCCTTCACCTGTTCGCATTTCTGATATTTTGTTGTCATTTAAAACCATGCCGCCGATTAATTGTTCATCAAAATGGCGCATCCCCAATGACCTTACTCCTGCTTCTCTTACATGGGCGAATACTTCAACGAGCATGCTATCTAAGGACTCTCCTTTTTTAATACGCTCTTTAAATTCTTCTGTCTTAACCTTGAAGTCAGAATCTTTTAATTTTTTTACTTCATCTTCAAGTGCATTAATTTTTGTAACTAATTTTTTATAGTTACTAATTAATCGATCGTTACGCGTCCCGAAGATACTGCCTAATAAATTTTTTAACATAATTATCTTATTTTATTTTTTTAAATACTGCCTAGGGTCAAGTGCTCTCCCATTCAACCTAATCTCATAATGCAAGTGAGGGCCAGTTGAACGCCCTGTATTCCCGACCAGGGCAATCACCTGATTTTTTTCGATGATATCACCCTTTTTTACTAGAATTTTTGAGCAATGTGCATACCTTGTCTCAAGGCCATCGCCATGTTTAATCTTCAAAAAATTTCCATAATTCTTACCCTTAGCCACCATCGTTACTATTCCAGCACCCGTTGCTTTAATTTCTTCTCCATGGGCAGCGCTGAAATCCAAGCCAGAATGAAAAGCTCGTATGCCTAAAAAAGGGTCACGCCTCCAACCAAAACTGGATGATGTATATGGAACTGAAACCGGATAGAGTGTCGGTAACGTTTCTTTAAGTACTGAATGTTTTAAAAGCATTGCTTCTTTTTTATTGTAATAAATCTCTCTTTTACCTACTTTTTCAAGTAAATGGGCTAAGGTTTTATGAATATCACCTAAACTCAAATTATCATTTATGAAAGGCCCTCCCACATTTTTATCTTTTTTATTCTTTTTTTCTTTTAGCGAGGGTAATTTATCTTTCCCCAAAATTTGACTTCTCATTATTTCTTGAATTCGCTCAGATTGCACATCAAGCTGCATTATGCGTGCATTCAACTCTCCAATCTGGCTAATATAAAGCTCCAGTTCTTGCTTTGAAAGCTCACTGTTTAGGTTAACTTCAGACATCAAGTTAAGGTTCAGAGTTTCCTCTTTTTGTTGAAATATAAATAAGGTGTACGCAGATGCAAAACCCACAGCAAATATTATCGTTATCAACACACACAACGAATAAAAACTTAAGCTTTTGGGTTTCTTAGCATCCTTATTAAGGAATAATATTTTCATCTATGTTTGTAATTTATTTCTATTACTTAAAATAATGTAGCATTATAGTATGGAACGTATAAAAAAGTTGTTACATGGTCAAAATTTTTCTGATTTTACTGAAAAGAAGAAAGAACATGATTTGTTACAAAAAATTCTTTTAAGTAACGTAAGTAAAAAATTTAAAGAAAAAATTTTTGCAAAAAATATACTCAACCATACTTTATTAATTGAGGCAGAAAATAGTGCAGTCGCCTCTCAACTAAAACTAGTCAGTTCAGAGATCATAGATAAAATAAATGGCAGCAGCCAGCTCGAAAATAAAATCCAAAAGATTAAAATTAATGTTTCTATTCTTCATCCAAAAAATCCAAAAAGAAACATAAAAAAAATTCCATCAACAGCAAATCAAACTCTCCAAGAATTAAAAGAAAATATGAGTGACTCACCACTAAAAAATATTATTAATGGCTTATTTAAAACCAAAAAGTAATTAAATAAATGTTAGAAGTCATCATTTTTATTTTTTCAGGTATTTTCATCGGAATTGCAGCTGGGCTATTTGGATTAGGGGGTGGATTGATAATTGTCCCCGTTGTAACCTACTGCCTGACTTATTTTTCCAACCTACCCCTTGAACAAGCAATCGTAATTGGGATAAGTACCTCGCTAGCCTCAATGGTCATAACAGGTGCAATGGCGGCATATGCACATACTAAGAATAACAATGTGAATTATGAAATTGTAAAAAAATTTATACCGGGATTAGCTGTAGGTTCTCTTTTGATTGGATTCTTTATTAAAAATATCCCAGGGGACTTTTTAAAATATTTTTTTATTTTATATACATTCTTTATTGCTTATAAATTATTTAAGCATCAAGTTATTTTAAAAAAAAGTACCCTTCCTAATCAATGGCAATCAAATATAATCGCTTTTCTTTTTTCAATAATCTCTGGTGTTGTTGGAATTGGTGGAGCAACACTATTTGTTCCCTTTCTCATCAAAAAGAATATTCCACCCAAACTTGCAATTGGAACAGCTAGTGTTTTAGGTTTTTTTATAGGTCTCGGTGCATCCATTGCTATTTTTATAGGTTCACTTCATTCAGGACTTCAAAACAATATTACCTTTGGATTTGTTTACACCCCTGCTATTTTATTTTTAACGCTTCCTAGCCTTATATTTATCAAATTATCTGCGGGTTGGCTTTTACAATTAGATGACCTAGTGATTAAAAGATTGTTTAGCCTATTGCTAATAATAATTGGAATTATGATGCTTTTAAATTAAGTGGGTTTGCATTTTTTATACCTACATTTTTAATTCAATTTTTGATTGAACCTTATCTCAAAACAGTTATAATTACGCATTATTTTTTTCAAGTCTTACAGAAGATTTGAATTTCAAAACTCATGGAGGAAATATGTCATTAGTCGATTACCCAGTAATTCATATAGCTATAGGTGCAGCCATTTTAGCTGTGATTTATGGTTTGGTTATGTCCAGATGGATCATTAATCTACCTGCAGGCAATTCAAAGATGAAAGCGATTGCCGGTGCTATTCAAGATGGAGCAGCCGCTTACTTAACAAGACAATATAAAACTATTGCTCTAGTTGGAATTATTTTAGCAGTGCTTATTTATTATTTTATTGATTGCAATACTGCCATTGGTTTTGTGATCGGCGCTGTTCTATCTGGTTTATGCGGCTTTATTGGCATGAATGTTTCTGTTCGAGCAAATGTGAGAACTGCGCAAGCAGCAACTAAAGGTTTACCTCAAGCGTTTGATGTTGCTTTCAAGGGTGGTGCGATTACAGGTATGTTAGTTGTCGGTTTGGGCTTATTAGGTGTGGCAGGTTTTTATCTTTACTTAGGTGGCGAGACACTCACAACAACTGAAGCATTAAATCCTCTGATTGGTTTAGCTTTTGGATCATCACTTATTTCTATTTTTGCACGTTTGGGTGGTGGTATCTTCACTAAAGGAGCTGATGTCGGCGCTGACTTAGTGGGTAAAGTTGAAGCAGGTATTCCAGAAGACGACCCAAGAAACCCAGCGGTGATTGCAGATAACGTGGGTGATAACGTCGGTGATTGTGCGGGTATGGCAGCTGACTTATTTGAGACATATGCAGTCACAATTATTGCGACGATGGTATTAGGTGCGCTTATGGTTTCTGACATCAACGGTGTTCTTTATCCATTAATGTTGGGTGCAGTTTCAATTATTGCATCTATTATTGGTTGTATGTTTGTGAAGGCTAATAATAAAATGACTAATGTGATGCCAGCCCTTTATCGTGGTCTAGCGGTTGCTGGTATTCTTTCAGCGATTGCATTTTATTACGTCAGCGTTCAAATGTTCCCTGAAGGTATTCAAATTGATGACCAAACTTTTTCAGCAACTGCTTTATTTGGTTCAGCGGTGGTGGGTTTAGTTTTAACTGCATTGCTTGTATTTATTACTGAATACTACACTGGTACACAATTTAAACCCGTTCAGCACGTAGCTAAAGCATCTGAAACTGGCCATGCAACAAATATTATCGCGGGTATTGGTATTTCAATGAAATCAACTGCATTACCAGTGCTTTCAGTTTGTGCGGCTATCTTTACTTCTTATGAACTAGCTGGGTTATATGGTGTTGCGATTGCAGCGACATCGATGTTGAGTATGGCGGGTATTATCGTGGCACTCGATGCATACGGTCCTATTACAGACAATGCGGGTGGTATTGCTGAAATGGCAGGTCTTCCACAAAAAGTGCGTGACATTACGGACCCCTTAGATGCGGTGGGTAACACTACAAAAGCGGTCACAAAAGGTTATGCAATTGGTTCAGCAGGATTGGCTGCTTTAGTTCTTTTTGCTGATTACACACACAAACTTGAACACTACAACATCGTGACAAACTTTGACCTAAGTGAGCCGATGGTGATTATTGGTCTATTCATTGGTGGTTTGATTCCTTTCTTATTTGCAGCAATGGCGATGGAAGCCGTTGGGCGAGCAGCCGCATCGGTGGTTGAAGAAGTGAGACGTCAATTTAAAACCATTAAAGGAATTATGACGGGTAAAGGAAAGCCAGATTATGCGAAAGCCGTTGATTTATTAACCGCCTCAGCAATTAAAGAAATGGTTATTCCTTCAATTCTTCCGGTTGCAGTTCCAGTTGTCGTAGGTATTTATTTAGGGCCACAAGCTCTAGGTGGGTTACTCATGGGAACCATTGTGACTGGTTTATTTGTTGCGATTTCAATGTGTACAGGTGGCGGTGCTTGGGATAACGCTAAGAAACACATCGAAGATGGTAATCATGGCGGTAAAGGATCTGAAGCACACAAGGCTTCAGTGACAGGTGATACTGTGGGTGATCCATATAAGGATACAGCAGGTCCAGCGATTAACCCATTGATTAAAATTATCAATATCGTCGCTTTATTAATCGTTCCAATACTGTAAGGTAAATTTAAATTTAAAAGCCCGCCCTTTTGAGGTGGGCTTTTTTATATGTGAAATTTTTAGGAATAAACTCGAAACATTAAGAAAGTAACAAAGACAACCCAAATCGGTATCAAGCTCACAATAAACGATTGCGTTTTAAATGTCGTATGTAGAAGCCCTACAATAAAACTCCCATAAAAAATTGTAACTAAGTTTCCTAAAATCATACTGCTGAGTGATGAAAAACCCATTGTATAAAAAGGGTAAGTGACACAAATGAGGAATAAAAGGATGAGGTGTTTAGCAATGAACTCATTTTTCTTAGCAACGACAGAAAAACTATAAGATAAACCCGCAATTAATAACATCCACACCGTACCGATGACTTTGGATGATGGGAAAAAAATATCAGTCTGTTCCGATCTGACATTTGAGAGTCCAGAAATATCAAAGTAAGCAATTAAAATATTAATAAGCCCTGTAATTAAAAAAGCTAAAAGGATGAGCTGTAATGCATTTAGTTTTGCGAGTTTTTTTAGCATCGTTTAATTATCATATTGTTGAAGCTTATTAAACGTAATTACTTCATTGAGTCTTTTTGCATAATCACCATTACCTAGTGTGGAGTAATCAGATAAACCTTCAGTTAATCTAAGTGAATCCATTTTATTAAGCTTAGAAAATTCTTCAGAGCGGAGCTTTCTTAATTTCTTATAAGCATCACCAGAATTTAAGTTTCGATAATACGATTGAATGCTATCAAACACAGAGGCAAACTTCGCTACCTTTACTTTTTTATCTCCGCGGGCACTGATACCACAGGACTTTGAAAAACAATGTTGTCCGAAGAAATTATTTCCCTCGACTGCAAACCTAGATGTTCCCCAAGCAGACTCTAGGCTTGCTTGGGCTAGAATTAAACTATCAGGAAAAATATTGACCTTCTCTTTTAGGTCAATCAACTTTTGAGTCAATGTTAATTCTTCTTTTATTTTGTAATAGTCAACCAACTCTGATAGTTTTTTCTTTTCCAAATCACTGACTTTTTTACTTTTTTTTGTACTGTTATGAAGATTTAATATAAATTTTCTATCACTCTTGATACTCGCATTTGCTTTGTCAATTAGGGGTATCACATAATTGATAAAAACTTTTTTTCTCTCAGGGCCAGCCGCATATTTTTTAAAATCAGGCTTTGTCTCAGCGTAAGCACTTGAAAAAGAAATCTTTAACAAAAGTAAAATCGTTGACCAAAAAATACTTACTCTCAGTTGATGCATTACCACTCCTTTATTTATGAAATTATTGCGCCTGTTAACTTTTCAAATATATCTAGATATTTTTGGCTTGTTTTTTGGATAATGTGATCGGGAAGTTTGGGTGGCGGTGGTGTCTTGTCCCAATCCTGACTTTCTAACCAGTCTCTTATGAATTGTTTATCAAAACTATGGGGTGATGTGCCAACTCGGTAGTTATCTTTTGACCAAAATCTTGATGAATCGGGGGTCAGCACCTCATCCATGATAAATAATTTACCACTTCTATCTGTTCCAAATTCAAATTTTGTATCCGCGATCATGATCCCCTTTTCAAGTGCCACCTCATAGGCAACTTTATAAATCTCAAGACTGATGTTTGAAATTTGATCTGTTAAATCCTGTCCGATTAATTCAATACAGCTTGCCATTGAAATATTCTCATCATGATCACCCACCGCAGCTTTATTTGATGGGGTAAAAATGGTTTCTGGAAGTTGGCTGGCAAGTTTAAGTCCAGACGGGAGATCAATTTGGCATATTGATTGATCTTTTTGGTACTCCTTCCATCCACTGCCAACTAGATAGCCACGAACGATGGCTTCAATTGGGATAGGTGTTAATTTCTTTACCACCACTGCTCTATTTTTTACCCTTAATGCTTCATCTTCTGTAACAAATTGGCTAACCTCTTCATGAGTCAAATGATTGGGAACAATACCCTCAATCTTTTTAAACCAGAAACTTGCCATTTGGTTTAGCACCTGCCCTTTGTGTGGAATCGTCTCATTCATAATCACATCAAATGCAGATATCCTATCCGTCGTGATAATCAACATTTTGTCTTGATTGATATCGTAAATATCCCTGACCTTACCTTGGTGGAGTAATGGTAAGGATTGAATGTCTAATTTAGATTTAGTGTTCAATTGTTGAGCGCTTCTCTAAAATTTCAATTGCAGGTAATTTTTTTCCTTCAACAAACTCTAAAAATGCACCGCCTGCAGTTGAGATATACGACATATTTTTCAACATACCAAATTTTTCTAGTGCAGCAATTGTGTCACCACCTCCAACTAGAGAAAATGCAATTGCATTTGCAATCGAGTGGGCTAATGTTTCTGTCCCTTTAGAAAATTGGTCAAATTCAAAAACGCCTATAGGGCCATTCCATAAAATAGTTTGTGATTTCTTGATAGTGTCCTCAATGCCTTTCATTGTCTCAGGACCTAGATCAAAAATCATGTCTGAAGATTCTAAATCATTTATATTTTTTTTAACTGCAGTTTCATTTTCGTTAAATTCTTTTGCACAAATTACATCAGTCACCAATGGTAGTGATCCACCTCGTGATTCTAATTTTTGAATAATTTTTTTGGCTGAATCGATAAAGTCTTTTTCGTAAAGTGAATTTCCAATGTTAAAACCTTGTGCTTTTAAAAAGGTATTAGCAATGCCGCCACCTAAAATTAGTTGATCAACCTTATCTGAGAGACTATCCAAAATTGAAAGTTTGGTAGAGACTTTACTTCCCCCCACAATAGCTACCATAGGTGATTTAGGATTAGACATTACCTTTTGAAGGGCTTCGAGCTCACTAGAAAAAAGTTTTCCAGCACATACTTGATCACAAAATTGAGCGATTCCATAAGTAGATGCCTGTTTTCTATGTGCAGTTCCAAAGGCATCCATTACAAAAATATCTGCAAGCGATGCATATTGTTTCGCTAAATTCTGATCATTCTCAGACTCCCCTTGATTAAAGCGACAATTCTCTAAAACTACAAGCTCTCCAGATCCAACATTGATTTTTTGAACTGGCCATTCCTTAATTAAATTAATTTTTTTCTTAAAATGGGTTTCTAAAAATTTAACAATGGGTAATAAGGAAAACTCTGGATTATATTCACCCTCATTTGGTCTTCCAAGGTGAGATGTAACCATCACCTTCGCACCCATTCTTAGACAATGGGTAATTGTAGGTAATGATGCTTCGATTCTTTTCGTTGAGGTTATTTGTCCTGACTTGATAGGTACATTTAGATCAGAACGGATAAAAACTTTTTTGTTGTTTAAATCAAGATCTTGAAGTTGATTCATTTTAAAAAACTACTTTGCATTCATCATTGCTATTGCGGTATCTAACATGCGGCAACTAAATCCCCACTCGTTATCATACCAACCAAAAACTTTTACTAAATCTCCATCAGGACTCACTTTGGTCAACGTTGAATCAAAATAACATGACGCAGGTGTATGATTAAAATCGATTGATACAAGCGGCTCTTCGTTATAGACCAAAATACCTTTTAAATTAGTTTCAGATGCCTCTCTCATTATTTTATTTACTTCATCTTTTGAGGTCTGAGTTTGTGAAATCAATGTAAGGTCGACTAACGAAACATTATTTGTAGGCACTCGAACAGCAATACCATCTAACTTTCCTTTAAGTTCTGGAATCACTAAACCTACTGCTGCAGCAGCACCTGTTTTTGTGGGAATCATAGATCCTGAAGCAGCTCTAGCTCGCCTTATATCCTTATGCATATTATCCAATAATGATTGGTCATTTGTGTAGGAATGAATGGTATTCATAATGCCTGATTTAATTCCAATTTTATCTTGAATAACTTTCACTATAGGGGCTAATCCATTTGTTGTACAAGATGCGTTTGATACAAATACATCAGTAGATTTGAGTATTTCATGATTCACACCATAAACAACTGTGGCATCTACATCTGATTCTCCAGGTGCAGAAATTAAAACTTTTTTTGCCCCTTGCTCTATATGAAACCCGCTTGATTTTTTTCCTCTAAAAGCACCCGTACACTCTAATACCACATCTACATTTAATTCTTTCCATGGCAGTTCTTTTGGGTCTCTGGTGTTGAGGTACTTAATTTTATGGCCATTGACAACAAAGAAGTCATCTTGCGTCTGAATTTCAGCATCAAATTTACCGTGGGCCGTGTCGTATTTTAATAGATGGGCGTGACTTTGAATATCACCCCGGCTGCAATTAACCGCAACCACATTAATATCTTTTCTGTTGTGTTCAAAAATGGCTCTTAAAACAAGTCTGCCGATCCTTCCAAATCCAGAAATTGCTACATTTACTGACACGTCATTCCCCTATTCTAAAAATAAATAAGGGTAGCCGCAAAGCTACCCTTATGAATATTAATTTGAATTACAGAACTGATTTTGCTGTTTTAACAACATTATCCACAGTGAAACCAAAGTGTTCGAATACAACTTTACCTGGCGCTGATTCGCCATAAGTGTCTATACCAACACAGGCACCATCAAGACCGACATACTTTCTCCAATAGTCTGTCACACCCGCTTCAACTGAAATTCTTTTTACACCTGGTGTTAACACGCTATCTTTATATGCTTGATCTTGTCTATCAAAAGCTTGAGTACAAGCCATTGATACGACTCTTGCATGTATACCCTCATCTTTTAAGCTTGCTTGAGCGCCTACTGCTAAATCAACTTCTGATCCTGTTGCAATAATAATCACTTGAGCATCACCATCACAATCAGAAAGAACATAACCACCTTTTTTAATATTGGCGATTTGCTCAGGCGTTCTTGAATGGAAACCCATTCCCTGTCGACTCAATACTAAACTGGTTGGGTTTTCACCATTTTCAACAGCCGCAACCCAAGCAGTCGCAGTTTCTGTTGCATCACAAGGACGCCAAACTTCCATTCTTGGAATAAATCTCAGTCCAGAAGTTGTCTCGATTGGTTGGTGTGTTGGTCCGTCTTCACCTTGGCCAATAGAGTCATGCGTTAGAACATAAACGACTCGCTGCTTCATGAGCGCTGACATTCTCATGCCGTTCCTCATATAGTCAGTGAACATATGGAAGGTTCCACCGAAAGGTAGTAGGCCACCATGTAATGCTATACCATTCATGATTGCAGCCATACCAAACTCTCTGACACCGTATGAAATATAATTACCTGGTTTTTTACCATTTACATGCTCAAAACTTGGGCAGCTTGTTAAATTAGAACCTGTTAGATCAGCAGAGCCGCCAACAAACTCAGGTAAAATTGGTGCAAGCGCGGTGATGACATTTTGTGATGCTTTTCTTGTCGCCACTTTCTCAGCTGCTTTGTTTGCATCATTAATTAGGGCATTTGATTGTTTCTCCCAATCAGCTGGAAGTTCATTAGACATTCTTCTTTTAAATTCAGCTGCCATTTCTGGGAACTCTTTTGCGTACGCATCAAACTTAGCGTTCCATTCTTGTTCACGGGCATCGCCTTTATCTTTTTGGTTCCATCCATCGTATACGTCTTGCGGGATTACGAAGGGTGCGTGCTCCCAACCGATTTCTTTTCGAACTAGGGCAACTTCATCATCGCCCAAAGCGGCACCGTGACAGTCATGAGAACCAGATTTATTCGGTGAGCCTTTACCAATGATTGTTTTACAACAAATAAGTGTTGGTTTATCCGTTACTTTTTTTGCTTCTTGGATTGCCTTATCAATAGCTTCTGGGTCATGGCCATCCACATCTCTAATAGCGTGCCATCCATATGACTCAAATCGACCGGCTGTATCATCTGTATACCAACCTTCTATGTGACCATCAATTGAAATTCCATTGTCATCCCAAAAAGCAATTAGCTTTCCAAGACCCCAAGTTCCAGCAAGCGCACACGTTTCGTGAGATACACCTTCCATTAAACAACCATCACCTAAGAATGCATAAGTATGATGATCTACAATTTCATGACCCGGCTTATTAAATTGATTCGCCATCAGTTTTTCAGCCATTGCAAAACCAACCGCATTACTGATACCTTGGCCTAATGGGCCAGTTGTAGTTTCAACGCCAGGTGCATAGCCATATTCAGGGTGACCTGCACAAGCTGAGTGAAGCTGTCTAAAATTTTCAATATCCTTCATCGGAAGGTCATAGCCTGTTAAATGAAGAAGTGAATAAATCAACATTGAGCCATGGCCGTTAGATAAAATAAAGCGATCACGGTTTGCCCAGTCTGGATTGTTAGGGTTGTGACTGAGATGATGATTCCACAAAACCTCTCCTATTTCTGCCATCCCCATTGGCGCGCCAGGATGCCCTGAACTTGCCTTTTGAACCGCGTCCATTGATAAAGCGCGAATAGCGTTAGCTAAATCTTGTCTCGTTGCCATACTTCCTCCCAAAATTAAATTGATTGCATTGTTTATTTGACTAATGCATTTTTTGATTTATATTTTTGATACCATTTAACACTAAATTATTAACTAAACTAAGACCACAATCAAGTTATCTATGCTTTAAATATGCTCCTCTTTCCATTTAATTGAACAACCAATACTTGCATGTTGTATTTCTGGTCCCTTTTGTGTCTCAGCGACTAACTTCATTGCCTCAAATAATTCTCTTTTATTATTTGGTTGTGCCTCTCCTCTTCCAGTAGAATCAAATCGTCCTCGATATTGCAACTCTAATTTTGAATTAAAGCCAAAAAAATCAGGCGTACAAATAGCATCATATGCTTTTGCTATTTCTTGTGTTTCATCAAATACATAAGGAAATTCAAAATGATTTTCTTCAGCCAATAATTTCATATTTTCGAATGAATCTTCTGGGTAATTAACGACATCATTGCTAGAAATTGCAATTGTATTAATACCAAAATTTTTTAATTCATTAGCATCCCTGACAAGCCGAGACATAATTGCTTTTACATAGGGGCAATGATTACAAATGAACATTACTACCAACCCGTTCGCACCTCTAATACTTTCTATATCCCAATGTTTATTATCAACCCCCAGCAATTGAAAATCCTTTGCACTCCATCCAAAATCACAAATTGGTGTTGTTAGGCTAACCAAAACTCTTCTCCGTTATGTATGATATAGAAATATATGCATAGATTTTACCATTCAAATCCTCTTGATTTAAATCAGATTATTATTCTTGATGAATTCTCGAGTCACCATGCCCTTCGTGTAATGCGAGTTAAAGTTGATGATTTTCTCATCTTATTTAATGGTGATGGTTTTGAGTATAGAGGTAGGGTTAGCGATATTAATAAAAAAACTATCAATATTGAAATTTTATCTAAAGAAAAAAATAATAATGAATCACCTATAAATATTAATTTATTTCAATCAATATCCTCAAATGAAAAAATGGATATGGTTATTCAAAAGGCAACTGAATTAGGCGTAAGCAGTATTCAACCTATTTTCACTTCAAGAAGCACAGTCAAGCTTAGCTTAGACAGAATAAAGAAAAGATTAATCCATTGGAGACAAGTCTCAATATCAGCCTGTGGACAATCAGGTAGATCAAAAATACCCACCATCAAATCTCCTATTGGGTTTGATCGGTTTGTAGAGGGAATAACAACAAATTCACTTAATTTATTGCTTCACCCTGATAACTCAAAAGAATCAAGTAATCTCCCAAATAAATATTCTGGAGATATTAATATTTTTATTGGTCCGGAAGGTGGCTTCAGTCAAGATGAAGTGTTGCTTCTTAAAAAGCAAAATTGTATCAATATTCAACTAGGATCACGAATCTTGAGAACAGAAACAGCACCTTTAGCAATAATTGCAATATTACAATATAAATATGGTGATTTTGCATAATTATTTGATTATTTTGGTATAATATACGTGTTTAAATAAATTTATTTGCAAAATATGCAAAATAATGTAGGCAATATCATTAGGCAAAAACGCAAAGAAATGGGTTTGACGTTAGGTGCGTTAGCTAAAAATTTACAAATCAGCGTAAGCAATCTTTCAAGGATAGAAACAGGCTCTTTGAAAGTATCAACAAATCTAATAAATCAGTTAGTAGTTTTTTTTAAGGTATCTCCTGAATTTTTTTTTAATCAACCATCTGCTGGTATTTTAAATACCTCATCCCAAAGTTCTTTTGTAGAGAATTTAAGGTTATCTGCTAAATATATTAGTCAATTTAATCAAAAAGTCTTTGTTATTGGGATAAGTGGGCACGTTTTCAATGACGGACAATTTGAAAATATTGCAAAGGACATTAATCTTCTACACTCACTTAATATCAAAGTAATTCTCGTCTATGGGGCTAGGCCCCAAGTAGAGGCTATCTTAGTAAAAAATAAGATTCCAATAAGGCTTGTACAAAATATGCGAGTTACAAGTAAATCTGCTCTAAGTCATATTATTGAAGTTAATGGTGCTATGCGAGTTAAAATTGAAGCAACATTATCAACTATAAAACCCTTCACTGAAGGAATGCAACTTTCAAGTGGTAACTTTCTTACAGCAATGCCTGCAGGAGTTATTGATGGTATTGATATGGAGGCTACAGGGAGAGTTCGAAACATTGATATAAATGCTATAGAAAATAAATTAAATCATCATGAAATTGTTATTGTCTCCCCTATTGGTTACTCTCCAATTGGGCAGATATTCAATTTATCTTATGAACAAACTGCTGCAAATATTGCTGCTGCTATTGGAGCGGATAAGTTAATATACTATGTCGATGCAAATGGTATTCTTAATGAGAGAGGCGAGTTAATACCTGAATTGACTTCAGAAAAGGCTCACAAACTAATTTCTCATATTGAAGAAAAAACTTCCCCCGAAGCTGCACAGAATTTATCTTATGATGATTTCAATATCTTAAAAAGTAGTTTATTTGCAATCAAGAATAAAATTAAAAAAGTCCATTTAATAAACAGGCATATTGATGGATCTCTTATTGAAGAACTTTTCACCGAAAAAGGTTCTGGCACTATTTTTACAGAGTTTGCATTAGAGAACTTTAGAAAAGCAACCGAAGGGGATATAAAAGATATTTATAGAATTTTATCTCTCTTTGAAAAGAAAAAAATACTTGTAGAAAGAGATTTGCCACAAATAAAAAATAGTATCGAACATTTTTATATTCTTGAGCATGACAAAAAATTTGTAGGTTGTGTTTCACTTAACCCCTATAAAGAGGGGCTGGAACTCGCAAGTTTTGCTATAGACAAAAATTATCAAAAACTAGGTTTTGGCAAGAAATTACTTAAATTCTGTGAACTGGAAGCCTTGAAGCTTAAATATAATGAAGTTTTTATTCTTACAACACAATCAGAACATTGGTTTGCTGAAAACGGCTTTAGGGAAAAATCAAAAGATTTAATGCCTGCACTTAGGAAAAAAACTTACCAATCTAAACGAAATTCTAAATACTTAACTAAAAAGCTATAAAATGACCTTTAAATTACAAATAATTAAGAAATATTTATGACCCCAAACGAAAAAGCAAAAATATTGAGTGAAGCACTTCCTTATATAAAGAAGTTTTCCAAAAAAATCATAGTCATTAAGTATGGTGGTAATGCCATGATTGATGAAAACTTAAAACATTCGTTTGCAAAAGATGTCGTGCTTTTAAAGTTGGTTGGCATGAACCCTATTATTGTCCATGGAGGGGGTCCTCAAATAAATAAAAATTTAGATTCTATTGGTAAAAAAGGTGAATTTCATAATGGCATGAGGATAACTGATAAGGCAACGATGGGAGTAGTTTATGAGGTTCTGAACTCAATTAATTTAGAAATTGTAGAATTGATTAAAGAAAATGGTGGAGATGCATCTAGCCTCTCAGAGAAAAAATCACTTGGGTTTATTAAATCAAAAAAATTGCTCCTTGATGACAATAAATCAGAAAATAATAATGTTGATCTAGGCTATGTTGGAGAAATAGAAAGTATCGATGAAAAATTTATAAATAGTTTTATTACAAATAAATCAATACCTGTCATCGCACCCATCGGAATAGGACAGGATGGTCAAGTTTATAATATAAATGCAGATGTTGTTGCAGGCAAAATTGCTGAAGTAACTAGCAGTGAAAAATTAGTTCTTATGACCAATACAAAAGGTGTTCTTGATAAGAATAAAAAATTAATTACTGGAATTAAAGCTGATGAAGTAGATGGTCTTATCAAATCAGGTATTCTTTCAGGTGGCATGTTACCTAAAATTCAATCAGCTGTTCATGCCGCAAAAAGCAAAGTAAATAGTGTGCATATAATTGATGGAAGAGTCGAACACGCACTGCTTCTTGAAATTTTAACTGATCAAGGTGTAGGTACCCTCATTAAATCTCACTAAATGGCTGCTACCTGGATTTTCGATCTTGATAACACATTACATGATGCTCAATCAAAAATATTCCCACTCGTAAATACAAAGATGAATGAATATATATCTTCATATCTCGATATAAGCCTTGAAGATGCAAGTAGTTTAAGAGTAAGTTATTGGGAGAGATATGGGGCAACCCTTAAAGGACTGATTAAACATCATAATATTAATCCAATAGATTTTTTAAGCGTAACTCATAATCTTCAAGATTTTAATAAACTTGTGCTCCCCGAAAATAATCTAAAAAAAACATTGTCTAAAATTCAAGGCAGAAAAATTATTTACACGAATGCACCAAAGACCTATACAAACAAAATTCTTAAAATTAGTAAAATCTTCGAATTATTCGATGAAATATTTACAATTGAGGATTCAAATTTTATCCCTAAGCCTGATCAGGGCATGATGGATACCTTCTTAAAAAAATACAATATAAGTGAGGGGTTTTTTATTGATGATGTTAAAGAAAATCTTTTTACAGCAAAAAACTCAGGCCTTACTACTATTTGGATAACTAATGAGAAAAATCAACCTTCGTTCATAGATAAAAAAATAGAAAAAATCAGTGATTTACTCAGCCTCTAATTTTTTTAAAATAAGAAGCCTATCCTCATAAATTTGTTTTTTTATTTGATCTCCATTCATTACAGACTCAAATGATTTTTTTTCCTTAGTTGAAAGCTCAATAATCGCTTCTAATAATTTAGTAATATTTTGTAATAATTTAGATCTGCCTTTAATAAAATCCTCTTGATTTGCTTCAAAGTTATTTGATGAATCTAGATTGATAGATTCGTTTTTAGAGATACTAAGAATCATTAACATATTTAATATTTCAAATATTATTTTTGGCCTTCTAAAGAAGTCTAAACGATACAAGCAATCAAGTTTCTTATTTAGCTTTAAGGTTAAGAAATTATCAAGATTATCTTTTTCAGACTTTAAGGCCTCATAAACTTTCTTCTGAGTATTAGATAGTTTTAAATGTCTTAATAAGTTATTTTCATCTTCGATAAAACTTTCAGAAAAATAAGGGATTAGTAAAACTAATAAAATTCTAAATTCAGTTGCAACATTTACAATTTTTTTGTCAAGAGTGTGGCCTAGGGCAACAAAATTTGAATCTAGTTTTTTATCAGCATTGATTCCTGGGAATATTTGATTTAATGCGTCACATTCACACAAATAATAGAACATCTTGCTTGGATACATCCCAGCTAATCCTTTTTTTAATTCTTCTAGGACTCTTTCTATTGGTAATGATTTTAACTCGCCATTTGAAACCATTTTTTTTAGTAAACTTAAAGTATCTTTATGAATTTCAAATTTTTTATCTAGCGTAGAGAATCTAGCAGCTCTCAATATCCTAAGGGGGTCTTCAATAAAGGCATCGCTCACATGCCGAAGAACTCTTTTTTTTATGTCAATCTGTCCATTGTAAGGGTCATAAATTTTTCCATTCTCGTCTTGTGCAATTGCATTAATGGTTAAGTCTCTTCTCTTAAGGTCTTCTTCCAAGCTCACCTGAGGTGAGGTATAAAACTTAAATCCATGATAACCAACACCAATTTTTTTTTCTGTTCTAGCAAGCGCATATTCTTCTTTAGTCTTTGGATGAAGGAAAACTGGAAAATCTTTACCTATGGGCTTATAGCCATTTTTAATCATTTCTTCTGGTGAGCTTCCAACTACAACAAAATCTTTATCCTTTACTGGAATATTTAAAAACTTATCTCTTAAAGCACCACCAACTAAATATATTTTCATAAATTATTCGCTAATTTTTTTTAAGTAGGATGACAATTGTTTAAGGCTAGATTTATATTGATATGCATCGTTAATATCTATTGTATTTTCAATTTCCATTGACTTAAGGTTATCCCGAGTAACTAATTTGATTGGCAATATTTCTAAACAACGGACAAAAAATATTGTAAATGTTTTATTTAAAGGGATGATAATGTTTTTCTTATTAAAGGTTTTCTTAATAAGTTTGATAATTTCTAAGAAAGTAAATACTTTAGGCCCTGCAATATTTAAAATTCGCTTATAAGATTTTTTACTATCCATGACTTTAATGATTATTTCAACGAAGTCATCAACATTAATTGGTTGAAATTTAGCTTTGGGTGATATCAAAAAAAAGATGGGCAAAAACTTAATCATCTTAATAAATAGATTGATAAAATTATCATTAGGTCCGTAAACAATTGAAGGCCTTAAAATTGTCCAGTCCTTATTTTTGAATAATGAGGTTACTGCTTTTTCACCTCTTAATTTCGAAAACAAGTATTTACTTTCACCAGGTGTATCACACTTAAGCGCAGAAATATGGACCAATCTTGTTATATTTACTTTCTTGGCACATTTAACAATTTCTCTTGTTAATCCTTCATGAACATTTAGAAATTGATTTTTCTTTAATTCATGCAAGATACCAATCAAATTAATTAAAACATCAGTGCCTTTCAATAACTCCTGTAAATTTGAATTATCTGAATAATGAACTATTTTTACATTCGGGAGAACTTTTAAATGATTCGCTTTAATTTTATTTCTAGTAAAAACCCTTATCTCATTTTTCTTCTTAGCAAGCTGACCAATTAATTCCGTTCCAATAAATCCAGAACTACCAAAAATTGAAATGGTACGCATAATTTAAGTGTGAATAATTCTAAATAGAAAATATATTAATAAAATAATTACACTCGCATAAATTACATAATTTAAAATTAAACGAATTAAATGTAGATATTTCTTATCTTTTGTTACTAGAAAATAGATTGCCAGAACAATGATTCCAATTAAAATTAGTACGCCTGCTAACCTTAAAAAAATCATAATTAAGTTATATAGTTTGTAGAATTAAATTCTAATTTTGAATTAAGATATTGTTTTGCCAAATGAGCTGTATCATCACTTTCTAGATCTAATGTTGCAACTTCCCATGTATCTGGATTTTGAGCTAACTTTCTAATTAATTTGTTATTAAGGTCATGGCCTGATTTAAAAGCTGTAAACTTACCTAGCAGTGGTTTTCCAAGCATAAATAAATCGCCCATCGCATCAAGAATTTTATGTCTTACAAATTCGTCTTTGTATCTTAATCCATCCTTATTGATTATTTTATAATCATCTACAACAATAGCATTATCTAGTGAGCCACCTCTAGCTAATCCATTGGATCTAAGTGCTTCAACTTCCTGCATAAATCCAAATGTCCTAGCCCTACTTATATCCTGCACATAAGAATCTTGAAAGAAATCAATGCTCACATGGCTATTTTCAGTTTTAAAGACTGGATGAGGAAAATCTATTGTAAAGTCAATAATGAAGCCTTGATATGGTTCAAAAATTGCAAATTTATCGTCTTCCCTAACTTCAATAGTCTTCTTAATACGAATAAATTGCTTAGGAGCAAGTTGATCGACAATTCCAGCTGACTTTATTAAATGTATAAAAGTAATAGCACTTCCATCCATTATGGGTATTTCAGATCCTGATACCTCAATTGTAATATTATCAACTCCTGATGCACACAAGGCAGACATAAGATGTTCAACCGTCGATATTTGAAAATCTGCATTACCAATTGTTGAGCATAGTCTTGTATCAAGTACTATAGTTGGGTCAACTTTTACCTGAGATACTTTTTTTTGATTTATTTTTTTAAAAACAATACCTTGGTTCTCAGAGCCCGGTTTAAGAGTTATTTTCACCTTTTCGCCTGAATGCAGGCCTACGCCGACCTCACTTATTTCATTTTTAATCGTTTTTTGAAAAATCATTTTTCTCTATCCTTTGATCTTAAAAATGAAGGTGTATCGTATTCACCATCATCTTCTAATGTTGAGATAGTCATACCTTCACCTGAATTTTCTTCAAACACGTTTAACCCATTATCATCCTCTGTCTCGAAATTAATCTCCTCAACAACGTTTGATGTATCTTGTGAGTTCATTTCTGTGCTATCTGTTTTTGGTAACTCATACGAACTGGCTGGGGTTGATAAGCCAGTGGCTACCATAGTCACCCTAAGATGATTATTTAAAGATTCATCAATTACACTGCCTACAATGATTGAAGCATTCTCAGCAGCATATTTTTTAATATGATCCATAACTTCAAAATATTCTCTCATTTTAAAATCTTTACTGGCAGAGATATTCACTAAAATACCTTTAGCATTATTCAAATTTACTTCTTCTAATAAGGGGCATGAAACAGCCTCTTTTGCAGCTGCTAAAGCTCTATCGGGTCCTTCTGAAAAACCTGAGCCAATTACTGCCACTCCCATTTCACTCATCACTGTTTTAACGTCAGAAAAATCAACGTTAATTAAACCTGGATTATTAATGATTTCAGCAATTCCTTCCACTGCACTGTTTAAAACATTGTTTGCAGCTCCAAAGGCATCAACAAAAGTAACTTCTTCACCTAAAACTCCCATTAACTTTTCATTCGGAATTACTATTAGTGAATCAACATAATTTACTAATTCACTTATTCCTTCTTTTGCAACTTGAGTTCTTCGACCTTCAAAGTCAAATGGTTTTGTGACAACAGCTACCGTCAGTATTCCTAATTCTTTTGCAGCTTGTGCAATGATTGGGGTTGCTCCTGTTCCTGTACCTCCACCCATTCCTGCAGTAATAAAGAGCATATCTGATCCCTGAATCGCTTGAACTATCTTCTCTTTATCGTCTATCGCAGCCTGCTTACCTGTATCGGGGCGAGAACCAGCACCTAAGCCTTTCGTTAAGCTATCCCCAATTTGAATAATGGTATTTGCTTGACTTTTTTTTAAAGCTTGAAGATCTGTATTGATGCATATAAATTCAACACCTTGCACATTTTTTTCAATCATGAAATCAACGGCATTACCTCCACAACCTCCAACACCGATGACTTTTATCAGTGCTTTCTGACTTTTGTCATCAACCATTTCAAACATATATCACCCTTATTCTTTGAATTATCTTAAAAATTTCCTTGAAACCATAGCTTCATCTTCTTAAGTATATTAGTTATTGTATTACCATCCAAATGCAAATTTACATCTTTATCTTTATCTTCTTTTCCCATTTTTAAAAGGCCCACACCAGTTGCATACCTCGGGTTTTCAATAACCTGAAGTAACCCATCTATGTCTCTTGGTAAACCTGACCTTACTGGGACTCCAAATATTGATTCTGCTAATTCAACTGCACCATTTAGCATGGATGAGCCGCCAGTGATAACAATACCTGATGAAATCGAATCTATTGTCTTACTTCTTATTAATTCATTTTTTATCAACTCAAAAAGCTCTTCCATTCTTGGCTGAATAACTTGAGCTAACGAAAGAGTAGTGATTTTTTTAGGTTCTCTTCCATCAACCAAAGGTATCTCAATAATTTCATTAGCTGAAGCCATGCTAGTCATTGCTGATCCATGATTAATTTTAATATCTTCTGCAGATTGATTGGGGGTTCTAAATGCAACTGATATATCGTTCGTTACTTGATCCCCCGCTATTGGGATAACTACTGTGTGCTGAATTTGTCCATTCTTAATAACTGCAATATCTGTTGTACCTCCGCCAATATCTACTAGACATACACCTAAATCTCTTTCATCTTTAGTCAGAACAGCTTCAGCAGATGCCAAAGGTTGCAGTACAAGCTCTGTTACATCTAACCCACATCGTTTAATGCATTTTATAATATTTTGTGCCGCTGCCACTGCGCCTGTGATGATGTGGACTTTTACTTCAAGTTTCATTCCACTCATACCGATTGGTTCAATGATGTCATGTTGTTGATCAACAACATATTCTTGTGTCAGAATATGCAACACTTGTTGATCAGGCGGTAACGTTATTGCTTGGGCTGTCTCTATAACTCTATCAATATCCATTTGAGAAACTTCTGAATCTTTTATTTTAACCATACCATGTGAATTTAGGCTTTTTATATGGCTACCCGCTATCCCCGTATAAACATCCTTAATTTTACAATCGGCCATTAATTCAGCTTCTTCAACAGCTCTTTGAATTGCTTGCATAGTACTTTCTATATTGACAACCACACCCTTTTTTAATCCTTTTGAGACGTGTTGGCCTAACCCAATAATTTTTAGCACACCATCTGGAAGTAGTTCAGCTACAATAACGACAATTTTTGATGTTCCAACATCAAGTGCAACAATAAGGTCATTTTCATCTTTGCTTTTTATCATAAAATTGTACTTTTCGAAGAATTGTCTTTATTTTCTTTTTTTGTCTTCCTAACCGAAAACCCATCCCTATATCGCATATCAACATAATCAATCTCACTGTTTAATTCACCTAGTACAAATTGATAATTTTCGATAAATCTTTTAACTTTAGAGGTTATGTTTTTCTTACCCAAAACAACCCTTATAAAATTATTCGTTTTTATTTCCCATGAAAGACGCTCTGAAAGTTTGATTATACTGATATGTATTAATTCTTTATCTAAAATTTTATTAATTTCTCTATATTTTATTGTCATTTCTTTAACAAAATCTTCTGGGCCAATAAATATTGGAAGATTTTCCTCTGAAGATGCAATAAATATCTCTCCTTGATTGTTAACAAGCCCTATTCCTTCCCATCTTGCAATTGGTTTATGTTCTTCAATAACAACTTCTAATTGATCTGGCCATTTTCTTCTTAATTCAACATCTCTAACCCAAGGCAACTGTTTAAATGCTTTTCTAGCTTCATATAAATTTACATTGAAAAAATTACCATTGACATATTCTTCCGAAATAAGATTTATTTGGTCTCTGTCTATATGTTGGTATTCCCCTTTTACCAAAATTTCATTAATTGGCAGTTTGGCATAATTAAATATATGATTTGCTATAAAAACTATGCACACAAAAATTAAAATAAAAACGAGATAGGTTATTTTTTTGATTATAGATAAAGAATTAATCACACGTTTCTTCCAAAATTTTTAATACTAAGCTATCAAATCCTATACCTACAGTTTTAGCAGACATTGGCATAAGGCTGTGGTCAGTAAATCCAGGAATGGTGTTCACCTCAATAAAAAATAAATCTTTTTTATCACTTATCATAAAATCAACTCGTCCATAGCCCTTACAACCCAATGAAAAAAAAGCATCAAGTGATTTTTTTTGAATATCTTTTACATATTCTTCACTTAAATTTGCTGGACAAATAAACTCTGTATCTTGTCGATTATATTTAGCATCAAAATTATAAAATTTTGTTTTAGGTTTGATTTCGATTATGGGAAGTGGGTCATTATTTAAAATTGGAATTGCGTATTCATTTCCCCTTATATAGATCTCAGCAATTACTGTTGAATCTATTTGAAATGCCAAATTAAATGCTTGTTTATATTCGATATCATTTTTTACAATGCTTACACCTAAGCTTGAACCTGATGATGCGGGTTTGACAACAAAAACATCGCCTAATATTTTTTTTAAAGCTAAATAATCATCTTTAAAACTCACTACCTTAAATGCTGGGGTTGGAATATTATCTTTTATCCATTGTTTTTTTGCTAAATACTTATTCATACAAATAGATGAAGCTAATGCCCCATTTCCTGTATAAGGGATTTTTAAATTATCTAAAAATTTTTGTATTTTTCCATCTTCTCCATCTTTTCCATGAAGACAAATAAAAACTCTATCAAATTGCTTTAATTGATCTAAATTATCACTATTTGGATCAATACCAATTACATCAATATTACTTTTTTTTAGTGACTTTAGGACTGACTTTCCACTACTAATAGAGATTTCCCTTTCATTAGAATTTCCTCCAAATAAGACAGCAACCTTTCCAAATTTTTTATTATTCATTAAATATTTCCAATTATTTCTACTTCTGGTATCAATTTAATCTTTTTTTCTTTTAAAACAATTTTTTTTATATGATTTATTAAATCTTCAATATCTTTTGCCTTTGCAGCCCCAAGATTAATAATAAAATTAGCATGTTGCTCTGAAACTTTTGCATCGCCAATTTTAAATCCTTTTAAGCCACAATCTTCTATAAGCTTTGCTGCATAATTGTTATCAGGGTTTTTAAAAGTTGATCCAGCTGTTGGCCAATTAAGTGGTTGGGTATTTTTTCTATGAGCTAACAATTTTTTTATTTCTTCCTCAGCTTTTTCTTTTTTTCCTTTTGGAAATGAAAACCATGCACCGACAAAATTTTCAGCATCATATTTCTTTTTAATTTTTCTATACCCCACCTCAAAATCATTTATGTTTCTCTCAATCAATTCACCCTCAGCACTTATCATTTTTAATTTTTTAACAAAGCTCCATATTTCCGATCCGTAGCAACCAGCATTCATTGCTAGTGCGCCACCTATAGTACCGGGAATTCCTGATAAAAATGCTGAGCCTAAATATCCTTCTTTAGCTATCATCTTAGAGAATTTTGAACAACTTAATCCAGCTTCTGAATAAAATAATTCCCCTTGCTTATGAAAATCATTCAGCCCTTTATGCATTACAACCGTAGTTCCCTTTAATCCCTTATCCCTTACAAGAATGTTTGAGCCTAATCCAATAAATTTTATTGGTTGATAAACTTCTTTATTTTTTATTAATCTTCGTAAAAAATTTATATCTGAACAAATTACAAAATTTTCTGCCTTACCACCCACTTTCCAACTATTAAACTTTATTAAACTTACATTCTTATAGACCTTATTTTTTTCCATTTTATTTTTCTAAAAATGTATTTACAAAGTTTGAAATATTTCCCGCTCCCATAATCAAAACAATAGAATTATTTTTGATTTTACTTTCAATTACTTTTTCTGCTTTTGAAAAGCTATCAAGAAAAGTAGCATTGTTTTTTTTACAGGCTTTAATTGTTTTAACTATATTGGCTGATGAAATTTTTTTTATTTTTGATTCTCCTGCTGAGTAAATATCAAATAAAAAAACTTGATTAGGCAATTGCAAAGTTCTTACTAATTCATCAAAACAATCTTTAGTTCGAGAGTATCGATGAGGCTGAAAAACTAAATTAATTTCTTTATTTGGATAAGCTTTTTTTGTTGCTTTTATTACTGCTTCTATTTCAGTTGGATGGTGTCCGTAATCATCAATAACAGTAATATTTTTTTTATTTTTAGTAATATTTGAGTAGACTTCAAATCTCCGCCCCACGCCATCAAATTTAATTAATGCATTTTTAATATTCTCTATTGAAACCTTATATTCAAGGCCAACTGCAATTGCAGCAAGTGCATTTCTTACAAAATGAATACCTGGAAAATTTATTGAAACTGTGAATGTTTTTTTTGAGTATTTTTTGTCAACTACTCTAAATTTTACTTTTCTACCCTCATGTTTTATATCAATTGCTCTTATTTGCGAATCTTTTGATGTTCCATATGTAACTATAGGTCTCAATATCTTTGGAAAAATTGATTTTAGATTTTTGTCATCAACACATAGAAAAATATTCTCATAAAATGGAGCTTGATGAATAAAATCAATAAATGTTTGTTTTATTCTTTCAAAGTCTCCTTGGTAATTCTCAAGATGATCCTTATCGATATTTGTAACTACCACATTGATTGGATTTAAATGCAGAAAAGATGCATCTGATTCATCCGCTTCAACAACAATCACATCACTCTTACCCAATTTTGCATTCTTAAGCATTGAGTTTAATCTACCACCAATTACATAGGTAGGGTCAATTTTAGCTTCAGTTAAGATCGATGCTATTAAGCTTGTTGTAGTAGTTTTACCATGTGTTCCGGCAACCGCGATACCTCTTTTAAAGCGCATCAGTTCCGATAACATTTCAGCTCGTGAAATTAAAGGTATTTTGGTTTTTTTTGCTTCAACTATCTCTGGATTTTTTCTTGAAATTGCATTTGAAAAAACAATCGTATCAATCCCTTTTAAATTATTTTTATTATGCTCAGAATAAATTTTTATGCCTAACTTCTTAAGTGAATCTATTGTGTCAGAATTTGCTGTATCTGATCCACTAACTTTGAAGCCTAATGTTTTCATTACCTCTGCTATGCCACTCATACCTGAGCCGCCGATTCCTATGAAGTGTATTTTTTTTATTTTATTTTTCATTTAATCAGTGATTCACATAATTTAAAAATTTCTTTACAAGGATCAAGTTTATGGAGACTTTTAGCATTAATTGCCATTTTTTTGCATTTTTTTCTATCTAGCTTAGCTAAATAAATTGGTAATTTTTTATTTAAATCTCTTTGCCTAATGATATACGCAGCGTCTTTCTCCTCAAGAATTTTAGCGTTAAAGTATTGATGATCATCAACGGCAGCAGGAAATGGAATGAGAATACTAGCTGTTCCTGATTGAATCAATTCTGAAACCGTTAGAGCTCCAGATCTAGCTATCACTATATCTGCCCAATCATATTTCTTATCCATATCAAATATATATTTTTTAACTTCAGCCTTAATATTTTTTTCTTTATAGTTTTGAACAAGAAAATCAAACATATTTTCTCCTGATTGATGAATTACTGATAATTTATTTTTTTTATTTATCTTTTCCAAGATAGATGGGAGATTATGATTAAAAAAATTTGCGCCCAAACTTCCTCCAAAAACTAAAATTCTCAGTGGACCCCTTCTGTTTAGAAATCTTTTTTTTGGATTTGTTACTTTTCTTATCTCATTTCGAATAGGGTTACCCACAACACGTGCATTTTTTATATTATTTGTAAAAGCTGAAAAATTATAATTAGAAATATGAGATAAAATTTTATTTGTGAAACCGGGTATTGAATTTTGCTCATGCACGATAAGTCTTACATTTAAAATTTTAGCAGCTAATGCCGCAGGAAAAGATACATACCCCCCCATTACAATCAATATTTTTGTCTTTGAAAGCTGCAGGGCTTTTATTGCTTGAAATGTTGAAATTGTTAACATAAAAGGCATGAAAATCTTTCTAAAAAAGCCTTTTTTCCTGAAACCAGAAATCGACAAGGGGGAGAATTTATATTTTTTTTTGTCTACAAGTCTATTTTCCATTCCTTTTGGTGTTCCAAGCCATAAGATTGTGTATCCTTTTTTTTGTAGGCTTTCAGCAACAGCAATCCCTGGGTTTATATGTCCTCCCGTTCCAGCTGCAGCAATTGAAATATTTATATTTTTAATAAAATTGTCCCCGCATGTTTCTTCTATTCTCAAAATCAATTTTCAAAACAATTGCAATTGCAATCATATTAATCAAAATACTGGTTCCACCAAATGATAGAAGAGGAAGTGTTAACCCTTTCGTCGGAAAAAGGCCTAAATTTACTCCCATATTTATTATGCCCTGTATACCAAACCATAAACCAATACCTTGCGACATTAGTGCTGAGAAAGGTTTTTTATTTTGTATCGACTCTTTTGCAATTCCAAACATCCTTACAACAATAAATGCAAATAAAATAATTATTATCGAGACTCCCAGTAAACCAAACTCTTCACCTATCACTGCTAATATGAAGTCGGTATGAGCCTCAGGCAAATATTGTAATTTTTCAACGCTTGCACCTAATCCAGAACCAAAAAATTCTCCTCTACCAAATGCCATTAGTGAATGTGTTAATTGGTAACTTCTTCCAAGAGGATCCTCCCATGGATCCAAAAATCCAATAATTCTTTCAAGCCGGTAAGGCTGCAATGTAATAAGGTAATAAATACTAATTGGAGCAAAAAACAATAAACTAAAAAATATTTTATATGTAAGCCCCCCTAAAAATAAAAGACCCATTGCGATTACAGTTATTACTGTAAAAGCACCAAAGTCGGGCTCTAAAAGAAGTAGAAAACCAGTCAGTACAATTATCCCTAACATTGGTAAAAAACCTTTTACGATTGTTCTCATTTGCTTCGATTTTCTTAAAACATAATCCGAGGCATACATGATAGTAAAAAGCTTAACAAGTTCTGAAGGTTGAAAATTAATAATTACCAAAGAAATCCATCTTCTGCTTCCATTGACTTCCTTACCAATACCGGGCACAAGAACTAAAACCAACAAAATTAAGCCAAATATAAATAAAATTGGAGCTATTTTCTGCCAAAAATATAAAGGTACTAAAAAAGCAATATATCCAAATATAAAACCTATCAATATATATATCGATTGCCTTAGTAAGTAATGGTAACTATTAAAATTTAATGCCTTGCTACTTGCAGCGATATCAATTGATGAAGAATATACCATTACAAGACCCGAACCTAAGAGAATAAGTGTGGCCCAAACCAAATGATAATCGTAAATTGGTAAATTATAATTTGTCTGTGCTGAGAAAATTTTCATTTTTTTAAAGTGTGAACTACTTCTTTGAAATGTTCGCCACGCTCAATAAAATTTTTGTAAACACCATGACTTGAACATGAAGGCGATAACAAAATTATATCTCCAGATTTAGCAAGATTAAAAGCTTCGTTCACAGCATTTGCTAAGTCATCACACATAAAAATTTTAAGCATACCTAGATTTTTAAAAAAATTTTGTATTTTTAACGCATCTTGTCCAATTAAAAATAGATGAGATACATTTTTTGTTAGATATTTTTTTAATGGGGCCAAAGACAATTTTTTACTATCCCCTCCCGCAATTAGAAATACATTCTTACTTCTAAAGACCTCCAATGCAGCAACTGTTGATGCAACGTTTGTTGCTTTGGAGTCGTTATAAAAATTTATGTTATTGATCTCTCTCACCCACTCAATTCGATGCGGGAGGCCTCTAAAACTTCTCACCACATTTTGATAGTCTGTGAATGTTAAGTTTAAAATTCTAAATGCAGCAAAAGAGGCAGCGATGTTTAAAACGTTATGCTCACCCATTAATTTATTCGTATCAAAATTCATCTCAAAACCTTTACTAATCATTATAAATTTATTGTTTGGTAAAGCCTTAATAATATAGTCATCACTTGATAAATTTTCTAATTCTAATTGCTCAGTATTCTTTTTATTACTATGATTAAATGTGATATCTTTAAATTTGTTTGGTAAATATTTAAGAATTTTATTATTGATTACTTTTCGTTTGCTTGACTTTAACAATGCTATTTTTGATTGTAAGTAATCCTCCATATCTTCATGAACATCTAAATGATCTTCTGTAAAATTTAAAAAAACTCCAATATCAATTTTTTTTCCAGGTAATCCATTTTTTTTGAAAGGATTTAATTGAAAGCTTGATATTTCAATAACTAATACGTCTAATTCTTTCAATTTATCAACTAAAGATAGTGGTGAATATCCAAGATTTCCAGCTGCCTTAGCTTTGTATCCTGCCTTTATTAATAGATGTTCTAAAAATAAGCAGGTAGTTGTTTTTCCGTTTGTTCCAGTAACTCCAATCACTTTAAGGTCATTAGAATTGTCTGCTAAATGTTCTTGGAATAGTGAAATATCATTAATAATTTTTAAAGGGAGATTGAATTTGTTTACTTCAGTTGGGTTTACACCTGGGCTCAAAAAAATATGAGATCTACCAGTTAAAATTTCTTTTTTTAAATCAGATGTAAAAAAATTTTCAATATCAAATTTTTTTAATAAATCTTTTTGCTCTTTTATTGATTTTTTTTTATCGTAGACGCTTATTTTAAACAATTTTTTTTTATATTCTATTTGTTTTGATAAATAATTTACGCATGCAATACCTGATTTACCAAGACCTACAATAAGAATATTATTATTTTTAAAAGAACAAGTATTTAAAAAAAAATTTTCCTTCATCAACGAATCTTCAGGCTCGCTAAACCAATTAAAACAAGCATCATCGTTATAATCCAAAATCTAACAACAACTTGAGTTTCTTTCCATCCCTTTTTTTCGAAATGATGATGTAATGGAGCCATCAAAAAAATTCTTCTTCCTTTGCCATATTTTTTCTTTGTGTATCTAAAGTAAGCAACTTGAAGCATGACAGAAACTGTCTCAATGACAAAAACACCTGCCATTATTAATAAAATCATTTCTTGTCTAACAATTACTGCTATTGTTCCCATTGCAGCCCCTATTGAAAGAGAACCAAGGTCGCCCATGAAAACTTCTGCCGGATATGCATTGAACCAGAGAAAACCAAGCCCTGCTCCAGCAAGCGCTGCACAATAAATAACCAATTCGCCAGCACCATTTATATAAGGTATATCCAGATAATTAGAGAAAATTACATTACCGCCTAAATAGGCAAAAATACCAAGAGCACTAATAATCATTACAGCTGGCATAATTGCTAACCCATCTAATCCATCTGTTAAATTTACCGCGTTACTACTTCCTACAACTACTAAATATGTCAAAAGTGTAAATCCTATAAAACCTAAAGGTAAACTCAAATCTTTAAAAAAAGGAATCAAAAGGGAAGTCTCTTGCGCGGTATTTGCATTTAAGAAAAGATATATTGCTATACTGATTGCCACGACAGATTGGAGCGTATATTTAGTTAAAGCTGACATTCCATCAGAATTTTTATGTTTTATTTTACTGTAATCATCAACAAGACCTATCAAACCAAATGCTGTCGTAACATAAATCATTAGCCATATGTATTTGTTTGTAAGATCCGACCACAGTAATGTTGATAATAGAATTGATATTAAAATTAATCCGCCTCCCATCGTGGGCGTTCCCATTTTTTCTATATGTGTAATGGGTCCATTTGCTCTTACATATTGGCCAAAACTATATTCTCCTAATTTCTTAATATACCAACCACCAAATAAAAAAGAAATTGATAATGCTGTAATTACAGCTAAAACGGCGCGAAGTGAAAGGTAATTGAAAACATTAAACATCGAGTAATCAATTGATAACCATTTAAAGAATTCGTATAACATAATTTAATTATTCAACTATTTTAATTAATTTTTTAACAACTTCTTCCATCTTCATTGATCTTGACCCCTTTACTAAGATAGTAGAATTTTTCATGCAGGTATATAAATACTTTACTAGTAATTCCTTACTTTTAAACCAAGAATCTCCTTCTCCAAGCAATTTAATAAGTTCTCTTGAATACTGTCCTATACCTAAACATATATCTATTTTAGCCTCTTTAATACTTCTAGCTAGGTCTTGATGATAATTTAATGAATTTTCTCCTAGCTCAGCCATGTCACCAATTACTAAAATTTTTTTTCCTTCAAACTCATTAAGAACATCGATGGCTAACTGAAAAGATGACGGATTAGCATTATATGTATCATCTATTATGGTTGTATTTTTTATACCTTCTTTTAATTCGAGTCGACCCGGTGGTGGATTAAGTTTTTCTATACCTTCTTTAATTTTCATAGGATGAATATTTAAAATATTTGCACAAGCTACTGCAGCTAAAATATTTGAAATATTATCGTGCCCCAATAATTTAGATTTAATTTCAAAATTATAATGAGGTGCTTTTATTAGAACTTTTCCTTTATCAAGAATTTTACATGTGATGTCAGCTTCTTTATTCATCCCAAAAGATAATATTTTTATATTTTTTAAATCTTTTGCTAAAAAATTAAAAAAATCACTATCTTTTGGAAGAATTGCCGCTCCATTTTTTTTAAGATTAATTAATATATCCTTTTTTTCTGTTGCTATTGCTTCTCTACTCTTAAAATTTTCAATATGTGCTTCACCAATATTTGTTATTACTGCTATGTTTGGGGGCGCTATTTTTGCTAAATAATCTATTTCATTTGCATGATTCATTCCCATTTCTAATGTTAGGTGTGTATGAGTTTTATTGAGATTAAAAATTGTTAAAGGAAGCCCTATATCATTATTAAAATTACCCTGAGTGGCTAGAGTTTTGTTTTGGCCAAAATTTGAAACTAATATTGAGTTAATTATTTCTTTTGTTGTTGTTTTACCGTTACTTCCAGTAATGGCTGTAATGAACGGACTAGTTTTTTTTAAAATTAAAGTTGCAATATCTCCTAATGATTTTTTTGTATCATTTACTAAAATTGTGTTGCTAGAAACTCTTTTTTTATCAGAGATTAGTGCAGCAACTGCACCATTTGTAAATGCTTCATCGATAAAATCATGTCCGTCAAAATTTAAACCTTTAATTGCTATAAATAAGTCATCTTTTTTTATTTTTTGAGAGTTAATTTTTATTTTGTTAAATTTTCTATTTAGAAAATCATTATCTATACGATTCCTCCCCGAAGTTGCTTGGTAAATATCTTTTATTGAAAAATTAATTTTTAACCCCTTTTTTAATAAAATCACCAACCACTTTTTTATCTGAAAAATAAATCTTTTTATTTCCTATTTCTTGATACTCCTCATGCCCTTTACCTGCGATAACAACAAGGTCTTCTTTATCGGCCATTTTAATTGCCTCACAAATAGCCTCTTTCCTATCAATAATTTTAATCGGTTCTTGGTCAAAATGTTTACTGATATCCTCAATAATATCTTTTGGATTTTCATTTCTAGAATTATCAGATGTGATTAATGAATGGTCAGCATATTCCTCTGCAATCTTAGCCATTTCCTTTCTCTTACCTTTATCTCTATCTCCACCACAACCAAAAACTAATATTATTTTTTTAAATGAATTATTTTTTATACTTTTTAAGATATTTTCTAATGCATCCGCAGTATGAGCATAATCTATCATCACAGAAGGTAGATCTTTACTTTTTTTTATGAATTCTGTCCTACCTGGGACTTGCTTTATTTTTTTTAAACTATTAATTATTTGATTAACCTCGAAACCCATAGTGCTTAAACAACCTATTACGCCTAAAACATTGTATATATTAAATATACCTATTAATTTCAACCTTACTGGGAAGGATTTACCATAATAATTTAAATCGAAGCTTAAATTATTATGGTCTTGCCTTATATTTGTTGCTTGAATTTTTGATTTTTTATAAATCGAAAAACTTACTTTTTTGTTATCAGGTAAAACTGAGTTATTAAAAATGGACTGACCAACCTTATCATCAATATTAACTATAATATTTCCATTTTTTTCCGATAGCATAAATTTTTTTTTTACTTCAGCGTACTCGCTCATTGTTTTGTGATAATCAAGATGGTCTCTTGATAAGTTTGTAAATAACCTTTGTTTAAATTCGATATTATTTATTCTTTGTTCTTTAATTCCGTGTGATGAGACTTCCATTGCTACATATTTATATTTTTTTTTGTATATCTCTTTTATTGAACGCTGAAGATCTATTGCACTTGGTGTAGTATTTTGAGATTTTTTTAATTTTTTCAAATCTCCATAACCTAATGTTCCTATAAATGCAGTTTTAATTTTTAGGTGATTTAAACATTGTGATAACCAATATGCAGATGTTGTTTTCCCATTGGTTCCTGTAATTCCAATAATTGATATTTTTTTCGATGGATACTCATAAAATTGAGACGAAATAGCTGCAAGTTTATTTCTCAAATCACTAATTGAAATATTTGGAATACTTAAATTTAAATTTTTTTTTAAATTTTTTGATTCAAATATGATTCCTGCTGCTCCATTTTCAATGGCTTCTTGGATAAATTCTCTTCCATCATGTTTATTGCCTGGGTAAGCAATAAAAACTGTATTTTTAGAAATTTGTTTTGAATTTAAAGATAAATTATCAAATTTCTTTAAAAAAATTTCTAAATCATTTTTCATATCTCTTTTTTTTCATCTTCATCGGCTCGATCTAATATTTCAATGCCATCTTGTGGGATAGAATAAATTTTTAACGCTTCTGCTACTACCTTTCTAAAAACTGGCCCTGCTACAACACCCCCATAGTTTGATCCTTTTGTTGGATCTTCTATTACAATAGCCATTATAAATTTTGGGTTTGAGATTGGCGCAATGCCGACAAATGAAGCGTTATATTTTCTTTCTCCAGGCGCACCGTACCCTTTACCTTCAATAAATTGTCTAGAAGTGCCTGTTTTACCTGCGACTCTGTAACCCGGAATTGCTGCCTGAGTTGCCGTGCCTCCCTCTTTTGTGACTGATTCCATCATTTTTAAAACAGCTTTTGTAGTCTCTATAGACATAACACGTTGACCAATTTTTATTGGGTCATTTTTAAATAATCTTAAATTTTTTATTTCACCTTTGTTTGCAAAAGGAGTATAGGCTCTAGCGAGCTGTGCGATTGTTGTGCTTACTGAATAACCATAACTGACACTATAGTGATCTCTGTCTCTCCATTTTTTATAATCGCGAATAATTCCTTTAGACTCTCCGGGAAAGTTTAGACCCGTCAAATTACCAATACCAAAATTTGAATAGGTTTGCCATAATTCTTTTTTGCTTAATTTTTCAGCAATTTTGGTTACACCAATATTTGATGATGTTTGAAGTATTTCTTTGACTGTGATTATTCCGTGGGGTTTTGTATCTGTCACTAGGGTTCTACCTACTTTATAAAACCCATTGCCTGTATCAATTTTTGTATTAACATTTACCACCTTTTTTTCTAAAGCAGCTGCTATGCTAATAGGCTTCATTGTTGATCCGGGTTCAAACATATCAGTTACCACTCTATTTCTTACAAACGTTCTTTTTCTCATCCTTTTATTGGGATTATAGGATGGATAATTAACCATTGTTAGAATTTCACCTGTTTTAGAATCAATAAGAATTGCAGATCCAGAAATTGCTTCAGAGTCATCAATTGTTTTCTTAAGCGACTGAAAAGCAATATGTTGTAAACGCTTATCAATGGTTAAATGAACATCTTTTCCATCAATTGGGACGTTAACTTCGCTAAGATTTTCTACTACCCTTCTTCTTGCATCAATTAATATTTTTTTATAACCATGTGTTCCTGACAATAAATCATTTTTTTTATATTCAACTCCTTCAAGTCCATTTCCATCATTTCCAGCATAACCAACTACATGTGCAGATATTTCCTGATCTGGATAGGTACGCCTATAGTCTTTTTCAGAACTAATTCCTGGAATTTTTAAAGCCAAAATTTTAGAAGCAATTTTTGGATCTACCTTTCGTTTTAGATAAATATGATTTCTTTTAGTCTTTAATTTTTTGTTTAAGGTCTGTATTTTCATTTCTAAGAGATTTGCTAATTTCTTTTTATCCCCTTTTTTAAATTCAACTCGATTAGGTTCGAGGGTGATACTTCTGACAGTCTCACTCGCAGCTAATATTTGATTATTTCTATCATAAATTTTACCTCTGTATGCGTAAAGTTCTATATTACGATTACTTCTTTCAAATCCCTCTTGTTGTAAAAAATCTTTTTGCATCCCTTGCAAAAAGAAAGCCCTTGAAAATAAAATACAAAATAATGTTAAAAGGACAAGAAGAGTAAATCTCCTTCTAAATTTTGATAACTCAAAAAACTCGTGATTTTTTTTAATTTTAGATCTCATTTAATCAGTTTTTTTTGTTTTTTTTCTGGTGGATTCATTTTTAATTTATTTCTCGCATACTCTGAAATTCTTCCATTACCTGACTTGGAGGATTCCTCTATTAAAAGTTGATTCTGTTCATCTTTTAACTCAATAGTTTTTTGTTTTTCAATCTCAAGGGCATGATGATTTACTCGATAAAGATGGTGGGCGTTAATCTTTACTAGAGCAAATATAATCAATAAAGAGAAAAGTATTAAGTTCAACTTCACCTTCCCTCCGAAATCTTTTCCATCACACGAAGTTTTGCGCTTCTTGCTCTAATATTTTTTGATATTTCATCCTTAGAAGGTTTCTCCATTTTTTTGATAATCTTAATTGGAGCTGATTGGATGTTCTTATGAAGAATTGGAATTTTTTTTGATACTCTATCTGTATTTAACTTTTCTTTAAAAAAGTTTTTGATAATTCTATCTTCAAGCGAATGAAAACTGATTACAGCAAGCCTTCCATTCATTTTTAAAATTTCAAATGCCGCCGGTAAAATTTCTCTTATTTCTTCAAGCTCTTCATTTACTTTTATTCTTAAAGCTTGAAATGTTTTTGTTGCTGGGTTTTTAGTTGAGTCAAACTTAGGAATAGCTTGATTAATTAAGTCAGCCAGCTCTATTGTTCTTGATATTTTTCCCTTTTCTTGTCGATATTTAATAATTGCTTTTACAATCTTTTTTGCAAATTTCTCCTCTCCATACTCATATAAAAGCTTTACTAAATCATCATACTCATATCCATTAACAATATCTGCAGCTGTTAATTTCTGCTTTTGATTCATTCGCATATCTAGTAGTGAATCTAATTGAAAACTAAATCCACGCTCCGCTTTATCGATTTGAGGTGATGAAATTCCTAAGTCCATAAGGATCCCATTGGGATTTTGTAAATTTTTTTTTTAAAGATTTCTTTTAGATTTTTAAATGAAGCATGCTCAATCTCAAAGCGGTTATCTTGAATTTTTTTACCTTCTTTGACAGCCTCTAGATCTTTATCTAATGCGAGTAATTTGCCTTCTTCATTAAGTCTTTTTAATATTTCTTTTGAATGTCCACCTCTTCCAAAAGTACAATCTATATAAAAACCATTTGGAACAATATTTAAGGCGTTAATTGCTTCATACAACATTACTGGAATATGTTTACTCACAATGAAAAACCCTTTAGTTCTTCAGGAAATTCATTTCCTTCATTAATATTTATTTGACTTAAATTTTCATAGTAGTTATCACAATTCCAAAGTTCAAAATGACTCCCTTGGCCAATAAAAATTAAATTTTTATCTATTTCCGCATAATTTTTTAATTCTGATGGTATTAATAGTCGATTTGCATTATCAAGGGTTATATCTTCAGCAAAACCTACAAGTAATCTCTGAAGACCACTAGATTTTTTTTCAAAACTCGATAAATTCATTATCTTTTCTTGGATAGGCTCCCATGCAAACTGAGGATATAACAGTAAACATTTATAAATATGAGCTGTGAGAACAAGAGCGCCAGATGATTCGATTAGAATTTTTTCACGATACTTTGTTGGAATCGAAATTCTATTCTTACCATCTAAGCTTAAACGTGTTGCGCCTCTATACATAAACAGTGCCTCTTTTCTTGAGAAAAAGATGGGAAATTACTTAATACCCTTAGTCTTACTAAGCAATTTCCCACAAATTACCACTTTTTCCCTAACATAGACACTATAGGTAAAAAAAAAGCGCAATGCAAGCGCTTTTTTTATTTTAAATCTATATATAACAATGATTTATAGCTAGAAGGTAAGTTGACCTATAAGCCGGGTTCTGTCTTAGACAGTCATTCATCTAGGCATATAATTACTTATATGCTCAAGCAGCCTACCCGATAACAGCACGAGCCGTGCTATGGTTATCCTATTTGGCCTTGCTCCGAGTGGAGGTTGCCGCGTTTCACCGTAACTAAATACGCTCGTCTCTGTGGCCCTATTCCTCATCTCACGATGTATGGCTGTTAGCCATCACTCTGCTCTGGGAGCCCGGACTTTCCTCTACATAAAATGTAGTGACTGTCTGGTCAACTTATTTAGTATTTTATCATTTAAATTAATATTAAACTGCATAACAATTCCAATTAATTTCTTGTCCAGCCAGCAAGGGGATTACTTCGCCATTATCAATCTTTATATAATTTGGGACTTTATTTGAACTCCTTACTAATTTTATTTTATTTTTGTTTTGGCTTAGTCTATAGAAATCAGCACCAAACTTACTACTAAAATTTTCTAATTTTTCAATAGCATTATTTCTATCAAAAATTTCCGCATAAATCTCCATCGCATTTAACGCGGAGTATATTCCTGCACATCCGCAGCTACTTTCCTTTTCTGATTTTTTGTGCGGAGCACTATCGGTACCTAGAAAAAATTTTGGATTTCCTGAAATTGCTGCACCCAAAACCGCCACTCTATGTTCCTCTCTTTTTAAAATAGGTAAGCAAAATGCATGAGGCTTCAAACCTCCTGCAAATAACTCGTTTCTATTATAAAGAAGGTGTTGCGGTGTAATTGTTGCCGCAATATTATTACTTGCCTCTTTCACAAACTCTGTCGATTCTTTTGTTGAGATATGTTCTAGAACAATTCTAAGACCTGGAAATTCTTTATGAGCATTAATTAAATTTTTCTCAATAAATATTTTTTCTCTATCAAATATATCTATATTTGGATCATTAACCTCTCCATGAATTAAAAGAGGAATATCTAATTTCTCCATCATTTCAAAAATTTTATACCCAGAGTTGAAAGAATCTATTCCCTTGTCAGAATTAGTTGTCACACCCTTTGGGTAAAGCTTTATACCTATTATCTTTGACGAAATTTGAATTCTTTTCAATTCCTCTAATGTTAATTTTTCATTAAAGTAAATAGTCATTAAAGGTTCAAAATCATGAGCTTTAGTATGATTTTTTACTTCATCATAGTATTTATGTGCTAACTCTGAATTGATTATAGGGTTTTGAAGATTTGGCATAATAATTGCTCTTCCAAATTGAGTAGCAGAATGCTTACTAACGACTTTTAATAGTTCATCCTCCCTTAGATGAAGATGCATATCGTCAGGTTTTGGAAAAATTAATTCATTTATCATTATTTTTTATACCTAATGCCAAATTATATATTTCATTTTTTTTAATCTTATAAATATTTGATATAAGCTTTACAGACTGATTTAAACTCAATTCTTTAAGCATAACTTTAAGCGCATTTTCTATTTCAAGATTACATGAACTTTTCTCTTCTTCATTTCTGCCTTCTATAATAATAACAAACTCACCTTTAAGATTATTTTTTTCATCTTTAAATTTTGTTAGTAAATCTTGCAGCCTTTCTTTGTAAATAGTTTCGTATAACTTTGTGAGTTCTCGTCCAATAAATATTTCTTGATCTGACCCATAAATTTCGTTTAAAAATTCTAATATTTTTAACACCCGATGGGGAGATACAAAAAAAATAGTTGTAATATGGCTTTTGTAAAATTGTTCAATAACTTTTTTACTTTTGCTGTCCGTATTAGGTAAAAACCCATAGAAATTAAATTGAGTTGAAATAATGCCAGCAACTGAAAATGCGGTCGTAATTGCTGAAGCTCCAGGTATTGGTACTACGTTAATTTTTGCATCTAAAGCTTTGTTGACTAAATAAGCACCTGGGTCACTAATGCCAGGAGTTCCCGCGTCAGAAACATATGCGATCGTTTTACCATTTTGAATTTCTTTTATTATAAATTCACTTTTATTTTTTTCGTTATGCTGATGCAAAGATATGAGTTTTTTATTTATTGAAAATTTTGAAAGTAAATGTTTTGAATGTCTCGTATCTTCGCAAGCAATAATATCTACAGTATTTAAAATTTTTAAAGCCCTAGAAGTGATATCATCTAAATTCCCAATCGGTGTACCAACAATGTAAAGAGCTGAATTCATGAAAATAATCTTATGTATGATTTTTTAATTAAATTAAATATAGAATTTATATAACAAGTATATAATTTATTTTATGCAATCTAAATCTAATTATTTTTTCATTTCATTTTTCTTATCTATAACTATTTTATTATCTGGATGCGCTGTTGGAGTTTTGGGTGGGCCAACATCCTATGCAGATAGAAGAACGACAGAGTCTCAAATTACAGATGAAAAACTTGAATGGCAAACAGTTTTGAAAACGCAGGACATTGAGGGAGAATTTAGGGCAAATTTTGTTAGCTATAATCAAGTAGTGCTTATTACCGGGCAAGCACCAAACCAAGAAATTATTGATAAGATAGTTAACACAGTAAGTAACATGGAGAGTGTAAAAAAAGCTGAAAATTATATGATTGTTGGTCCAGAAAATACAATTAGAGGCATTGCTAATGATACCGCTATAACAAGCAATGTCATATCAAGAGTTTTTGCAAATGAAAATGAAAATCATTCTTTGTCAGTAATCCACCTTAAAGTATTCACTGAAGAAAGTGTTGTTTATTTGATGGGAATTTTAAATCAACAAGAGGCTGATAGTGCTATAGCAGTTGCTCGATCCTCAAGAGGTGTAAAAAAAGTTATTCCTTTATTTGATATTAACAATTCATTTAAATCAAATAATGAAGACAAAAATAAAAAATATTAATGAGACAAATTAGTTATTGATAAACCTTTAAGATTCAATTATCATGTGCATTATAGAGAGTCTTCTATTAATTAAATCAAAATCAAATTAAAAAAAATCATTAAAAATATGAGTAATATAATTCACGTCACAGACGATCAGTTTGAAGAAAAAGTTCTTCAAGCGAAAGTTCCTGTTCTTGTAGATTTTTGGGCTGAATGGTGTGGCCCTTGTAAAGCAATAGCGCCAATACTTGATGACATTTCAAAAGAATATGAAGGTAAATTAACCGTAGCAAAAATTAATATCGATGAAAATCAAAAAATTGCTGCTCAATTTGCAGTCCGAGCAATACCAACCTTAATAATTTTTAAAGATGGGAATTTTGAAGCTGATAAAAAAGGGGCTTTATCAAAATCTCAATTAACCGCTTTCATTGACAGTACCATATAAAAAATATGCATTTATCTGATCTTAAACATCTGCCTGTAACTGAATTAGTTGATTTAGCTAATTCTGACAAGATTGAAAATGCAGGAAGAATGCGTAAGCAAGATCTTATTTTTGCAATATTAAAAAATAAAGCAAAAAATGGTGATAAATTAATTGGTGATGGAACTTTAGAGGTTTTACAGGATGGTTTTGGCTTTTTAAGATCTCCTGATTCTTCATATCTTGCTGGACCAGCAGATATATATGTCTCACCTTCACAAATAAGAAGATTTAATCTTCATACAGGGGATACTATTGCTGGTGAAATTAGAACACCAAAAGATAGTGAACGTTATTTTGCGCTTGTAAAAGTTGATAAAGTAAATAACGATGCTCCTGAAAATACAAAAAACAAAATCCTATTTGAAAACCTAACCCCTATTCACCCAACAAAACCTCTTGTATTGGAAAGAGATTCTAATGTTGAGGAAAACAATACCAGTCGAGTCATTGACATGGTTGCACCTATCGGAAAAGGTCAAAGAGGATTGATTGTGGCAAGTCCAAAAAGTGGTAAGACCGTTATGTTGCAAAATATTGCGCATGCAATTACTGCTAATCATTCTGATGTATCTCTTATTGTCCTGCTTATAGATGAAAGACCAGAAGAAGTTACTGAAATGTCTAGGTCTGTTAAAGGTGAGGTTGTAGCCTCAACATTTGATGAACCAGCCACAAGACATGTTCAAGTTGCAGATATGGTTTTAGAAAAAGCTAAAAGATTAGTTGAACATAAAAAAGATGTTGTTATTCTTCTAGATTCAATTACAAGACTCGCAAGAGCCTACAATACAGTGATTCCCTCATCTGGAAAAGTTTTAACTGGTGGTGTTGATGCAAATGCACTTCAAAAACCAAAACGTTTTTTTGGTGCAGCTAGAAATGTTGAGGAAGGCGGATCACTTACAATTCTTGCTACAGCACTTGTTGAAACTGGCTCAAGAATGGATGATGTAATTTATGAAGAATTTAAAGGTACTGGTAATATGGAAATTCACCTTGAAAGAAAAATGGCAGAGAAAAGAATATATCCAGCAATCAATGTCAATAAATCAAGTACCCGAAGGGAGGAGTTACTTATTCCTTCAGATGTTCTTCAAAAGATTTGGGTTTTAAGAAAATTACTTTACCCTATGGATGATCTTGAAGCGATGGAATTTCTCTTAGACAAAGTGCGTTCAACCAAAAATAACTCAGATTTTTTTGATAGTATGCGAAGAAGTTAAGAAATCAATTAAATATTGATTTTTATATACTTTTCTATAAAATACACGAAATATTATTGATATAAATTAAAAACTATGAAAAAAGATTTACATCCAAAATACCCAGAAATAACAGTTACTTGTAGCTGTGGTAACAGTTTTAAGACCCAGTCAACCATAGCTAAAGATACAAACATTGAAGTTTGTGCTAAATGCCATCCTTTTTACACTGGTAAACAGAAAATACTTGATACAGCTGGGCGTGTCGAGAAATTTAAACAAAAATATGGAATGTAATCACTTTTAATTTGATTCAATTATAAAGGCAGTTATCTGCCTTTTTTTTTATGTCATAATTTATAAATATGAAATTTGAATTAGATCATGATTGGCAAGGTAATATGTCTTCACCACGTTCAACGCTTGGTGAAAAAACAAAAATACATTTATTTATAATACTCTCCGCAATTTGGATCTTTACCGGACTTATTGGAAATTCACCTTGGATTCCTGCGGAATCTGAAAATGTAAGTATGGTCATGGATATTGTTTTAAACAATTCTATCATTGCTCCTTTAGCTGCCAGTCAAGATTCAATTAATAATCCTCCTTTATACCCCTTCATAGGCGCTACATTTGTCAAAATTTTTTCATCAATACTTTCGCCGCATGATGCAATTAGATTATCAAATTTTATATGGTTAAGCTTAACTTTGTTAAGTATTGGCTTAATGACAAGAGAATTATGGGGCGCCGGTTTTGGAAGACAAGCCGGTTTGATTTTTATTGCATCCATTGGGCTTATATTTAATATTCATACTATTCGTCCTGAAGTAGCAGCCCTTCTTGGATTTGCGCTAGCGTTATACGGTTTTGCTCTATATCAAAGAAGGCCTTTCAGAGCTAGTTTAGTTTTAGGTTTCGGAATTTCAATAATTTTTTTATCTAATGGAATTTTATCCCTTTTAAGTATTTTTTTAACTGCACTATTATTACTAGCTTTCAAACAATGGAGAAATAAGCGTTATTATTTATTTTGTTTTATTTCAACAATAGTAGCATTAAGTATCATTAGTCCTTGGGTTTATCTTTTATATCATTCCAATCCTGAAATTTTTTTTTCTTGGGTAAGTAAAGTTAACTCGCCGAATAGTGCAGAATTTTATTTTTATATAAAAAATATTTTGTGGTTTACTTGGCCTTCACTGCCCCTTTTTATTTTTGTTTTAGTTAAAAATTTTAATAGCATAACTAAGCTCAAAAAAATTCATTTACCACTGATATTCTCAATTTCAATTTTAATTACCCTTTCAATTAGTGGCAATGAAGATCAAATAAAACTTATGCCACTTCTTTTACCTTTTTCAGTTGCTGCGGCAGGGGGTATTGATTTATTAAGAAGAGGATCTGCTAGCGCGCTCAACTGGTTTGGGATATTAATATTTGGTTTTTTTGGCTTTATTATCTGGTTCTTTTGGCTAGCGGTTATGGTGGGCTTCCCTGAAATAATATCAAATCGTATTTACTTTCTATCAGGAAATTATGAAGTTAAATTTCAATTCTTAAGCTTTATATTTGCCCTTTTAATTACTGGATTTTGGCTTTATATTATCTTTAAAATAAAAATCTCAAATCGTTCAGCAATTTCAAATTGGGCAATTGGCATTACAATGGTTTGGGTTGCTTTTATTATGCTTGTAAGCCCATTAATTGAAAATAGAAAAAGTTATGCTGCTGTTTTTCAGGATGTAAAACAACATCTTTCTCAGAGCTCAAGTTGTTTGTATACATATAATTTTAGCCCGAATGAAATAAATTTACTTCATTATTACTCTGGTATTAGAGGTATAGATTCGAATAAAGCAGTTCAATGTAGAATGGTATTGTTATCACTTAACCAAGACTCAAAAATGCCTTCTGAATATGAGTCATGGAGTCAGATTTGGTCTGGTAAAAGAATTGAGCGTGATAAGACATATTATATTTTACTTACAAAATAATAATTTCAATCTTTAAGATACTTATTAATCGCTTCAAAAACAAACTGATCTAATTGACTTTCTTTTAGAGAGGTTTCAGTTACATGTTTTTTTATTGTCACTCTCATACTGCGATCCCAAAACTTATGTATATGAGATGCAGTGTCTTCTTTTGCTTGATCTTGATCTGGGTAACTTTTAAAAAAGCTCCCGATATCATTTGCCATTCTGATAAGGGTTTTAATTTCCATTTTGTAATTTTAACCGATTATTCGCTCTGAATGGGTATAACAATTATATCGATTGTTCCTCGCAAACCCTACTAAAGTAATCTCAAGTTCTTTTGCGAGTCTTGTTGCTAGTGCTGTAGGAGCTGAAATGGCTACTAATAACTTTAGATTCATATATGCTATTTTCTGAACCATCTCATAGCTAGCTCTGCTAGAAGTAATAACAAAATAATTATCCAAAACATTCAAATTGCTTGCTGCTCCAATTAATTTATCAAGTGCGTTATGCCTTCCTACATCCTCCTTAAGTTTTATTAAATTACCGTCTGAGTCAAACAATCCAGAAGCATGAGTTGCACCAGTTTTTTTCTGTATTACTTGCTCGGTTGAAAAATTTTTAAGTGCGTTTAATATGCTAGTCGATAAAAAAGTTGATGAATTTTTTTTTAAATTTGGTATCTTTAAAACATGATCAAGAGATTCAGCACCACAAAGACCACAGCCTGTTCTACCAGTTAGATTTCTTCTTATTTCTCTAAGCCTTGTGAATTTTTCAGAAGAAATTTCAACATTAATCTCAATTCCATTCTCTTTTTCTAACACCTCGATAGAATAAATATCTGAAACATTTTCTATGATACCCTCTGTAATAGAAAAGCCTTTTGCAAAATCTTCTAAATCACATGGACTTGCCATCATAACAACATGTGAAACACCGTTATATACAATTGCCACAGGTGTCTCTTCAGCTAAAATATCCTCAGTTGTTTCAGATTTATTATTTTTTTGGATTGATACTGCTTGAAAATAGCGACTAGAATGAATTAATTTTTCTTTAGTCACTTGAATTTAACTAACTTTTTCCTCACCATTTTTTACAAAATCAATTTGTTTTTCACTAAATTTTTGATATTTTGATTGCCAATTTGATGGCTGCGTTACTTTAGTTACCTGCACAGCTGTAACCTTAAATTCAGGACAGTTTGTTGCCCAATCAGAATTATCTGTAGTAATTACGTTTGCTCCTGAAACAGGGTGATGAAATGTTGTATAAACAACACCTGGTTGAACTCTATTTGTTATTTTAGCTCGGAGGACAGTATCGCCTGATCGACTATTAATACCAACCCAATCTCTTTCATTTATACCTCTTTCTTCTGCATCATGCGGATGAATTTCAATTAAGTCCTCATCGTGCCATTCAGTATTTTTGGTTCTTCTTGTTTGCGCGCCAACATTATAATGAGCCAGAATTCTTCCAGTAGTCATTATTAAAGGGAATTTACTATTTACTTTCTCAGCTGTTGGAACGTATTCCGTAATAAAGAATTTACCCTTACCTCTAACAAATTCATCTATATGCATTGTGGGCGTGCCTTCTGGGTGCTCATCATTACATGGCCATTGAATGCTTCCAAGTTTGTCTAATTTTTCATAACTCACACCTTTGAATGTAGGTGTTAACTGTGCGACTTCATCCATTATTTCACTTGCATGTTTATAATTCATTGGGTATCCCAATTTATTAGATAACATCTGAGTAATTTCCCAATCTTCGTAGCCATTTTTCGGAGCCATTACTTTTCTTACTCTCGAAATTCTTCTTTCTGCATTAGTAAAAGTTCCATTCTTCTCTAAAAATGAAGACCCTGGAAAGAAAACATGAGCATACATAGCGGTTTCATTTAAAAACAAGTCTTGAACAATTACGCATTCCATAGACTCAAGCGCATGAGTAACATGTTGGGTGTCAGGGTCTGATTGCGCTATATCTTCACCTTCGCAATAAAGAGATTTAAATTTACCTGATATAGCTTCATCAAGCATATTTGGAATTCTTAGTCCGGGTTCTTCATAAATTTTAGCATTCCATGCTGACTCAAATAAAGCGCGGGTTGCTAAATCTGAAACGTGTCTATACCCTGGAAGTTCATGTGGGAATGACCCCATATCACATGCACCTTGTACATTATTTTGACCTCTTAGTGGGTTTATCCCAACACCCTCTCTACCTACATTTCCAGTTATCATAGCTAAGTTTGCGATACCCATAACCATTGTTGAACCTTGGCTATGTTCTGTGACGCCTAAGCCATAATAAATAGATCCATTTTTTTCATTTGCAAATAATCTAGCTGCCTTTCTTAATAAGTCTGCAGGAATCCCTGTCTCAGTTTCCATTGATTCGGGAGAATTTTTGGGATCCTTAATAAAATCTAACCAAATTTTAAATGACTCATCTTCACATCGTTCTTTTACAAATTTACTGTCACCCAAGTTCTCTTCAACAATAACGTGCGCGATGGAGTTGATCGTAGCCACATTGGTACCAGGTTGAAGTTTAAGATGATAATCAGCTTTAATGTGAGGCGTATTATCAACTAAATCTATTTCTCTAGGATCGACAATAATTAACTTGGCACCTTCTCTTAATCTTCTTTTCATCTGGGATGCAAACACTGGGTGCCCATCAGTTGGATTTGCACCTATAATCATAATCACATCAGATTTCATCACTGAGTCAAAATTTTGTGTGCCTGCAGATTCCCCAATGGTTTGTTTAAGGCCATAACCTGTTGGTGAATGACAAACTCTTGCACATGTATCAATATTATTATTCCCAAAACTAGCTCTTACTATTTTTTGCATTAAGTAAACTTCTTCATTTGTGCACCTAGAAGAAGAAATAGCCCCAACTGAATTAGCACCATATTTTTTTTGAATTCTCTTTATTTCAGATGCAGCATAACTTATAGCCTCATCCCAAGAAACTTTTTGCCAAGGGTCTTTGATACTTTTCCTAATCATTGGGGTCGTGATTCTATCTTTATGAGTGGTATATCCCCAGGCAAACCTTCCTTTCACACATGAGTGTCCATGATTTGCACCCCCATTTTTATTTGGAGTCATTCTGACCACTTTATCACCTTGCAATTCAGCATTAAAAGAACATCCAACACCACAATAAGCACAAGTCGTTGTTACTTCTTTCTCTGGTGTACCATGTTCTTCGATACTTTTTTCAATTAATGTAGCTGTAGGGCAAGCTTGAACACATGCACCACAAGAAACACATTCAGAGTCAATAAAGTCTTTATTTCCAGCTGAAACTTTTGACTCAAAACCTCGACCATCAATCGTTAAAGCAAAAGTACCTTGAGTTTCTTCGCAAGCTCTTACGCATCTTGAACAAACAATACATTTTGATGGATCGAAAGTGAAATATGGATTCGATTCATCTTTTTTAGAATCTAGATGATTTTCTCCTTCGTAGCCGTAACGAACATCTCTTAAGCCAACAGCGCCTGCCATATCTTGTAATTCGCAATCACCGTTTGTTGCGCATGTTAAACAGTCAAGTGGATGGTCAGAAATATATAATTCCATAACACCTTTTCTTAATTCAGCAAGTTTGGGGGATTGTGTGGATACTACTAAGCCATCTGCAACTGGAGTAGTACAAGAAGCAGGATAGCCTCTTTTGCCTTCGATTTCTACCAAACAAAGGCGACATGAGCCGAATGGCTCTAAACTGTCAGTTGCACATAACTTGGGCACACTAAAACCTGCAACTGAGGCTGCTCGCATTAAAGATGTTCCTTCAGGCACAGTTACATCAACACCGTCGATGTTTAGGGTTACAAGTTTCTCAGAATTTACTGAAGGCGTTCCGAAATCTTTTGAATCATCCATATTTTTTTGCTTTTGGCATAATTATGATTGAAATTTTGTTCCAATCGTTTAAAAATTTTATTAAGTTATTAATTTTATTAACTTTAGTAGTGATTTTATGCTTAAGTTTCGGTTTTTTCAAGTCCAAAATCTTTTGGAAAAAAATTTAAAGCACTAATAACAGGGAAAGGGGTCATTCCGCCCATAGCACATAATGATCCATGCACCATCGTCTCTCCAAGGTCTCTAAGTACTTCCACATTTTTTTCTTGATCAACACCATCTTTAATTTTATCAATCACTTCCATACCCCTAGTGGAACCTATCCTACAAGGTGTACACTTTCCACACGACTCAATCGCACAAAATTCAAATGAATATCTGGCTAGTTTTGACATATCGATCGTATCATCAAAAGCAACAATACCACCATGACCAACTACAGCATTAATTTCAGAAAATTTTTCGTAATCAAGCGGTGTATCAAATTGATGTTCTGGTAAAAATGCACCTAATGGTCCACCTACCTGAACAGCTTTAATATTCTTTCCTGTTGCTGAGCCTCCACCAAAATCATAAAGCAATTCTCTTAAAGTAATTCCAAAAGCCTTTTCAATCAAACCCGTTTGTTTGAGATTGCCAGCTAACTGGATTGGAAGCGTTCCTTTAGACCGGCCCATTCCAAAATCTGCATAAAATTTTGCACCTTTGTCTAAGATAATCGGAATTGTAGCTAGTGAAATGACATTATTAACGACTGTTGGTTTACCATATAACCCTTCAATTGCTGGAAGTGGCGGTTTATATCTTACTAAACCTCGCTTACCTTCAAGGCTTTCTAATAATGATGTTTCTTCTCCACAAATATATGCCCCGGCCGCCCTAGTAACTTCAAGATTGAACGTAAATTGACTGCCTAAAATATTTTTACCTAAAAAACCATTATTTTCAGCAATCTCAATAGCCTCATTCAATATGGCTTGTGCGTGAGGATATTCTGACCTTAAATATATATAACCTTGATCAGCACCCACAGCTAAACCAGCAATAATCATTCCCTCGATTAAAACAAACGGATCATTTTCCATGATCATTCGGTCAGAAAAAGTTCCTGAATCTCCCTCATCTGCATTACAAACTATATATTTTTTATCTGAAGGGGCATTTAAAACAGTTTGCCATTTAATGCCAGTTGGAAATGCTGCACCGCCTCGACCTCGAAGACCTGATTCAGTTACCTCATCTACAATTGCTTGAGACTTTAGATCTAAGGCTTTTCTTAAACCTTTAAATCCATCATGAGATTCATAATCTTCTAAAGATACAGGATCTGTAATACCTACCCTGGCGTAGGTTAATCTTTCTTGGTTTTTCAACCATTGGATTTCCTCTGTAATTCCTAAAGATAGGGGATGCTTTTTACCTAAGAAAAATTCTTTATCAAACAGTGAAGAAACATCAGCAGGATTAACTGGTCCATAAGCAACTCTTCCTTTTGGAGTTTCAACCTCTACCATTGTTTCAAGCCAAAACAGACCACGAGAACCATTTCTGATTATTTCGAGTTTAATTCCGCGTTTTAATGCTTCACTCTCAATTGTCTTAAGTACTTTTTCAGCCCCCAAAGAGAGCGCACTTGAATCTCTAGGAATATATATCTTGTAGGATGTCATTTCTTAGCTTCTTCTATCAATTCATCAATTTTTTCTTTATCAACTCTTCCAACGACTTCATCATCAATCATAACAGCAGGAGAACACGCACAATTACCTAAACAATAGACAGGCTCTAAGGTTATTGATTGGTCTTTAGTGGTCTCGTGATAGTCAATGCCAAGTTTTTCTTTACAATAAGACTCAATGTTTTCACTCCCCATAGACTGGCATGACTCGGCTCTACATATCTGTAAAATATGTTTTCCAGCCGGTTTCGTTCTAAAATGGTGATAGAAAGTTACAAACCCATGAACCTCTGCTACTGAAAGTCTAAGCGCCTTTGATATAGGCCCATAAGATTCTTCAGGAATGTACCCCAAATCGTCTTGTATTGCATGCATCAAAGGAAGAAGTGCCCCTGGTTTGTCTTTAAGCAGATTTAAGTGCTGCTCAATTTTTTCTATTTTGTTTTCAGCTAACATTTAATAAATATTTTATTGGAAATCTTAAAATTGACCGTCTCATTATACTTTAAGTTTTAAATTTTTATAAAATTCTAAAAATTGTTTTAGTTTTAATATAATATTGTGACAATGCAACTTATAGATCAGTTCAATAGAAAGATAGATTACATAAGAGTATCAGTCACAGATAGATGTGATTTTAGATGTGTATATTGTATGTCAGAAAAAATGACCTTCCTACCAAGGTCAACTGTACTTTCGCTTGAAGAAATAGAGAGAGTGATCAAAGTTTTTACTGAATTAGGTGTAAAAAAAGTCAGGATCACTGGAGGAGAGCCTCTTGTTCGAAAAGATATTGATAAATTATTCAAATCAATAGGAAGAATAGATGCGCTTAATGAAATTACATTGACTACTAATGGAAGCCAACTTAAGAGTAAGTCAATGATGCTGAAAAAGGCTGGTGTTAAAAGAATAAATATAAGTCTAGATAGTCTCAATCCCATTACATTTAAAAAACTCACAAGAACAGGTGATTTACAAAAAGTTCTTGATGGTATTCATGCTGCAATAGATGTTGGTTTTGATAAAATAAAGTTAAATACAGTTCTAATGAAAAATCTTAATGAGGAAGAGATTTATAGTTTAGTTGATTATGCAATTAAATATTATCTTGATATTTCATTTATCGAAGAAATGCCGCTTGGTCATACGGCATATGATAGAAAATCAACTTCAGTTAATAATGATGATATTTTATTAAAATTAAAAGAAAAATATTTACTATCAAAATCAAATATATCGACAAGTGGGCCTGCAGAATACTTCAGTATTAAAAACACACAAACAAAAATCGGTTTAATTTCTCCCCATAGTCATAATTTTTGCGAAAATTGTAATCGTGTAAGAATCTCGTGCAAGGGAGAGCTTTTTCTTTGCCTAGGGCATGATACAAAAATTGATCTAATGCCTCTGATTAGATCTTTTCCAAATAACGATGAGCCACTTAAAGAAGCTATACTAAATAGTATGTCAATTAAGCCAAAATCTCACAATTTCGACTTGGCTGATGCGCAACCTGCCGTTGTAAGATTTATGTCTCATACAGGTGGATAATTGAACATAGAGATCGAGGGAGTCATTTTAGCTGGTGGAAAATCCTCTCGCATGGGACAAAATAAATCACTTGTTTTGTTAAATAAAAAACCTTTAATTGAACATGTTTTTAATAGATTGAAAAAACAAGTAAAAAAATTGAGTATCAACTCAAATGAAATTCTGAGCATTTTTCCTGAAACTATTCAGTTTGGTGATATTCTTCCAGGTCAATTAGGTCCTGCAGCTGGAATATATTCAGGATTAAGTCAATCAAAATATGACTGGGTTCAATTTTGTCCAAATGATACTCCTTTTTTTCCAGAAAACTTAGTGACAAAATTAAGCACCTGTATCGGAAAAACAAATCCTAAGATAATACTTCCATCATCAAACGGAAAATTAGAACCTGTTTTTTTACTTTGTCATAAAGAGATGTTAAATAGTCTTAAGGACTTCATTTCTTCGGGAGAAAGAAAGCTTGAGTTATGGATAAGATCAAATAGTTTCAAAACCATTGATTTTAATGAAAAAGATGCATTTATTAATATTAACAAAATGACTGATTTACAAAAATATAGGCAAAATTATGCATAGTAAACCATTTGTTCTTGGAATTTGTGCAGCAAACAGTGGTTCTGGAAAAACATATGTCATTGAAAAGCTTATCCCTAAACTGAAAAAAAAAGGATATTCGGTTTCTGCTATCAAACATGCACATCATAATTTTGATATTGATAAGCCAGGAAAAGATAGCTTCAGAATAAGAAAATCGGGTGCAAAACAAACTTTAATTTTTAATCATGAGCGAGCAGCTTTAATTACTGAAAGTAAAGAAAAAAATTTTAATTTGGAAAATGTTCTTAGGCAAATTAATGAACCCACAGATATAATTTTGGTTGAAGGATTAAAAAACATGCAAATACCAAAAATTGAAGTTTTTCGGAAACAAGTATCTAAAATTCAATTATTTATGAATGACGCCAATATAATTGGTGTTATCTCCGATGAGGATGTTAAATATAATATTCCATCATTTAGTTTTAATGATTTAGATAAGATTAGTGAGTTTGTAATTAAATTGATAAAAAAATGAAAAAAATAATTTCTTTAGAAAGCTTAGCCAAAGATCCCGGATGTTTATCAGAATATGATCCTAATGCAATGACTATCGATAAAGCAAGAAAATATATACGTCAATTTTTGAAAGTAAGTTTAAAAACAGAATATGTAAAAACTGAAGATGCACTTGATAGAATCTTAGCTGAAACCTTAATATCTAAAATCAATGTTCCTAATTACAATAATTCAGCGATGGATGGTTTTGCCTTTAATTTAAGTTCCTTAAAAAAAGATAATAACCTTAAAATTGCTTCAACAATTTTAGCTGGTAATTTATCAAAACAAAAAATTAAACCAGGTTTTGCAGCTCAAGTAATGACAGGATCTAAAATTCCTGAAGGTACCGATACAGTTTTACCATTCGAGCTTGTTAAGCAAGAAAATAATACTATTTTTGTGAACGAAATTCCAAAAAAAGGAGCAAATATTCGAAAATTAGGAGAGGATATAAAAAAGAATGGTGAGGTTCTTAAAAAAGGATCATTCTTAAGACCTGCTGAAGTTGGACTAATTGCTTCTATTGGTATTAGCAAAGTAAAAGTTTTTAAAAAACTAAGGGTTGCTTTTTTTTCAACAGGCGATGAAGTAGTAAAAGCTGGATCTTCAATTAAAATTGGACAAGTATACGATAGTAATCACTTTACAATTCAATCTATGTTAAAAAGAATAAATGTTCAATATATTGATTTAGGCATAATTCCTGATGAAAAAAAAATAATAGAAAAAACATTGAAAGCTGCTGAAAAATTATCTGATGCCATCATTACTACAGGAGGAGTTTCTGTGGGAAAAGCAGATTATATGAAAGATATTTTAAAAAAAATAGGAAAAGTATTATTTTGGAAGCTATCCATAAAACCAGGAAGGCCCATGGCTTATGGAGCATTTAAAAACACTCCTTATTTTGGTCTGCCTGGAAATCCAGTTGCTGCAATGATTACATTTTACCAATTAGTTCAACCCGCCCTTAAATATCTAATGGGTCAAGATAATTACAAACTTCCCATATTATTAAAAGCTAAATGTATCTCGCCTATTACAAAAAGAGCCGGAAGAATGGAATTCCAAAGAGGTTTTTATACCTCTAAAAATGGAGAATTATCTGTCAAACCTACTCCATATCAAGGATCAGCGATTCTTAGTTCAATGAGCAAGGCAAATTGCTTAATAGTTTTAGATATCAACCAAAAATCAATTAAGGTTGATGATTTTGTTAATATTCAATTAATGGAAGGTCTAGTCTAAGAAAACATCTCTAGGATATAATCAAGTTAATGTTTAATCATTTTTTAAACTTCAAAAAAATTAAAAGGTCAGACAAATATGAGTAAAGTAGAAATTAATAAATCCGTGACAAATTTTAGTCTTCCTGGAACAGGTGGAACTGAATTTTCTTTAAGCAATTTTTTAGGAAAGACCGTTGTTTTATATTTTTATCCAAGAGATTCTACTCCAGGTTGCACAAATGAAGGTATCGATTTCACAAACCTGTATGGAGATTTTCAAAAAAAGAATGTAGAAATTTTTGGTATTTCAAGAGATAGTATAAATTCACATGAAAAATTTAAAAAAAAATATAGTTTTCCTTTTGAGCTATTAAGTGATTCTGAAGAAGTCGCATGTGCTTTATTTGATGTTATAAAAATGAAAAATATGTACGGTAAACAAGTTCAGGGTATTGAAAGAAGTACCTTTCTAATTGATCCAGAAGGCATCCTTATAAAAGAATGGCGCGGCCTGAAAGTACCTGGTCATGCTGACGAAGTTTTAAGCTCAATTTCATAAGTAAAAAGTTTAAATGGCTATAAAGAATACCAAAAAAGTTTTTGTCCTAGACACTAATGTCCTTCTCCATGACCCATCGAGTCTATTTCGTTTTGAGGAACATGATATTTATCTACCTATGGTTACGATTGAAGAACTAGATAATAATAAAAAAGGTAGCTCTGAAGTGGCTAGAAATGCCAGACAAACTCATCGGCTTTTAGAGGAAATTATCGGTCCTGCTTCAGATCTTAAAAATGGTTGTGCTCTGAAATCAAAAACAAATCCACATGTTGATGGGAATCTATTTTTACAAACAGAAACCATTAGCTATGATTTGCCAATCCTGGCAGGAGTAAAAGCAGATAACCAAATTTTAAGTGTTGTTGTTAATTTAAAAAATAATTTAAAAAATACAGACGTTATTTTAGTTTCAAAAGATTTCAATATACGAATAAAAGCACGTGCTTTAGGAATTCCCGCTCAAGATTATTTTAATGACAAAGTAATGGCTGATGCGGAATTACTTCATACAGGAATATATGAGTTACCTGAAAATTTTTGGGAAAAACATAGTAAAGCAATGGAGTCTTGGCAAGAAGAAGGAAAAATGTTTTATAAAATCACAGGGCCATTGTGCAAAAGTTTTTTCATTAATGCATTTGTCTTTTATGATTTTGATAAACCATTTTATGCGATTGTTAAATCAAAAAAAGGAAACTCAGCAACCCTCCAAATCGTGCAAGACTTTACCTTGCCAAAATTTAATATTTGGGGCATCAAAGCAAAAAATAAAGAACAAAATTTTGCGCTTAATCTTCTTATGGATCCTAATATCGATTTTATTTCTCTTTTGGGTCAAGCAGGTACTGGTAAAACTCTCTTAGCTCTTGCAGCTGGACTCGTCCAGACGTTAGACAAAAAAATATATTCAGAAATTATTATGACAAGAGCGACAGTTTCAGTTGGCGATGATATAGGGTTTTTACCTGGAACTGAAGAAGAAAAAATGACACCTTGGATGGGTGCACTTGAGGATAATCTCGATGTATTAAATGAATCTGACGATAGTTCAGGTGATTGGGGAAGAGCTGCTACCCAAGATTTAATTAAATCAAGAATAAAAGTGAAATCACTTAATTTTATGAGAGGAAGAACGTTTTTAAACAAATATTTAATTATAGATGAAGCTCAAAATCTAACCCCTAAACAGATGAAAACATTAGTTACAAGAGCAGGTCCAGGGACTAAAATAGTATGTTGTGGCAACATTGCTCAAATAGATACGCCCTATCTCACTGAGGGAAGTTCAGGATTAACTTATGTTGTTGACCGTTTTAAGGGCTGGGAACATAACGGGCATGTTACATTAATGAGAGGGGAAAGATCGAGGTTAGCCGACTATGCAGCAGACACACTTTAATTCAAATGCTAAAAAAGGATTTTATCCTTACCTAAGTGCACAATTTTTGTCTGCTTTAGCGGATAACGCTTTGTTATTTGCGGCGATAGCGTTGCTCGCTGAAATGAATGCCCCTACATGGCACCAACCTCTTTTGCTTCAATTTTTTGTTTTAGCTTACATCGTTCTTGCTCCTTTTGTTGGTGCATTTGCTGACTCAAGACCAAAAGGACAGGTTATGTTCTTATCAAATGGAATAAAACTTTTTGGTTGTCTAGCAATGTTTTTTGGAATGGAGCCTTTGTACGCTTATGGTATTGTTGGTATTGGTGCAGCAACATACTCACCAGCTAAATATGGCATATTGACAGAATTGTTACCGAAAGAATATTTAGTTGCTGCTAATGGTTGGGTGGAGGGATTAACTGTAGCAGCAATTATTTTAGGTGCGATTGTTGGAGGATTGTTAGCGAAATTTGACGTTCAAATGGCAATATTAATTATTGCTGTTTTGTATCTTTTAGCTGCCATCTTTAATCGGTATATTCCAACACTTCCAATTAACCATAAAATAAAATCAAAAAATCCATGGTTTTTGTTTAAAGATTTTTATTTTTCTTTCACAAAACTGGCAAAGGATCGTCTAGGACAACTTTCACTCGCAATAACCACGCTTTTTTGGGGTGCTGGAGCAACTTTGAGATTAGTAATTATTGCTTGGGCTGCTTATGCACTAAACTTTGAAATTGATAAGTCCACTCAGCTTTCCGCTGTTGTCGCTTTTGGTGTTGCAATCGGTGCAATTATCGCTGCCCGATATGTCACGATGCAAAATTCAGTAAAAGTACTTCCGATTGGGATTTTAATGGGAGGTTTTGTATGTTCCATGATTTTTGTCTCTAGCTGGCAATATGCAGCGTTTTTACTTTTGTTTATTGGTATTTTTAGTGGAATGCTTATTGTTCCACTGAATGCATTGCTTCAACATAGAGGACACATTTTAATTGGCTCTGGCCACTCTATTGCTGCCCAAAATTTCAGTGAGAACCTGGGTATTTTAATTCTAAGTGGAGCCTATACGCTTATGGTCAAATATGGACTTCCTATAAATGGAATTGTTTTTATCTTCGGATTATTTGTTCTGCTGACCATGGTCATCGCAAGTATTTATTACTCTCAAGATAACTAATTGTTTCTAGTGAAGCTTTACTCTTGTTTCAGTTCTCTGACTAAATAATTTTCCAAGAACCCTAAATAGTGTGCTTGCAAATCCGTGAATTGCCACTAAATGCATTTGATAAAGAGATAGGTACATGAGTTTCGCTATTAATCCCTCAATAAACATACTTCCACCCAAGATTGAGCCCATCAAATTTCCAACAGTAGAATATCGGCCAAGGTTTACTAATGATCCATAATCTTTATATACATAGTTAGGAAGCTTTTCTTTTTTACCCACTACTTTTATTAATGTTTTATAAAGCAATGAAGCTTGTTGATGAGCAGCTTGTGCTCTTGGTGGGACATTTTCAATTGCACCTGGAGATATTGGACATGAGGCACAATCGCCAAATGCAAAAATATTATCATCTAACGTGGTTTGTAACGTTGATTTTACTTTTAGCTGATTAATATAATTTGTTTCTAAACCTGCGATATTTTTCAAAAAATCTGGTGCTTTAATTCCCGCAGCCCACACAACAAGACTTGATAAAATTTTTCTATCCTTGTGTGTTTTAATTCCCTCTCCTGTAACTTCAGTAACCCGCTCCCCTAAAAAAAGATTAACTTTTAATTTTTTAAGCTCATCTGCAACAGCCTGACTGATTCTTAATGGAAGTGCTGGTAAAAGTCTGGGGCTTGCCTCAATTAAGTTGATATTAATATCTTTATCTGGATCAATATTTTCCAAACCATAGGCCGTCATCTCTCTTGTTGCCTTGTGAAGCTCAGCGGCTAGTTCCACACCAGTCGCGCCAGCACCAACAATGACAACTTCTAGTTGCCCTGGTTGAATCTTTGTTTTCTGAGTTTGTGCTTTTACAATTGCATTATGCAAACGAGTATGAAAGCGTTCAGCTTGTTTTTGATTATCAAGCGCTATAGAAAACTCAGCTGCACCTTTTACTGAAAAATCATTTACTGTACTACCAATAGACATCACTAAAGTATCGTATTTAAAATTTCTCCTTGATATTATTTCGTTTCCTTCATCATCAAAAAATGGCTCAAGCGAAACTTCTTTTTTTTCTCGATCTAACTTATCCATTCTCCCTAAACGAAACTTAAATCCATGCCAAAAACCTTGGGCAAGATAATCTAGTTCATCTTTATCAGGATTAATACTTCCAGCAGCAATTTCATGTAAAAGTGGTTTCCATATATGTGTTTTTTTTGCATCAATAAGAGTAATTTCTGCTTTTTTCTTTTTACCAAGTGAGTCACCCAGTTTAGTCGCTAGTTCAAGACCTCCAGCACCACCCCCAACAATTAAAATTTTATGTAATTCATTGCTTTCCATATTTCTCTCTTTAAACTTATTTTGAGTTTTTTATTGCTGATATGATTACAGACATAAAAAAAACGACTAAGTAATTATAACTTAGTCGTTCATTTTTTTTATTTCAGAGTTGTAACTTTTACTTCACTTCTTCGTTACCTGTAATACCTTGGCTACCATTAGTTCTAACCCAAGCAATTGTTTTAAGTAACTCATCAACTGTCATGCCGTCATCAGGTGCCATTACGCCATATCCTTTACCGCCCATACCGCCATTTGTTCCATACCATACTGTTTCAAACATCCCTTTGTTGGTAATATCTTTTGGGTATTTAAATGTAGGGCCTACGAGACCAGGGCCAACTTGACCTTTAGCTGTTGGACCATGACACTGAGTACATGACCAATATCCAAATCTTTTCTTGCCTCTCTTTTCAGCTTTTGCATCACCGACATAAATATTTTTTCCTGTCTTAAGAAACTCTATCTCTGCCGCTGTCTTTACATTATCTTTTTTCTTTGTATCACCGAAAGCTTTTGGATTAGTGATTTTAAATTCAGTACCATCTGTAGTTTTTTTAAATGTGACTTCTGCTTGAGCAAAACCTGCAAAACTTATTGCTGCTCCAACTAACGCAGAAGTGACTATTTTGTTAATTGACATTTACTGCTCCTATCTGTTATTAAATTAACTCCCATGTAATAATTTTACCAGTTCTTATTTCATATGTGTCATCTTTTGGTTAAAAAAAATCTATTTTTTATGTCTTTTATAACCATCTAATCTATCAACAAAGATTGGCTCTGTATGCGGTATTCCATATTCATCCATAATCGCATAGATTTTATCTAGATTCCTAAATATAGCTTCTTCAACCATTTGCCTCCTATCATCCTCACCTCGTCTAACACCGGCAGAAATATTCCAGTAAGTTTTACCTTGAAGTCTAGTATTACCTTCTGAATACTCTGGGATTGGAACAACAACTAATTCTACATCTGATTGTTTTGCGTAATATCCTCCTAGAGGACCCCACATTATTGCTACATCAATTTTTCCACTTGCAACATCTTCAACGGGTTCTCCGGGTGACTTAGTCAGGTCTCTTTGTATACGATATGGTTTGGCGTTTGCCATTAAGCCATTTCTGCTTAAGGCCTGAGTTACAGGGCTTTTATCAGCTAGACCAATAATGCCTTTTTTTAGATCTGGTGAATCCCAGTTTTTTATATCATAACCACTATCTTTTCTATATACCCAAACATGTCCAGCTCGGTAATATGGTTTTGTTGTATTCAACGCGTCATATGTGGTGTTTGTTCCTATTACCACATCACAACGTTTCGCATTTAAAGTATTTCGTAAAAAACCAAATCGGTCAGGCCAAAATTGGTAACTTAATTCCTTTCCGAGGTCCTTGGCAATAACTTCAGCAATCTTATTTTCAAATCCTTCACTTTTATCATTTGAATAAGGCAGATTGTTTTGGTCGGCACAAACTTTGAATTCATTATCTTTAGGAACTCTAGTGGGCTCTCCAGGTTTACCCATATCTGGGTTTACGCCACCGTATTCAGCTGCATTAATTGAGAAACTTATTAATATAATAAATAGGCTTCTTGATAAATTTTTAAACATTTTATGAAATCCTTTAATTAATTTTTTTGCAATTATACCTTCAAAGAATGCTTTATCTTCTAATGATAATCTCTATTTTTTTTATAAGCATTCTAATATCTTTTATAAAAAAAAACACCCTACCGAAGTAGGGTGTTTTTAAGACTAACTAACTAGTACTAAGTTCTATAAAAAATTATAGAGCAAATACTGTTAATGCACCGCCGCCAGGAGCCGCGTTGTATTTTGTTAGTTCTTTATAACCACCAGCAGCACCAAGTGCGTCTGTGTCATTTGTAAGACCAAGGTTCATAGCCACGCCAGCCCAACCACCGATGCCTGATAGGACACCAACGTGTTGTTTACCTTTGTGTGAGTATGTGAATGCATTACCAATCACACCTGAACCAACTTGGAATTTCCAAAGTTCTTTACCGCTTTTCGCGTCAAGAGCTTTGAACCAACGATCTAAAGTACCGTAGAAAACTAAGTCTGAAGCAGTTGTTAAAGCACCACCCCATGCTGAGAATTTCTCTTTGTTGTACCATACTTTTTTGTTAGTCATAGGATCATAAGCAGCAAAACCGCCCATTACGCCGTCAGGACCAGCAAACATAGTAAGTGTCGCACCAACCCAAGGCTGACCTGCAACATACTTAGACTCAACTGGTTCGTATGTCATACATACGTGGTTAAGTGGTGAGTATATTAAGCCAGTTTTAGGTGAGTATGCAGCAGGCTGTTGGTCTTTAGTACCAAGAGCAGCTGGACATGTACCTTTAGTATTGTAATCTTGGTGTGTTGAATGTGCAGCTTCTTTTTGTGGCACACCAGATTTAAGATCAATACCAGTTGACCAGTTAACGAATGGATGCACTTTTTCTGCAGCAATTAATGTACCGTTGCTTGCAACCCAAGTGTATGCAAAACCGTTTCTGTCATGGTGCCATGCATATGTTTTTCCACCTTTGTCAAATAGGATAACTTCGTTAATACCGTCATAATCCCACTCGTCATGTGGAGTCATTTGCATGCCCCAACGTGCCATACCTGTATCTAGATCACGAGCAAAAACAGTCATTGACCATTTGTTGTCACCTGGACGTACGTCTGGGTTCCAAACAGATGGGTTACCTGTACCGTAGTAGATAAGGTTTGTTTTTGCATCATATGGCCACCAGCCCCATACAGAGCCACCACCATGTTGCCAACCATCTTTAACAGCTTGTGGTTTTAACCAAGTTTTAATACCTAGGTCTGCCACAGGAGCTTGTAATTGATCGTTAGGAATTCTTTTGAAAGAACCACCTTCAGTGTTACCACCGTTTACATCTTCGTAAACTGATAGAGCTGAGAAAAGTGGATTTTCTTTGTTGAAGTCTTTACCGATAAGTACTTCTGAATCAGGTCCAGTAGACATAGCTTTCCATGCTAATGAACCGTCTTCGATGTTGTAAGCTGCAATAAAGCAACGAACACCAAATTCAGCACCAGAACAACCAGTAATAACTTTATCTTTGATCACGTGAGGAGCGTTAGTATTAGTAGCGCCAACTTTAGGATCAGTATTTAAAGTAGACCAAACTTTAGCACCTGTTGTTGCGTTTAAAGCAACTAGGTTACCATCGTTTTGTTGTAAGAAGATTTTACCATTACCGAAACCAAGACCACGGTTAACGTTATCGCAACATAGAACTGCTTGAACGCTAGGATCTTGTTTAGGGAAGTAAGACCATACAACTTTTTGGTTGTTGTTTAAGTCTAAAGCATAAACGTTATTTGGAAATGCTGTATGTACATATAGCATGTTACCAATAACAAGAGGAGAACCTTCATGACCACGGTTTACACCAGTAGAAAGTGTCCAAGCTGCTTTAAGGTTTTTAACATTACCTTTGTTGATTTGAGTCAGCTTTGAATAAGCCTGGTTGTCATGCTGACCACGAGGGTGAGCCCAGTTAGCTGAGTTTGACATAGCTTTTTCTTGGTCAGCAGCAGCTGAAGCAACAATAGGCATAGCCATTGCAGCAGCAGTTACAAAGCCAAGAGCTAATTTGATTTTATTTAATTTCATTATAAATCTCCATAGTTTTAACTAAGGGTTTAAAAAAGAAGCAAGTACTTCCCCTACCTTATTTCGTAGCTTAAAAAACTCTTTAATAAAATAAGAAATTTACCTACTTTTAGTACTGATCTTTCTAGTACTTGGAAATGATTTTATACCCCTAAATTTCTATTTGCAACAATTTTGTTACAATTTCTTTACATTTATTGATTTATTTTACTTATCATAAAACACCCATTTTTGACGTAAAAAATTTGTTAAACTAAGCTGATTGTTTTTTACATTTAGGAATATCACCGAAAAGAGAAATACTCATGTCAAATTTAAATTCGAGAGAGCTTTATCCAGAAATAGAACCTTACAAAGAATCTTTTATCAAGGGTGATGACACACACAAAATATTTGTGGAGGAATCTGGAAACCCTGATGGCCAACCCATTCTTTTTTTACATGGGGGTCCAGGTGGAGGGACTGGTCCAAAACAAAGAAGGTTTTTTGACCCAAGTCACTATCGTATTATTTTATTTGATCAAAGAGGTTGTGGTAAGAGCAATCCCCTGGGTGAGACATCAAAAAATACGACCAAGCATCTTATTGATGATATTGAATTGATAAGAAAAGAATTAAATATAAGTAAATGGATACTTTTCGGTGGTTCTTGGGGAAGTACCCTCGCTCTGGCTTATGCAATTGATTATCCCGATACAGTTCAAGGAATTATTTTAAGGGGTGTTTTCTTAAGTAGACAACATGAACTTGATTGGTTCTTGAAAGATGTTGATATTTTTTTTCCAGAACTGCATCAAAAACTTTTAAACCATATTCCTAATACAAATAAGAGTAACCTCTTAAAAAAATACAATGAATTAGTTTTTTCAGAAAATAAAAAGATTGCCTATAAGGCAGCAATATCATGGAATCAATTTGAAGGAAGTATTTTAAAGCTAATGCCCCCCGAGTTCAGCAGTGAGAGCAATGAAGTAGATAACGATTTTGAGCTGGCTAGAGCAAAAGTTCAGCTGCATTATATAAATAGTAATTGCTTTGTAAATGGTGAAGAGATTTTGGAAAAATCAAAAATACTTAAAAATAAACCCATTACGATTATTCAGGGACGATATGATATGGTATGCCCTCCAAAGTCAGCTTATGAACTCAATCAAAAAATACCGCATAGTAAACTTATTATTGTCCCTGACGCCGGTCACTCTGCATCAGAATCTGGAACATTGTCTGCGCTCTTAGATGCAACTGACGAATTCAAAAAAATTACCTCTTAGTTTTTTAACTATAAGATTTTAAAAAATGATGTTTCAAAAAATTTTAAATTTATTGAGAGACAAAAGAGGGGCAAAATATTTTACTTTTAAAGAGGTGCTTGATGGCTGCATCAGACATAACTTTATTGCGCTAAATGCTTCAATTGCGTTTTTTACTTTGTTTGCAATGGTGCCTTTAATACTGCTCATTTTTTTTATATTAAGTCAGTGGCTTGCAAATTCAGATTTTGCGTTATCCCAGCTTGAAATTGTTACCTCAAGACTTCTGCCTCAGATTAGTGATCAACTTCTCTCTGAAGTTATCAATATTTCAACAAAACAATTATCTTGGGGTTTATTCTTATTTGGTATTCTTTTTCTTGCAACGACACCCCTGACTCAAGCCCTTCGACTAAGCTTCATACAGATATTAGGCTTAACAAAAAAAAATACATACTTAAAAAATAAACTGAAAGATATTTTTTCAGTAGTTGCCATTATGTTTTTTTTCTTTGCCTATATTTTTATAGATCTTTATCTTCAAAAAACAACTTCATTTGTAAATGAATATGTCCCGATATTTACATACAGTATCGTCACATTTTCATTATCGTTAATCTTAATGACGCTAATTATGAGTATATTTTTTAAATTTTTTATGCCGACTAGGATAAAAAAAATGCATTTAATGCTTGGTGGTTTAATAACCAGCTTGCTCTGGTTTACCTTAAATGACGCTTTTGGATTTTTTATTGGCTTAAGTCAGCCACTGGGTTACTTTTATGGCAGTTTAAGAAATTTATTTATTTCATTGATATGGCTCTATCTTAATACGGGGGCCATACTTGTTGGCGCTGAATTAATTGCAGCACTTCATAAGCAAGAATTACTTGTATTAAAACAATTATTCCTGATAAAAAACATTCATAGACATCCCATTATCAATAAATTAATGGGGCTATATGGAAAAAGATATAAGAAAAATAAAGTTATTTTTAGTGAAGGGTCTCAAGATAATGATTTATATTTTGTGATTGAAGGTGAAGTTGTAATAAAAAGAAATGATGAAGTTATCTTTAGCGTTAACCCTGGTGAGTATTTTGGTGAACATGCTTTATTACATAAAAATCCTCGTTTAATGTCAGCAACTATTTGTTCTGATTGGGCAAGATTAATTAGAATAAAGGATATTAAAGTAAGAGAGATGCTAGCCGAAGATCCAAAGATCGCACAAATATTTATGTTTAATATGGCAGAGAAATTACAAAAGCTTCTATGACGGTTTTAGGTCAAATGCTATACAAATTCTTTCCTCATCAGACTCAAAAGGAATTGTTCGATGAAAAACAGATGAAGGGAAAAAAATGACATCGCCCTCATTGGGTTTAATAATTTTTTTGGGGAAATCATCAATAATAATTGGATAGTCGTCACCATGTGTGCTTAATTCAATTGCTCCTTCATCATGATTTTTTGTCTTCTTAGGAATTGATAAATAAATTGCACCACTAATCCAGCCATCTTCATGAATATGTGAAGTTAAATGCCCCCCTGATTGCATCTTCACATACCAGGAACTACTAAATTCTATTTCTTTAGGAAATAGATTTATAAATTCACAATCTTCATTTTTATATTTTTCATAGTATTCTTTAATAGCATCCCTAAGTCCGGACTCAAGGGCTTTAAAAGATTGCTCAGTTCTTTTAAATAAGTTTCCTGCTGATTGTGATCCATAAAATAGCCGGCTTTGTTTACGATCATTTATGTCTGCATTATCAATATCTTTTAACAACTGTAATCTAAGAGCTTCATTATCTTTCAATAAACAAGGAACAGATTGATGCGCAACAAAATTTAAAGGTTGAGGGCAAAACTTATATTCATCTTCTTCTTTAAAATTTTGTGCATAGTGCCCAGAAAGTGTAGCTAAAAATGGAGAGTTATGTTTTGAATGCTCGATACTGGCAAACTCTTTTTTAAATAAATCAAATTGCTTTAATTTATAAAAACAATAAAGTATTCGCTCTTGCCAATCTTCAAACTTAGACACCCTAAAATAATTAATAGCTTCCTCAAAAGCTTTATTGTCGTATAAAAATATAGCTAACTGATAATTAGACCTCGGATGTTGGGAATCAACATCAACTGCCATCCTTAAAAACCGATTAGCCTCTGAAATATTTCCATCATGCCAAAGGGCGTCTCCAAGGTCTGAATAAAACTCTGCTTCACCAGAACCAAGTTCTATCGCCTTCCGATAATGTGATATTGAAAGAGATAAATTTCCTTGATTTCTTAAAACGTTCGCAAGATTATAATGACCTCTGCCATCTTCACGAATGCTTAGAGATTTTTTAAAAAATTCTTCTGCTTCTTCAAGTTTACCCTGAAGCTGCCTTATTGTGCCTATATTTGTGATTGCCTCAAAAAAACCAGGTTGTATTTGAATCGCTTTTTGATAGCATTGGATAGCCTCGTCATATCCCCCGCCACTTTGTAAAGCTATGCCTAGGTTAAAATGTGCTTCGGGAAAATTATTATTAAGTTGAATGGCTTTTTTATAAAAATGTATAGCCTCTTCAACTTTATTTTCAGAAAAGAGGATTGCTCCAAGGTTAAAATTCATTTCAGGAATATTTGGGTTTAATTTTAAGGCATCCTTATAAGCCTTAGAAGCATCTTTAAGTAAACCTTTTCTTTCATAACTGACTCCTAATAGATTTAATAAAATAATTTCTTCAGGATATTCTTTGACTAAAACATTTGCCTTTTTAATAACGTCATCATCTAAACCTCTTTGGTGTAAACCCATTAAGTTTTGTATTTCTATTTGAGAAATTTTTTTCATTTTTTACTTTGAATTTTATTTATGCATTAGAATTTTTAATTCTTCTATTATAAAACAGCTCTGGCTAATTTCTTTGAAAATACCCTTCAAAATAACAAATTCTATAAAATTTAAATATCAGTAACCCTACGTCAATGATAAAATATTGCCTTTAAATAAATAATTAGGAAAAAAAATGCCCACTTATACAACAATTGAATTTATTGGAGCCATTTTATTTCTTATTGCAATTGTTCACACCTTTTCAACAAAGTACTTTGAACATCTAGCGCATGTTCACAAACGATTTTCGGGTATTCTTCACCTTCTAGGAGAGGTTGAGGTTGTTTTTGGATTTTGGGCAATGGTACTGGTGTTGTTTATTTTTAGTATTGAAGGAGGTACCACGGCTGTAAATTACGTCGATACACGAAATTTTACTGAGCCAATGTTTGTTTTTGTAATCATGGTGATTGCTGCAACTCGGCCTATTCTTGAGTTATCAAAGAAAATTGTTTTACTTTTATCAAGCCTTATTCCCTTTAAAAAAGAATTTGTCATTTATTTTCTTCTCCTAAGCTTTGTTCCTCTATTAGGTTCATTCATTACAGAGCCAGCTGCCATGACGTTAGCTGCACTTTTATTGAGCCAAAATTATTTTGGAAGTAAGGTAAGTCATCGCTTTAAATATGCCACCTTGGGTGTTTTATTCGTCAACATATCAATAGGTGGGACCTTAACACCCTATGCTGCCCCTCCAATTTTGATGGTCAGTAACACTTGGAATTGGGATATTTGGTATATGTTGGAAAATTTTGGCTGGAGGGCGGGTATTGGTGTTTTATCAAATGCTCTTATTATTACTTTTTTATTTAAAGACGATCTAGAAAAAATAGTTTTTAAAGATTCAACTAAATCGAATATTCCATTTCTAGTGATTTTAATACACTTATTCTTCTTAATAAATGTTGTTTATTTTGCACATCACCCATCTGTTTTTATGGGTATTTTCTTATTTTTTATTGGGTTTACTTCCGCTTATAAAAGCTACCAAAACCCATTAATTATTAAAGAAGCATTGCTAGTCGCATTTTTCTTAGCTGGTCTAGTTGTTTTAGGTGGTATTCAAGGATGGTGGATAACCCCCGTTCTTTTATCTATGGACTCAAGTGCTGTTTATTATGGCGCAACGGCTTTGACTGCACTCACAGATAATGCAGCGCTTACTTATTTAGGCTCTCTAGTGGATGGTCTATCAGATGAATTTAAACTTGCTCTTGTTAGCGGTGCTGTAACTGGCGGTGGGCTTACTGTGATAGCTAATGCTCCAAACCCAGCAGGAATCTCTATTTTAAGAAAACATTTTTCTGAAAAAAATATTAGCCCTCTAGGTTTGTTAATTGCTGCTATTCCTCCAACATTAATTGCAATCATTGCCTTTAGGTTTTTATAGTTAAATGGAAACATATATTTACCACAATAAAAAACTTATTAATAAGAGAA
>ERZ891134.86-NODE-86-length-77280-cov-6.461988_pt1 | contig 77280 bp, 69 predicted proteins | sample MGYA00520888_ERZ891134 | MGnify/ENA primary metagenome ERZ891134 (study PRJEB32303, sample SAMEA104408692) | aquatic metagenome | biome: Brackish water; feature: Coastal; material: water | place: Baltic Sea | collected 2014-10-23 | depth 10 m ... | reverse complement strand
GTTCGTTTGTTCGTTATTATGCTGCTTAACGACCTAGTTCGTTTGTTCGTTGTTTCGCTCGAATTCTTGAACACGCCGTTTTTCAGTTTCTATGAGAACTTTTACTGAATCTAGCCGCACTCGTTGTCCTTCAAAATCACTTTGATAGTATCGATGGCTGTCTAAGAATTGCTTTTCACTGATCTTGAATGTTCTAAAAAGGTCTTTTTTCACCGAATCTAAGTCTAAGGTATCCGTGCTCTTGTTCAATACTTGCATGAGTTGAATATTGGCGAGTAAAGGAATGTACACTGAGTCTGGAAGAAGCTGAGTTGGTTCTGTGATCCTAGGTCCCTCGGTAGTGACAGAGCATGAGGTGCTGAAAAAAGAACTGATCATTGCGAGCATAATTATCGTCATGCCCACGGGATTATTTGGTTTATGAAGTTGTTCAGGAAGCTCCCTTAGACTCATGGCTTTTTGGGTTGAAGTGGACGCATCGTAAGCTCACTTATTAAAAAATTATCCGATCGTTCGAGTACAAAGAGAAGTGTTTCTGCTACCTCGTCCGGATGCATCATCCCGTTGTGGGCTTCTATTTCGTCAATTTCGTCAAAAAAGCGAGTGGCAATGGATCCTGGGAAAAAGCAACTAACTTTGATTCCATCGTACCGTAATTCTTTGAATAGGGCATCGCTGAAACCTCTCAACGCATACTTAGTAGCGTTGTAGACCGAAATTTTAGGATTGCCCATGAGCGCGGCGACCGATGCGATGTTTATGATGTGGCAGGTGTTGGGATTGGCTTTCATAAGCGGGGTAATGTGACGGGTTAGGTAGAAAACTCCGGAAACATTTACCTGCATCATTTGTTCAAACTTTTCAAGAGCTAAATCCTCAATATTATCAAAGTAGCCAAGTCCAGCATTGTTTATGAGTATGTCGGGGTAATGGTTTGCATCGGTGAAGGTCTGTTTTACCCAGTGTTCAACCGCATCATGATCGGAAATATCCATGCGCATAGGAATGTAATGTGCTCCCGCATCACCCAGTTGATTTTTGTGTGCTTCCATCCGTTCTAGCGATCGGGATAAGCCATATACGGTGGCGCCTTTTTGCAGTAGTTGTTCGGTAAAGGATTGTCCAATTCCGCTGCTACTGCCGGTGACGATGGCGATCGAATCTGCTACGTTCATTGTGTTGGGGTTTAGTATATTGTCGTTGAAATCAAGATAACTCAGCTATGGTTACGACTCAACTATTTAGACAATGGTAACATTCCGAACGCTTGAACATATGCAGCAGCTTTTGGCAGAAACTTCCGGGCCAGATGCTTCTTTAACTCATACTTCCCATAGGGCATTACAGTCAGAAAAGCTTGAGCCTACCTTATATATAGATGGTGGAAGTAGCTTTTTAAAACTAGGTAGATGGTCGGAAAAAGCCTCTGAATTCATTGTCCAGACGGTGTCATGGGAAGAGGGGGAGGAAGCGTTGAGCGGAATTTTCCAGCAATTTTTGAGCGAAGGTACTGAATATATAGTGGCAAGTTTAGTGTTTGCCCCTTCCAAAGAACGCTTGAACGAGCTATTTAAGGTATTGGGAGAGCAGTATGATTTTGAGGTGGTTTGGCTTGATCACGCTTCCATAGAAGGTTTGGATCTTCGCATTAATTATAGCCCTGTGAATAGTTTGGGTTTGGATCGGTTAATTGCTGCATATGGAGCGCATGCATTTTGTTCGGGGTCGGTGGTTGTGGTGGATTTAGGCAGTGCGGTTACGGTGGATTCTTTGACACAGACTCAGTTTGATGGGGGAGTTATCGCTCCAGGCTTAAAGGCGGTACAAGTTGGTATGCAGCAAATAACTCCTCATTTACCTATTTCATCTGCTCAGAAAACCTCCGAATTTCCTCCGAAAAGTACTCAGAACGCTCTTTGGTGGGGGCAATATGCTTTTTGGGTAGCAGGAATTGAAGGAATGATTTTGGAAGTCGCTCGGGCAGCAAATACCCAAGATATTATTCTTACGGGTGGAGATGCAATTTGGTTCTTTGATCAGGTAGTTAATCAAGGGCGGGAAGATTGGCCCGTACAGGACGCCGCCGTTGGATTCAATGTGGGAACGCAGAAAGACCCCTCTTTGGAAGGGATGAAGGTGGTGGTGCGCCCTCATTTGGTGCTTGAAGGACTTCGGTATCTAAGCCGGAAGAGCTGTTTTTAAAAAGAAGCAGCTACATGAATTTGTTACATGAACCAGCTACATGAACCAGTTACATGAATCTGTTACTTCAATTAGCTGAGCGAACTACCGTCAAGCTGCCTGTGAATCATGGATATAAGCATCTCTTGAGCGACCTCATTTTTCCCGCCATGAGGAATAATGACGTCGGCATAGCGCTTACTGGGTTCAACAAATTTTAAGTGCATGGGTCGTACGAATGTTTCGTATTGGAGCAGCACGCTGTCAAGGTCTCGTTTACGTTCGCTAATGTCCCGTTGAATACGCCGGAGCAGACGTACATCGTCATCGGTGTCTACAAAAATTTTAACGTCCATAAGCTCTCGTAGTTCCGGTTCACTAAAAATGAGAATTCCATCGATTAAAATGACGGGTGTGGGCTGGGCTTCTAGATGGACTTCGCTACGAATGTGTTCAGCGAAATTATATTGAGGAACATGTACAGGGTAACCTTCAAGAAGGGCTCGTAGGTGACGGATGAGCAGGTCAGTCTCAAGAGAAGCAGGGTGATCGAAGTTTTGCTGAAGACGATCCTCAAAGGGCATATGCTTTAAATCTCGATAGTAGGAATCGTGTTCGATCCTAAGAATGTTTTGCTCACCAAAATGATCACAGATCAGATTCACAACAGTGGTTTTACCTGATCCACTTCCTCCGGCTACCCCGATTACCTGGGCATTAGTTTTGGGTTTTTTCATACTCTTGTTTGTAATCTCGAATGGCTCTGAAAATGGCTGAAGCAATAATTGACTGGCCATAATCACTGGTTAAAAATCGTTGTTCAGCGGGATTGCTCAAAAAGCCAGTCTCGATGAGGACGGCGGGCATGGAGGCTTGATAAAGTACCACAAAACCGGCCTGTTTTACCCCTCTTGATTTACGATTAGCCCGCGTTCTAAATTGATCTTCGATCATATAGGCGATTCGCTCGCTCGTTGCGATGTAGCCAGAATGGGCGAGTTCGTAAATAAGAAGATCTTCTTCGGTTAGATTAAATAGTTCATCACTGTGGTTGGTGAATACCGAGTTTTCCCGTTTCATCACTTCAAACGCAGCATCGCTTCGGTGTAACCCAAGGAAAAAAACGGAGCTTCCGTACACCGAGGAAGAAGTCCAACCATCGGCATGAATAGACACAAAGAGATCCCCTTCTGCTCGGTTGGCAATGGAGCCTCGTTCCTCAAGATCAACATAGCGATCGGTTTCGCGGGTGTAAATAACCTTCACATCGGGTAGGTATTCCTCGATATAGCTCCCTAGCTTTTTTGATATGGAGAGAACCACGTCTTTTTCTCTGGCATTACGATAGCCTACATTTCCAGGGTCATGTCCTCCATGTCCAGGGTCAATGATTATCGTGTCAAACCGGAGCTTACCTTTAACTTGCTCATATTCTTGATCCAGGTTCGCCGGGCTAGGCGCTGCCGGAGCAAGTATATCGAGTGCATTATCTGGATTAATACTTAGGTACCAATTTCGAGCAAGAAATTGCTGTGTAAACACCTCTACTTCTCTAGGGGTTGAATAGGTCAATGCCACCAATAAGTCTTGACTCTGCATATCTGGATAAGCATTACTAATGACTTTTAGTTGTTGACCTAGGTAGATGTCTACCCCATAGCTATTCTCAAGCTTGTAAAGTCGAACCTCTTGAACATCTTCGTTATAGGTAGGGAATTGGATGCCGAGGGTGTCGATGTTGGAGTGAAACAACTCGAGTTGGATTAAATCGGAAGCTGGTTGAATTAAGGAAAAGGAATCCAAACGGGTCGATTGATGAAAGCGAATTACATACCCTAATCCATCGCCTCTTGGTGCAAAAGATATTCGTTCCATGTGGAGTGTATCTTCGACAGTGGTAGAAAATCCAGCTTCAGTTTGTTCAAAAGCTACTGATTCTTCACCAAATCCACTCTCAGTTCCATTACTATAGGGGTGGTTAGCTCGAACGTTAAAATGGCTAAACAAAGAGACTGCAGTTACTAGAAGGGGTAGAGTAAACCGCCACAAAAAGTTCTTGCGTGACAAGAAGGTTGATAGAGTTGATTCAGAAAAAAAAGGTAAAGGCCGCTTTGGGTCCATGTGTATTTGGGCAAATAGCACTATAAGATGATGAATAAGATACTATTTTTAGGTGTTTTCAGAAAACCAAACTTAGGTATTTCCAGTGAGTTTAGGCCATTTAGCAGTAACTCTTTTGAGCTAATTGATCAACTAACGAGCGTATAGTAGATAAATCACTGGGCGTTTATTCCATTTTGAGGGATCATAATCGGGATGTCTCTGCATTTTTTTCCACTCATCAACCGGTTTGGAGATGATTTCCTCACTATCCAGACTTAAATCACATGCCACACAAAGTCGGGTATCATCCTTACATTGCGAAAGAATGCGTGTGATCATAGACGTATTTCGATAGGGTGTTTCCATGAAAATTTGAGAGATATCGTGCCGTTTAGACTGCCCTTCGAGTTCCTGAATTTTTTGACTACAGGCCTTATCATCCATGGGTAAATATCCGTGAAATTGAAATTGCTGACCGTTAAACCCGGAGCCCATTAGGGCCAGAAAGATCGAGGAAGGGCCTACTAAGGGTCGTACAGGGATGTGATATTTGTGAGCTAACTCCACAAGTCGAGCCCCAGGATCGGCAATCGCTGGAAGTCCTGCTTCGGATAACACCCCGGCATTTTTGCCTTTTCTTAAGGGTTTAATGTATTCAAGAAGGTCAATATCAGATGTTTTTTTGGTCAGCGGATAAAACTCAATCTTAAACTCAGGGACCGTGTCACCCACCCACTGTAAAAAACGTGTGGCATTTTGAATATTTTCGACGATAAGCACATCTAAATGGCGAATAATTTGCAGTACTTCTTCTGGATGTGTGGCATTTCCATTGGTTTTACCCAAGGTATTGGGCAAGAGATAAAGCGTTCCAGGAGTTGTCATAGGGTAGGGTAGGTCGTTGATGCGAAATTGTTAGACGCGAAATTGTTAGACGCGAAATTACACTCGTTCAATCTGAATATCCGTATCATTTCGGGTTGATGTACGAGCGTACTTGGTGGCAAAAATAGCCGCAGTAAAGGTGATAATGAATCCTATGAGTGCAATAATAGCATTTAAGAATGAGGTGCTTCTCTGAAGTTCGTAGGTTGGAATCATCACAATGGGTTGCCAACTTTCTTCTAGGTACCGGATTGGGATTACCTGAGTATCGATAACTCGCTGAGCCATTTGAATAGATAGGGAGAGCTTACGTTCGGCTTGGGTGCCATCGGGTAGGGGGAATTCGATAACCACATATCCGTTACTTTGGGCAGCGATTTGTTTAATGTCGAAATCGGTTACATCAGCCGCTATACTAACCCCTTGTTCATAGGTTTGAACGGTTCCAAGATGTACGGTGACTTGTTGTAGGGTAATAAAGCCCATATAGAGGGGTAAAATCCAAAAAAAGTAGAGTAAACGGCGGATCATAAGGCGATTTTTGTAGTTTGAAAAAGGGCGGGATCCCAGATCAACCGCTGTTGAAAATCTTCTTGCATGTGGTTAGCCGACATATGGTGCCAAAACGCCACCGGTAATTCATCGAAAAGAACCACTTGAATACGACGTTCACCGGTATAAATGGAGGTGCCAAAATCCACCCCGCTTAACAGGCCCATTCGGCTGTCGTAGTGTGCATAATAGGACTCAAAACTTCTGGCCACCGTAGAAGAACCGTTGGGCCAACCCAATGCATTTAAAATATGAGCTTGAAGTTCTTTTTCGAGCCGATCATCGAGCAAGAGGTAACGCATAATTTGAGCTAATTCGGACGCCGTAGTCTGTGGAAAAAGAGCAAGGGCATCTCGTTCTTGCATAAAATTTTGGTTAATCCGGTTCGCTTTAAATGCAGCTTGAACAGATGCAAACCACTCAGGATCGGCTGTTTTTTGGTAAAAATCTTCTAGTGCTTTAGAGTGAAATAGGGCTCGCTGAGTAGAGTCTATGCGAATAGAATCTTGTTTTGGGCTAAATACCGGCACATAGGAAGCAGGCTCTGCAATGGCCATGTACAAAGCAGCGTTGGGAAGTGGTAATTCGGTAACCTTAAGGTCTAGAGAGTCTCTGAGCTGCTCCAATCCTGTTTCTAGGGCGGTAATTCCAAGCTTTGCCCATAGAAAATCGGCCAACACCAAGTCATTAAACTCCACCATGGCATGTACGGCATCTTCTAAGGTAAAGGACGGACTTTCTTCGGTAACCAATCGTTCAATAGCCCCATCGTGTGCATTCTGGCTTATTAGTGGTAGTCGAAATCTCGATATTTCTTCTAGGCCTAATTCTTCGTTAGGATTTAGCTGAGAAGACTCAACCGCCTGTGCATAGGCGTATAATAGGATGAGATTGCCTAGGGAACCCATGGTTCGGGGACGGTTTTCCTGGTAATAAAGGCTGGAATCGGGCCGGTCAATAGACATAGAAACCAAACTCACATGTTCTGGTTTGTTGCCTATGAAGCGGGTCAAATCGACCAGTGAGTAGGTGTTAGCCACGTACTCACTCCCTTCGGACATCCCTTCCGCATTCTGAAAAAGAGTCTTAAAGGCGGTGAAATTTGGGATAATGGCCATTGCATAAATGACAACAGCCACCGCTACAAAACTGGAAAAAAATAGGAGCGCTCGTTTCAAGGATATTCTGGATGATGAATGATTTACGTCGAACTCAACCTACTACCTATACTCTAGTTAGATTGAAGAGTAAAGTTAATAAATTAATCGCATAATTTCGGCAGTTGCATACGCGCCATAGGTGCCTAGAGCGTAGCCAAGGACGGCTAGTAGCACTCCAACGGGTGCCAGTGCTGGATGAAAGGCAGAAGCGACTATGGGCGCGGAAGCAGCCCCGCCTACATTTGCCTGACTCCCAACGGCTACAAAAAACAGGGGTGCTTTTATGAGTTTTGCCACGATAAGCAATAGTGCCACGTGCATTAAAATCCAAATTAACCCAATTAGAAAAAATCCTGGCGCTTCAAAGAAGGCCATTAAATCCATTTTCAGACCAATAGTCATAACCAGAATGTAGAGGAATAAACTTCCAACTTTGGAGGCACCAGCACCTTCTAGGGTGCGTAATTTGGTGAAAGACACTAATAACCCACCGGTGGTTGCGGTGACAACAATCCAGAAAAAGGCTGAGTCTAAACTAAATTCGCGTAGTTTTGGTGCATTCTCAGTTATCCAAGGCGCTAGGTTATCACCTATGATGTGTCCAATGGCTGTTATCCCAAACGCAACAGCGAGTATACTCATGAGATCTGACAAACTTGGAATTCGTTTAATTTTGTCCTGATAGTCTTGCACTTGCTCACGCAAATGGGTGATGGCGCTGGTATCGGATCCTAGCCATTGATCTACTTTGGTTGCCATACTTGCACCATAAAGCAAAAAGGCCAGCCATAAATTGGCCATGATGATATCCACCGTTACCATTGCAGAAAATAAACTTGAGCTGGGTTGATACACTTCTAGCATAGCTGTTTGGTTGGCACCTCCACCAATCCAACTTCCAGCTACCGTGGCCAAGCCTCTCCAAATTTCGTTATCCGGACTACTAGCCTCAAGTATGCTCGGATCCAAGGAACCTACAATAAGCATGGCCAAGGGTCCGCCAATAACGATACCTATGGTGCCCGTTAAAAACATGGCAATAGCCTTCCATCCCAGGCCTAGAACCGCCTTAAGATCGATGCTCAGGGTTAACAGCACAAGAGAAGCAGGTAGTAAATATCGTGATGCTACATAGTAGAGTTGAGAACTACTGGGGTCAATCCATCCAAGTGTTGAGTATATCGAAGGGATAAAGTAACACAACAATAAGGAGGGCACAAAGGTGTAGAATTTTTTCCAAAACGGGTGTGAGCTGTTGGCGGTGGCAAAAATACCCGCCAAAGTGATCATTAATAATCCAAAAGCAATGGCATCGTTGGTGATTAATGGCATGTTCTACAAAGGTTAAGATCTGGTTTAGCGATGAGCATACTCAGATGGTGATTGATTTGCATACCCATCGCGGGTGCAATATATAAATAAAGGATGTCTATTAACATGAAGCTCCGTATTTTATGACCGCTCAATCACTCATTAACATATTATGATCGTTTCAAAATTCGGAGGAACCAGTGTTGGGTCCTACGAAGCCATGTCGCGAAGTGCGAATATTATTGCGGATAATCCCCAGCGTAGTTGGGTGGTCATTAGTGCCACCTCTGGAACAACCAACGATTTGCTTCGTTTGTGTAGTCTTCCAATAAACTCGGATGAAGGGAATGGTTTACTTGAGCAGATTTCACGACGGCATTTGGACATCGCTTCTCAGTGTAGCTTCAAAAAAGAGGCAACCAAAGCGGTTGAAGTATGTATGCGTACTCTTTTAGCACATCTTAGCAAACAGCAGACTAGCAAACAGCAGACTAGCAACAATTCCAGCGAAACCGAATGGATTGATAGCTTGTTGGCCTTCGGAGAACATTTATCTACTCAACTCTTCGCATGGGTACTTCGTGAAAAAAACTTAGATGTTCAGCTAGAGTGGGCAGGCAATTTCATATGCACGGACTCACGGTTTGGATCTGCTGCGGTTGACTTAGAAGCGACTTATGCAAAAGTGCGGCATTTTTTAACCACAAATGAAGGTTTTGGAAGCGATCAAAAGCCTGGTAAGGTGCTCTTGACACAAGGGTTTATTGGGGCCGATGTTCAGGACCGAACAACCACCCTAGGTCGTGGTGGAAGTGATTATTCAGCGGCGTTGTTTGCGGAGGCCTTAGAGGCTGAATGTTTAGAAATTTGGACCGATGTTGCAGGTGTTTATACCACGGACCCTAGGGTAGTGTCCACCGCACATGCCATCGATGAAATCAGTTTCGATGAAGCCGCAGAGCTATCTATTTTTGGGGGTAAGGTGTTGCATCCGGCAACGATGAAGCCAGTGAGAAGAGCTAATATTCCAGTTAGGGTGGCTTCCAGTATGGAGCCTGAATTGCCTGGGACAAAAATTGTCACAGGACCATTAAATAGACCCGTGGTACGAGCTTTGTCGGTTCGCAAAGAGCAAACACTCATGACCTTACACAGCTTGGAGATGTTGCACCAACCTGGTTTTTTAGCTAAAGTATTTTCCATACTCTCCGAGCACAGAATTTCGGTCGATTTGGTAACTACTTCTGAGGTGAGTGTTTCACTAACCTTAGATACCGCACATAAAGCTTCCAACAAGGTCGACCTTTCAGAGGCAGTACTGCGCGCATTAAATGACTTTTGTGATGTTGAAGTTGAATACAATTTAGCTCTTGTGGCGGTCATTGGGAATGCTATGAATCAAACATCGGGGATAAGTGGACAACTTTTTAGTACCTTGAAGGACTACAATATTCGACTGGTTTGTCATGGGGCATCAGCTAACAATGTGTGTTTCTTGGTGCAAGAATCCGATGCAGAAGCAGTCGTTCAAACCCTACATCAAAGTTTTATAGGATAAGATGGAAACTTTTGCGGTCATTGGAAGCGGAAAAACAGGCAGTTACGTAGTCCAGGCGTTAGGTAATCGCTGTGTGGCTGTATTTGGACGATCCAAGCCCATTCAGCCTGAAAATTTTCCGTTGGTTGACGCAATTATAGCTTTTGTGCCAGGTCCAGCCGTTCCATCTCTTATTCCTACCCTCATGGAAATAGCTAAGCCAGTGGTTTGGGGGAGTACAGGCTTTGAATGGCCATCCGATATGGATGAGCAACTCAAGAAACGTGGGCTAAGGTGGGTGCATGGGCAAAATTTTAGTATAGGGATGCAGGTGATTCGACGAGCGCTGCAGTCTATGTCTACGGACTTGGCTCGGTTAGATCAGGCAAGCGTACATATTAAGGATATCCATCATACCGGAAAGTTAGATGCACCCAGTGGAACCGCTTTAAAATGGCAGCAATGGCTTGGTAAGGAATATCCCATCAGCTCTGAGCGAGTGGGTGATGTACGTGGAATACATGAGCTACACATCGAAACCGCTGGAGAGCAAATGAATGTGCGGCATCAAGCCAAGGATCGTTCTGTCTTTGCGTCCGGAGCTATTTGGGCAGCGGAGCAATTGAGCGATTTCGGTGAAAATGGATTACTTACATTTGAATATTTATTTGATAAGGTGAATGAACATGAGATATAGCGTGAATGAATTACACAAATTTCCTATCTGGACGGCGCTAATAACACCGTTTTTCGAGGACGGCCGCATTGATTTTGAAACACTGGAGCAGCTGGTAATGACTCAGTCAAAAGCCGGAAACGGATTGCTGCTTTTAGGGAGTACAGGCGAGGGTTTAAACATCCCACTAGATCAAAAAAAAGCGGTGATTAGTTTTTGTACCCGATTGGATATAGAAGTACCCATTATGGCGGGTTTGGGCGGCTTTTTACTAGAAGAGCAGCTTCATTTTATGCACTACTGTGATGGCGAAGGGGTTGATGCATTCTTGCTGGTTGCTCCTATTTATGCAAAGCCCAAAAAGGAAGGGCAGCTGGCTTGGTTTTCCCATCTGATGAAAGCCACCAAAACCCCTTGCATGCTGTATAACGTACCATCTAGGACAGGTATTCACATGGACCCAGAGGTACCTGCCCACATATTTGCTACTTTTCCACATTACTTAGGGCTAAAGGAAGCTAGTGGGAATTTGGATCATGTTCGAGCTTTCAAGGCCGCAGCACCCAAAAGTCCTTTGTACTGTGGAGACGATAATTTGATTAAAGAATTTGTAGCCGAAGGAGCGATTGGTCACGTGTCCGTTGCCTCAAATGTATGGCCAGAAAAAACGCATCACTACTGGAAACTTTGCACTTTAGACCCATCGAAATTACTAAAAGAGTGGGTTCCAATCGTGGATACGTTGTTTCATGCACCCAGCCCAATACCCGCGAAAGCCATTATGCAGCATAAAGGTCAGATTCCATCCGCACACGTTCGCCTACCCTTAGACATCAACGATTTACAACCAGAAACTCTACAGACCCTCATTGAAGCCGACAAGACACTTCAAGACTGGGACTCCTAACCATATAAGTTAAGAATCATGAATTACGAAGAAATTTTAGATGCACTAGAAACCGGAAGTATGCGGGCAGCATCACCTAGTAAGGATGGATGGGTGGTAAACATTGAAGTTAAGCAGGCCATACTGCAATCGTTTAAAGAAGGAGTGAATACCTCTTATGAAGGGATTTACGAAGGCTTTGTAGACAAGCACAATTTACCCCCCCGATACTTTAGCCCAGAAGATCAGGTTCGACTCGTTCCCGGCGGTTCTTCGGTGCGTCGAGGCGCCTATGTAGCGCCCTCCGTAATCATCATGCCCCCGGCATACATTAACGTAGGAGCATATGTAGGTGAGGGTTCCATGGTCGATTCCCACGCCTTGGTAGGTTCATGTGCACAGGTAGGAAAAGGCGTTCATTTATCGGCGGCAGTGCAACTTGGGGGAGTGTTAGAACCCATAGGTATGAACCCAGTTATCATAGAGGATGACTGTTTTATTGGCGCTGGAGTATCTATAGTTGAAGGGATTATGGTTCAGAAAAGAGCCATTATTGCCCCAGGTGTGATTCTCTCAAAATCCATTCCCGTTTACGATGCGGTTAAAGAGGAAATACGGCCAAGGGGTGCGGCCATTCCTGAAGGAGCGGTTGTAATACCGGGCTCCCGTCCCATGAAAGGAGATTGGGCGAGCTCACAAGGGCTTAGCATGCAGTGTCCCATCATTGTCAAATATCGAGATCAATCCACTGACGCATCCACTGAACTAGAACAGGCACTCAGATAAGGCCTCCCAAATCCTTAAAATCTCCCCGGGTTCGTGTGTGAGTGCCCGGGTTCATAGAGGCACTAAGCAGGTAGTGGAAGTAAAAAAATATGCTCGAAATCTAAGTCCAGTTCTTCCAACAAAGGAGCCGCGAATTCTTCGATTTCCTCCTCTGAGTACTCCGCTAACCCCTCTAAATAGACATATAAAGAGTTATTGAGATCGTCGATGCGGTAGTTGGCATCGGTTGACTCAAAACTATCTTTAAGCGCTTGTACAAGCAGATCTACATCCTGCTCAAAGGATTGGTACTCGTGTTCTTCTTTGGTTTGCATGGCGTAATGGTTATTTTTGTTAAAATACTTCACAAAGGCTCTATGAACAAGCACTTTAAACAAATTTATGAACTCTCACATGAACCTGTCCGTCGGGTTATTGGTCTCATGTCAGGCACCTCATTAGATGGCCTAGATATTGCCTATTGTCATTGTTCCGAACAGGGATTAGAAGTGAAAGAACACCTTACGGTACCCTATGATGAAAAAATACGTTCTTTATTGGTATCGGTTCAGTCCAAGGAACAAGTCCCACTAGGTACCTTGTGCATTTTGCATACCAAGCTCGCTCATAGCTATGCGGCCTTTATCAAGATGGCATTAAAAAAATGGAATCTTAGCAATAACGACGTTGATTTCATTGGTTCTCACGGACAAACCGTTTATCATTTTCCTACCAAAGAACGAACAGCAACCCTGCAGATAGTAGATGGGGATCAACTAGCCGTTGCATCAGGACTACCTGTAATTTCCGACTTTCGGCAAAAACACACGGCAGTGGGAGGGGAGGGAGCTCCTTTGGTTTCTTTGATGGACGAGGCGTTGTTTCGGGATGCTAACATATCTCGAATGCTGTTGAACCTAGGGGGTATTGCTAATCTAAGTTGGTTGCCTTCGATCAATTCCGGATTGGAGGTGGTGAGCAGCGACACAGGACCCGCTAATACCCTTATAAACGAAGCTATGGCCCTTTATTTTGGTAAAGAATACGATGAAGATGGGGCGGTTGCCAGGCAGGGTGTGGTTAACAAAGAGTTTATCAAAGCCTTGTTGCAAGACGATTTCTTCAAAGAAAATTTCCCTAAAACCACAGGACAAGAGATATTCAATTTAGGCTATATACATCATCAAATGGATAGTTTGGGAGTGCATCTTCAACCCAAAGATTTAGTGGCAACCCTCACCCAGTTTACCATAGATAGTGTGGCGATGGCTATGAAAAAAATAAGTGATGATAGTCCTTTTGAATGGTATGTGAGTGGAGGCGGGCTATATAATAAGGTGATTATGGAAGGTTTAAGAGCCTACTTTCCTGCACATCCACAGCGATATATTGAGGAACTCGGGCTTCCTCCAGATGCAAAAGAAGCGGCGCTCATCGCCTTTTTAGCCGATGCGATGATAATGGGTAAAACCTTTCATGTAAACGATCGAGAAGTTTCTTTGGGTAAGCTTTCGTTGGCCGTTTAAAGAGCTAAAAACATACTCAGTATTCCCTGAGCAGATTCCGACTGGCTCATTGTGTACATGCTAAGACCAACAAGTAGTGTATATATACCCAGCGACCAAAATAGATACCGTTTCCCACCTCTATAGGCCTCTTTAGTTCCTTGGATCGCTGAAAGAACAAAGCCAATCCACCACGTTAGTATGATCGAATAAAGAATGATCATCCCATTGACTATTGAAAATTGGTTTACAAAGGCAATAAAAATGACTAGCAGTAAAATCAGGTTCAGGTGAATATTCCAACTATATATAACAAAGATTTGTCGCATCGTTCGAAAGCCGTTTTTGGGAATTCGAAGGATCAGTAATTCAGCGAATTGTGTTACAAGTAGAATAAAACTTAATAGCCCCCAAAATAAAAAGGTGTTCGGGGCAAGATTTGTTTGACCCACTAAAAGGTGCCCCAAGTAGGCCCAATCTAAAACAGTTCCATTACTCATGCCCCATATCACACAACTCAGACTTACAACCCCTGCTCGTATCACAAATAATAGAAAGCCAATAGGGGCGTATCGTTCAGAGTAACGCAGCATATCGTCAATCAGAAAGCTATAATTAGTGAAATATCGGGTGGGTGTTTGCCTATAGACATGAGATTGTTGATATAACCCTAAAAAGAGCAAAATAAGTACCACCATAAAGGGCTTACTCCAATGTGTACTCCCCTTATCCAATTTTTCAGCGGGCTCTGCCAACATAAAATCTCCTGTGTCATTCCAAAACACTAAACTTTCTTCCAAACTTGGATGTGCTAAGAATGCCTCATCCAGCCAAGTTGAAGTAAACCAAATAACTTGTGCTGCTGAATTAGATCGGAATGCGTTTTCTAATCGTACTAGATCCTCCCACTTAAATGGCGATTCAAAAATATAGGCCCTTGAAATCCATTGGGTTCGCATGGGTTCAGCGGATAAGCTTGAAACGGTGCTATCTAGACTTTCGGGTACAACATAAAACAGATCACTCGGGTTAAATTGGTTTAGAATTTGAGTTATTCGCGACCAACGTTGACTAAATAGACTATCCTGAAAAGGACTGTAGCGATGCATAAGGTGGCCAGTTATGGAGGGCTGTTGTCTGGCCAGCAGCATCCCGGAGGCGTACTGATTGAGCAACGAATCTTGCTGTCTTTCAAGGTTGTAGGCATCTATAAACTGAACACCATAATCGATCACTAGATTTCCGGCCCATTGATTTGCAAGGGTAGAAAGTGTATTACCCTCTGAGAGTAGTTCAAGTGGAAAAATCAGCGTTTCAATACCTAAATAGTGCAGCATGGAAAGATTAGAGTCAGGATTGCTAGGAGTCCATTGGGTCTTATCCACTTCATAGGAGGGTATCCAAAGCCCTAGTTCCTGGGCCCTACTGCTGGTGCTTTGAAAGCCGATTAGCAAGGTGGTGACCCATAAAAAGACCACTCGAAAAAAAGCATTCTTACTGAAGGAAGATGGCCGTAATTTGGTCAGCTGAAAGAAATTGGTGAAATGCTGGTTGGCACGCATAATACCGTTTAGGCTTCCAAGACGGCCGAATAATACGCTCCGAGACTGGTCTTGGCTATGGGTTTTGCAATGAGAGTGGCGGAAGTGGCTCCGGTGATTTCTACTTCCACATAATCGCCTTTTTCAAAATCGTTACGATCAAAGACAGCTATTTTGTTTGTATCTGTTCGACCACTCATTTGCTGCTCGGAACGTTTTGATGTGCCTTCAACCAAGACCACATGTCGATGTCCAATTTCATCATGGTTGCGTCGATGCTGTATGGACATTTGTTGACTTATTATTTCGGATAAACGACGTTTTTTCACTTCTTCTGGGACATCGTCCTCAAACTTTCTATACGCCAGGGTCCGCTCGCGCTCTGAGTACGCAAACATGTAGGCTAGATCGTACTCAACTTCTCGCATGAGTGATAAGGTCTGCTGATGTTCTTCTTCGGTTTCTCCACAAAAGCCAGCAATAATATCGGTAGATAGGGAGAGTCCGGGAATAATTCCCTTCATTTTTTCGATGAGTTGAAGATACTGATCACGAGTATAGGGTCGGCGCATGCGTTCTAACATGCTGTCGCTTCCTGCCTGCGCTGGAATATGAATATAGTTACACAGGTTAGGGCGTTCTGCAATGAGATAGAGTAGTTCGTCTGGGAAATCTTTGGGATGAGGGGATGAGAAACGAAATCTCATTTCAGGATCTAATAGACTAGCTTTGTCCATAAGAGTACTGAATGTGTGATTGCCATCTTTGTAGGAATTCACGTTTTGCCCTAACAAAGTCACTTCTTTGTATCCTTGATCAGAAAGCTGTCGAATTTCATTCAGAATACTTTCTAGAGGCCGACTTCGTTCTCGGCCACGAGTAAATGGTACCACACAAAATGAGCACATATTATCGCAACCACGCATGATAGAAACAAAAGCACTTACACCGTTACCGGTGGTCCGTACAGGGGCAATATCGGCGTAGGTTTCTTCCAGGGAAAGCAATACGTTTACCGCTTTACGGCCATCTTCTACTTCTTCGATAAGCCGGGGAATATCTCTGTAGGCATCGGGGCCAACCACAATATCTACCAACTGTTCTTCTTCGATAATCTGGTCCTTAATTCGTTCGGCCATACACCCTAATACACCGACCGTCAGCGATTTATTTTGCGCTTTAAGTCCTCTAAACTCTTTTAATCGGTTCCAAACTTTGGTTTCGGCATTTTCACGAATGGAACAAGTATTCACTAAAATAATATCAGCAAGTTCAGCCTCAGTTACTTGATTCATTCCCTTTTCAAGTAATATAGCATTCACGATCTCAGAATCCGCAAAATTCATCTGGCACCCGTAGGTTTCTATGTAGAACTTTTTTTGACTGCTTATATTATTGTTTTTATTTGACATAAAAATTTTCGTGTCTTTGTGTATAGTGGGACGGATATTTGTTTACTATTAGTTATTAATAATATACGAATTTGATCCAACATCTTTGTGATAATACAAATAGTAGATACCTAAATGCATCAATCGCATGAGTTACATAATTTTTTAAAATAACTTGTAACTATTTTAGTAAAGTTAAAAGCCTTCCAATAAAATTTATATTCTAGTAATCAAATTCATCTATCGATTAATGGATGTTGAACTATTGTGCGACAATGCTAAGAGTAAGATTGTTACATTTGCCATACAGGTACTATAATTTCATTAATGAAATAAACTCGTTAGTATGTAGACACGGAAGTTGTTCTAAGTGCATAAATTAGATGCCCATTTTAAACCTAACTCCATTAATAAAATCCAATGATTCAGTCTCTATTTATTAGGTATAAAACGCTTTTTCTACTGACTCTGTTCATCTTTGTACCGATTAGTAACTCAGCGAAGAACGTAATGTTCTCCTTCATTTTAAACGAAGTGCAGAATAGTAATTCTAACCGCCTACGAGTGATGACCTACAATATTCGTTTTGACAACCCGGCCGATGGAGTGCATGCATGGCCTAATAGAAAAGAGTTAGTAGCCAGCGTGATCCGTTTCCATAAAGCGGATATCATAGGTGTACAAGAAGCTTTGGAGCATCAAATTCAGGATTTGATGGAGTTACTACCGGGTTATGATTGGGTGGGAGTGGGGCGAAACGAGGATGGAGGTGGTGAATTTAGTGCTATTCTTTACCGAAGCTCCGTTGTTACCGTGAAGGTAGCTCAAACCTTTTGGCTTTCAGAATCACCGGACGAACCCGGAAGTCAGTCCTGGGATTCGTCACTTCCTCGTATTGCCACTTGGGCCCATTTTGTTACAAGCTCCGAAGAGCGAGAACTCTTTGTGTTGAACACTCATTTTGATCACAGGGGGGAGCAAGCTCGTCTCGAAAGTGCGCATTTGATAAAAGAACAGACTTCTAAATTAGCGAATGGGTTACCGGTTATAGTGATGGGGGATTTAAATGCAACCTCGGAACAGCCCCCTCTTGTATTGCTGTCAGACACTCCTTTATCTGATGGCCGGTCTTTGCGCGATGGGTTTGTTCATAGTATTGTGCCTCATCATGGTCCAGCATCTACCTGGACGGGGTTTACTAAAATTGAAGCTGATCGGCGGATTGATTATATCTTTGCCAGTGAAGATTTGCCCATTCATTATCATGCTATTTTAACCGATAAACTCGAAGATCGATACCCGTCCGACCATCTTCCGGTGCTGGTAGAAGTTGAGTTAAAAGACTAGTCAGTAATAACCAAAAATAGCTAACTAGTATTTAGATAGCATTGGAATTTAAAAAACCGACTAATTAGGCCAGGTATCGGGATTGTTTCTCCAGTTGGCAAGGTGTTCTAGGTCATCACTCGTAACAAAGCCTTTTTCGACGGCTACATCAACCAGGATGGTGTAATCAGTGAGATTAAAAACAGGAACGTTCACCTTTGAGAAATTTTCGGTCGATTTGTCAAAGCCGTAGTTAAATATGGATATGATAGCTTGAACATCGGCACCTACAAATTGTAGGGCATTGATTACCGAAATAGCAGAACCCCCAGTGGAGACCAAATCCTCGATCACTACGGTTTTTTCTCCTTTTGCGACGCCCCCTTCTATCTGGTTACCCATTCCATAACTTTTAGGCTTGGCACGCACATAGGCCATGGGTTTGTTGACCTTATCAGCAACCCAAGCTGCGTGTGGAATGCCAGCGGTAGCGGTACCCGTTACTACATCGATGCCGGGAAATTCTTGGGTAATAAACTCACTAAATTTGGAGGCAATTTTGGAACGAATATGGGGCTGCCGTAGGGTGAGACGATTGTCGCAATAAATCGGGGAATGCCATCCTGAAGCCCAAGTAAAAGGTTCATTAGGGCGTAAAATAACAGCATTTATTTCTAATAAATCAGCGGCCAGTTCTCTTGCAAATGTGGTGTCTATAATCATGTTCTCTAAATTGGTGCTTTCTAGCTAAGTAGATTGTGTAAACGAGGAAACAGCTGCGCAAGCGTATAAACGATGAGTTATTTAGTCTACCAAATTTGGAAAACGATGAACCAGCCTATTCCAGCATACCATCCAGCTAAAATATCATCGAACAATATACCAAATCCTCCGTTCAATTTCTGCATACTATTCACACCTAAGGGCTTCCAAATATCAAATAGTCGAAAGAAGCCGAAGGCAACTAGAAGATGGACTAAGCTAAGTTCTCCCCCTTCTAAGCCGATTGTCCAAAGCCAAGCCCATAGACTTATTCCCATGCCAGCCCATTCGTCTAATACCATGGCCCCTGGATCTTTTCCCCAAGCTGCTTCGGCTGCTGGTGCCGTCCAGAAATTAGCAACCACACTAAAGACCACGAAACCCACTAAGAAAGGGATTCCAAATAGCATTAACCCGAAAAAGAGGAGTACGCAGGCCGCAATGCTTCCTGAAGTGCCCGGGGCAATGGGGCTGTAGCCGGAACCTAGTCCGGAGGCTAGGAATCGTTGAAAAGAGGGGAGCATAATGGCTAAACCGGTTGAAATAGGTGACGATTTTGGCTTAGGTAATGAAGGCCGCTATATACCGTTATACCTGTCACAACGATCAGTAACCAAAACATAAGGTCGGTGCTTAGAATGAGAGCAACCCAGTCACCCAAAAAGATAGGGGCACCCTTGAATACCCCAAGAACAAGGCCTAAATAAAGGAATATCATCTGTACCGTGGTTTTAAGCTTGGCTAAGGAACTGGTTTGCATTTCTAGATTTTTGCGGCGAGCCCACAATCGAAGCAAGGTGATAGAAATATCTCGAACAGCAATGGCGATGATCGCCCACCAGGGAAACTGATCGGCCGCTATGAAAGGAAGGACCGCAAAGCCACTAAGGGTGAGTAGTTTGTCTGCAAAGGGATCTAAAAATGCACCCATCGAGGTCTCGATATTGTATTTTCGTGCGTAGTAGCCATCAAAAAAATCGGTGATCGCCGCGATGATGTAGACCCCAAGCGCAATGAGCTTTATCCATAGTTCTGGCTCGAAAAAAAGCACCAAAAAAACGGGGGTTAACAGTATGCGTATTGTACTCAGTATGTTCGGAAGACGCTCCATAGGAATGAAGATACTATTTTTTTAAACCACTTTAGAGTAGTTAGCTAAAAGCTGGAGTGGAAATTGAGTGGGGTGAGCGACCTTTCTGCGAATTACTTCGTATTATATGCAATTACGTACTTAGCCTATAATTTCCCAACCTATTTGTAGATGATTGCACACCTTATTTCTATTGGAAATGAACTCCTGATGGGAGATACAGTGAATACTAACGCGAGTTGGTTAGGGCAATTTCTGCATGAAAGAGGAGTTCAGGTTACTCAGGTTTACACGATCACCGATGCTCCTGAACACATTAAATCTACCATTCAACAGGCGTTAGATGAGGCCGATTTGGTTATTTCTACGGGGGGACTAGGCCCGACCTTAGATGATGTGACGAAGAAAAGTGTAGCGGAATTGTTTGGGGTGGGTATGCGTCATGAGCCGAGTGTGGAGGAGCATATAAAAGATATTTTTCGGCGCAGAAACCTACCCTATTCTCCCTCCAATCAAGCTCAGGCATTACTCCCGGAGAATGCAGAGTTGTTGTTTAATTCTTCAGGAACCGCACCTGGAATGTTATTTAAGCAGCAGAACTCATTGCTCGTTGTACTGCCAGGGGTCCCGCATGAAATGAAACATCTTATGACTACGCAGGTTGCCCCACGATTGCAGGAGTGGGGAGCCTTGAATGTATTAGAAACCCGCTATCTTAAGGTGGCAGGCATAGGAGAGAGTCATCTGGCTGATTTTTGGTTGCATGATATTGAGGCGTCGTTAAATGAATATACTGATTTGGCTTTTTTACCTTCGACCGGTCAGGTGAGTTTGCGACTTACGGGTCGCGGGCTTAGTCACAAAGAGGCGGAATCTAGGGTTGATGGGCTGCGTTCGAAGATTCAACAGCAGCTGGGCCATTTGATTTATAGCGATGAAAAGGAAGGTACATTGGATCGTGCACTGGGACAGATGTTGTCACAGCTTGGGTATCGATTGGCTACCGCTGAAAGTTGTACGGGGGGATTAATGGGGCATTTGTTGACAGAAACTCCTGGTTCAAGTGCCTACGTTCAAGGAGGTATTATTGCTTACGATAACGCCGTAAAAATGAACCAACTAGGGGTTGGCGCCAGCGTACTTGAGCAAAAAGGGGCCGTTTGCGCAGAGGTAGCACTTCAGATGGCCAAGGGCGTCGCAGAGGGGTTGGGTGTAGAGTGTGGTATCTCTTCTACCGGTGTGGCGGGTCCAGGTGGGGGAAGTCCTGAAAAGCCAGTTGGAACCGTTTGGCTTGGTTTTTATACTCCTGCGGAACATTTTGCTGTTCGAGCCGAATTTAGCCATTCTCGGAGCCTCAACAAACTAAGATCAGTGATTACTAGCTTTGAAATTTTGCGACGCTGTTTATTGGGCATGGTTGAGCTGCCCTACAATCTACAAAAGGTGTATCCCGCATCTGTAAAGCGAATGGATCAGGCTCAGAAGGGGTCAGCGGATACATCAACCAGAGGGGATTTACTGCATTCATGAACAAATGGGCTTCCATAGCGCGGGTGCAACTGCTTCTATTAGGGCTATTTTTGCTGTGTGTAGGGGGTGCCATAAGGGTTCACGCACAGCCTAATTTATCGGCTTTAGGAAGTATTCAGGCGGATACAAGCGGCTTAGCTGCCATGCAGAAGGGCCTGGAAGTGCTTGGAGTTAAGCCTTGGCGTTGGGCCGGGCGAAGTAGTTGGGGAGCACGGGAAGTGAGCACAGACAGCTTGTTGAGGTGGGAGCATTATACCGATGGGCATGCTTTTTGGGCGCAGCGAAGGGATGTTGTAGCGTATGAATTGGGTACCGTGGGTCGACCATCGGGTCATTATGTGCAGGGGTTTGGGCCGGGTGATCAGACGGTGTACTTGGAAGGAATAGACCTTAGCAACCCGATAACAGGTCTTCCAGAACTGCAGTACGTGCCCATATATAAGGTCTCCTCTATTCAAGAACAGTCTACTCATCGATTGCGTAGCGATTGGCGAATACGGGATTACTATCTTGTTAAGCCCATTAGCACACTCAATTACGATGAATCCAGTTTCACGTACCGTAATCTGGAATTTGGAGTGGGGCATAATTTCTCAGAGCGGAGTCATCTGGAGCTGTCTTTTTGGGACCGGAGGGCAGGGGGCGATTATCCTGCGAGTGAACTCAAAGGGAGTCAGGTGTTTGCCAAAGGCTACTATCATTTGAGTACTACCTTGCGCATAGACGCTTGGGTGGCGAGTAATTCCTTCGAAGCCGATGAATCTTTTGGCTATTCTAACGTGCCAGAAGCCTTCCCTTTTTCGGAGTATGGACCCAGTCCACGGCGCAGTTCGGTGAGTAGCAGGAGTTCTCGTAGCGATTGGTTTGTGCGCCTGGGACACCGACCAGATTCTGGCTCTGCTGCACAGTCTTCCCTACAGTTAGGACGTACTACCCACGAATTCACCCTGCCGTTTGGCACGGATACTACCGCTTGGAATATCCGCTCCCTCTGGTTGGCCGGTGCTACCACCTTGGAAGGCACAAATTGGGGCCTTAGCGCCGAAGGGCGTTGGTCAGGCTTTACCAATAGGGCAGGCTCAGATATTGGATTTCATTCCATCAAACAATCAAATTGGTGGGAATCTAACGCGAATCTAGAAGGGTATTGGCAGCTCATACCGATGGCGAGCTTGAGAATGGGAGTGGAGCAGGTACTCAGCGGCGACCGGGGTGCAGCGCTAAGTGGATGGGTGGGGCTAGACATTAATAGAAAGGACATCCGAGCCGATGTACGCTTAGGGCAAGGAACGCAACTTCGGAGCATCCAAGAAGAGTATTGGACGTCCAACAGTTGGCGGGATGATGTGCTTGATGTCGGGCTAAATAATGGGCTAAATAACGGGCTAAATAATTCAAAAAGTCCGCTCCAACAAAGCCAATATATTTCGGCTTCGGTGGATTTTTGGCCGGAACGGTTTCTATCGCCTTGGGTGAATGCTCGATACCGTATAGAATCAGGGACGGCGTTGTTAGCACCGTCTGAGGTGGCCGAGGATGGGATGCGGATCTATTACGCGAACGAACATAGCTTTTGGTCTACGAGCATTGGTTTAGACGCCCATTCTTCAAAGTGGGAATATGGCCTGAGTGCAACGGCATTTAATCGTAGAAATGGTCAAATTCAATCGCAATCTGCGGAGCTTTTCGAAACCGATATGCAGTTTCGTCTGCGTTCTTATGCTTTTTGGAAAGGCTATGTGTTTGAACGGGCTGCCTACACTAAAATGGGAATTCGTCTATATGGCACTCCCTTGGCTAGTCGTAATTTAGCCTTTGATACAGCTGCTCAATGGTGGTCGGTACAGCAAAATGGACTAGCGGTACAACCTGCATTCCTTCGGGCTGATGTTGAGCTATCCTCTAGAGTACGTTCTATGATGGTATTTCTACGCTGGGAAAATGTAGGCCAAGGATTCTTAGGCCCTGGATATTTTGGAGCGGATAGTTTTCCGATGCCTGGTCGAAGATTGGTAGTAAGTATTAAAGCGACATTTCGAAATTAATTCTATTTTGCACTAAACAATCAAACGGCTATGAGTTATTTATTAAAAGAAGGCTTTGCGGGACTAAGACGAACAAAATGGGCGTCAATGACCTCTATTTTTTCCCTCAGTTTAGCCTTATTGCTCATTGGGATACTGTTTCGACTCTCTTACAATTTATACGATCGGGCTTTGAGTTTACGCGACTCAGTCGAATTAGAAGTTTTTTTATACGACTTGGATGATCAAGATATCCAATCAATGGAGCAGGCGTTGCTATCTTTAGACGAGGTAGAAAGTAGTATTTTTATTTCCAAGGACAGTGCTGCAAGTATAATGAGAGCTGAATTTGGTTCGGGAGTGGAGGACTTGGTGGCCTTGGATTTCCTGCCAGCTTCATTTAAACTTAGCTTAGGTAGAGATATTCCTGCTGAGAAAATTGTAGAAGTAGCAACGGATTTAGAGGGGTGGATTGGCATTGAAAATGTCAAATACAACGCGTCACTTCTCCAGCTATTAGAAACCAATCTTCAAACCCTTACTCGAATGGGCACAGGTATAGGCTTACTCGTCCTTTTAGCCGCGATGTTACTGGTCTTCAATACCATACGTTTAACGGTCTATGCCCGGCGCGATGTGATTAAAGCAATGAAATTGGTAGGGGCAACTAACGGGTTCATTCGTGCTCCTTTTGTGATAGAGGGGATTTTACAAGGTATTATCGCTGGTGGAATTAGTGCTATTGTGCTGCACCTGAGCTTTGCACGCTTGTTTCCGAGACTAGCCCCTGAATTTGGATTGTTGGTCTGGCCATTTGGGCAATGGTATTATCTTATTGGGGCTATGGTGGCTTTATCAATACTGATGGGCTGGCTTGGGAGCCGTTGGGCAGCAGGCACCTTTATTCGTAAGACTCAGCTATAGCCAAGAGAAAACCAGCACCCTAGTACTTTTTGCGAGTGGTTCAAAGGCCTGAAAATTCGTTGAATTGGGGGCTTTTAGTGCGATTCCGAACTCTTTTTTTCAGCATTTTTACGATGCTCACAGGCTTCTTTGTCTTCACAATGTCCATAAAAATGGAGTGAATGCGATTCGATGTTCATCCCATGAATTCGGCCAATTAGTTGTTGAATCTCACCAATGCGCGGATCACAGAATTCGAGTACATGACCACACTCATTACAGATTATGTGATCGTGTTGTTGGTAGGCATAGGCTCGTTCGTAGTGATACTGACTTTTTCCGAATTGTTGGCGTTGCACAAGGCCGGACTCTACTAAAAGGTCTAAGGTGTTGTATACGGTAGCACGACTCACACGAGTGCCTTTCTGCTGCATGCTGAAAAAGAGTTCATCTGCATCAAAATGACCATCGGAACGGTAGATTTCTTCCAACACCATGAACCGCTCGGGGGTTTGACGTTGGTTACCTTCTTTTAAGTAAGACCTAAAAATTTCTTTTACTAAAGCGATCGTTTCTTCGTGTGCCGGATGCGCCATAAGGAGTATTCAAATATTTATTGGGGCCAGTATGATCTCATTTACACCAGATCACTAGCTTTTTCCTTTTAAATAATATACCAAATGTTGCAATATGAAGGAAATAAGATGATAATAAGAACGTCTTCTTGCTATTAGTTTTGTTTCAAAGCTAGTTCAAGGTCACTGTGAACATAACTGTGAATATTAGTGTGAACATAGTGAAAACGAAAAATGTAGAGATTTTCACTGCGGGAATGCTATATTCCAAGATAGTCACCATCCATTTAGTCTAGTTGTTATGCCTACTATAGTACCTTTTGATACGCTGACCGATTTATACGTTAATCTTTCTAAAAAATATACGGGCCAAAATAAGGCCGTTTTTCACCATAAATTAGATGCCTCTATTGGTTTTGAACCGGTGTACTGGGATCAGGTTACCGAAGATGTACAAGCCCTAGCAGGTTACCTAGCTAGTAAGGGAATTCAGAACGGAGACCCAGTTGGTATACTAAGTGAAAACCGTTATGAGTGGGCGGTAGTAGACTTAGCCATTCAACTATTAGGTGGAATTAATGTTTCCCTATACACGACCTTGCCTCCCAATCAGTGTGAGTATATTTTGCAGGACTCACAGGCAAAAATCTTTTTTGTATCGACTGGAATTCAGCTTAAAAAGGCTGTTGAAGTCTTTGAAAACTGCCCGGAATTAGAAGAGGTAGTAGCATTCGAAATGCCAAAGAATAAAAAACTCATGGAGCATGATTTTGTTCGCCTATTTGATCATGCTATGAGAGAAGGAAAAAAACTGTATAAGGAGCACGAAGATACGATACAGGGCTGTGCTAAAAAAGTAAAGCCCGACGATGTATGTACCCTTATTTACACCTCAGGGACTACAGGAAAGCCAAAAGGCGCTATGCTTACCCACAATAATATTTGTAGTAATGTTAAAGCGGCAACCCATCATATTTACTGGGATGACAAGGATACCTGTTTGTCTTTTTTACCTCTATGCCACTCCTTCGAGCGAACAGCCGGCTACTATGCCATTATCTCTTGTGGCGCTGAAATCTATTACGCGGAAAGTGTGGATACGGTGTCCAAAAATTTACCGGAGGTAAAACCAACCGTGGTTATCTCCGTACCACGACTCTTTGAAAAAATCTTCAATGTGATTAATAAAAATGTGGAGGAAGGAAGCGCCGTTAAACAGAAAATTTTCAAATGGGCTCTGAATACAGGTCAAAAATATGTAGACGGGAAAAGAGGGTTGGTTTCAGTGCAAAAATCAATTGCTGATAAATTGGTATTTGACAAATTAAAAGAAAAAACTGGCGGACGTGTCCGTCTTTTTGTCTCTGGAGGGGCCGCTCTTCCACCGGATATTGATACCTTTTTTCAATGCGCAGGGCTACCCATTCTTCAGGGCTACGGCCTAACTGAAACCTCTCCAGTGATGACGGCAAACAGGCCTGGCGATTTAATGGTCGGTATGGTCGGCACGGTGATTCCTGGGGTAACCGTTGGGATTCAAAGCTTAGAAAAAGGAGAGATCATTGCTCAAATAAGTGGGGAAGAGTATCCAACCAATCTGAGTTCAGAAGCAGGAGAGATTTTATGTAAAGGGCCGAACGTCATGAAGGGCTATTGGCGTAACGAAGAGGCAACCAAAGAAATGATTGATTCGGATGGCTGGCTACACACGGGTGATGTAGGTAGGTTTGTAAACGGATATCTTAAAATCACCGATCGAATTAAACACATGCTTGTCAATGCCGGCGGAAAAAATATTTATCCAGGTCCAATTGAGGACATGTTTAAGTCTAGTAAATGGATTGATCAGTTAGTAGTGGTCGGTGAGGGGCAAAATTTTATGGCAGCTCTCATTGTGCCTGATTTTGAAGTACTCAAAAAGTTTGCCGATGCCCAGGGCTTGTCCTATGCCGGTACGGATGAGTTGTTGAATTTGGACGAGGTAAAATCTGTGTATAAAAAAGAAATGGCGCAGTTTTCCAAGAGTCTAGCTTCCCACGAAAAAATTCGTGATTTCCGTTTATTGGCCAATGAATTTACGGTTGAAACGGGTGAGATTACCCCGACTATGAAAGTAAAACGACGCGTCATCGCCGAAAAATATGCTCATTTAATTAGCGATATCTTCAAAGATGACTAAGATTCCGTGCTGATTTTATGCCTGTTTTCGAGCAGCGATAAAGGATTGGACAGCCCGGATTAAAAAGCCTACACACATTAAGAACATTGCTGATCGTGCGTAGGTAGCTAGCGGTCGTTCTATCTCACCGCCTCCAATGGCTTCTATTAAACCTGGAATTGCTCCTATAGTACCAAATATACCTAATAATGCGAGTCCAGCCGCTGCATGCATCATGTGTTTGCGAAGTGATTCTTTTTTACCCAACCATCCAAAAAGTACAAACAGAATACCGAAGAAGGATGGGATTAACGCGGTAACACTTTCCTGACCTGTTCCCAGATAAGAAGCAGCGCCTAAAATGATGAGTAATATTCCTAATGATAAGGTGAGATTTTGCATGGTAGTTAACGTAATTAAGCTTGAGTTTCTATCTTGAGTTTCCATCCCGAGTTTCCATCCCGAGTTTCCATAGGGTCCATGCAAATTGAAGTCGAACATTGCCGTGGTGACAAAGGTGTAGAGGTTTCAAGTAAAATTAACCCTCTTTTTGAGCCAAGTCTTGCATGGATCCGTAGGGAATAATACAGCTTTATTCGGTATTTTTTTGAAAATAACCGTCTAAAAAAGTCATGGCTTCCTCTACGGTACTCACCCATTCAAAGAGTCTTAGATTGGATTCGCGCACGTAATCCTCGTCAACGGCGCGCTGGATATATTGTTCCAAACCAGAAAAATACCCATCGATATCGACTACGATGATGGGCTTGTTGTGAAAGCCTAACTGCCGCCATGTCAATATTTCAAAAAATTCATCTAGAGTACCAAAACCACCTGGTAAAATGACAAAAGCGTGAGAAAGCTCCTCCATTTTTGCTTTTCGTGTGTGCATATCTGGGGTTTCAATAAGCTCACTAAGGCCAGTGTGTGCAACTTCCTTTACTTTTAAAGCCGTTGGGATAATGCCTATAACCTCACCGTTCTGGGCAAGTGCCGCCTCGGCAACACGACCCATCATCCCTATTTTCCCACCTCCAAAGACAACCCCCCAAGTTCGCTTGGCTATTTCGTGCCCTAGCTGGTCTGCAGATTCACCGAAGTTAGGCTGGGAGGAAGTTCGAGATCCGCAGTACACACAAATTCTATTCATATACTCAGTACTTCTTGCATTAAACTTTGCATTAAACTAAGGTGAACATTCTAGAAAGAACGGCTTCTAGTGAATGAACCAATCGGCTGATATCTTCTTTGGTGGTATGTTTACCAAAGCTTATTCGAATGCTAGATTTGGCTTGTTCGGCTTGCCGTCCCAGAGCTAGTAACACGTGAGAGGGTTCAACAGCTCCAGAGGTGCACGCTGAACCATTAGAGACACAAATGCCTTCAATGTCTAAGTTGAGTAGAAGCATTTCACCATCAATTCCTCGTTTTTCGGCATTATGAAAGCAAAAATTGGTAATATGATGAACTCCTGGCTTCCCATTAATTTCCCACTCGCAGGCATGCAGGTGGACTTTTAATTCGCTCAGAAGATGTTGGTTAAGCTCTTGGTATGTTTTGAGCTGCTGTTCCATAGAACGAGTTGCGATTTCTAAGGCTTTGGCAAATCCAATAACACCCGGTACGTTTGTGGTTCCTCCTCTTCTGCGTCGCTCTTGAGAGCCACCTGTTAGCCAGGGCATCCATCGACTTCCATTGCGTACGTACATAAGCCCAATGCCTTTTGGGCCATAAATTTTATGGGCGCTTCCACTTAGAAAATCCACTCCTAATTCCTGAACATTCACAGGAATTTTCCCCAGACTTTGGACCGCATCGGTATGAAAAAGTACCCCCTTTTCACGGCAAAGGTCGGAGAGTTTTTTTAGATCATTTACCGATCCAATTTCATTGTTGACATGCATTAAGCTAACCAAACATGTTTTATCGCTCAGGTGCTCTCTAAGGGTATCCAACTCAACCACGCCGTCGTTGTTTAAGGGTACCATGACAGGTTTGAATCCTTTCATTTTGGAAAGTTCAATAGGATGTAAAACGGCATGATGCTCCCCAGGAGAGGTAATAAGTTCGTTCTTGTCCCCAGCAAGAGCCATAACTCCTTGGACTACTGCATTGTCACTTTCTGTCCCCCCTGAGGTGAAGATGATTTCAGAGGGTTCTGCTCCGATTATGGCGGCTATTTGTTCTCGGGCATCTTCTACAATTACTTTAGCCCGCTGTCCTAAATGATGAGCCGAATTTGCATTTCCATATTCGGAGGTTAAAAAAGGAAGCATAGCATCTAGAACCTCTTTGTCCAGAGGTGTAGTTGCGGCATAATCAAAATAAAGGGTGGAATTTGAGGTCATATCGTCTTCACTAAACTTATTACTACTGTACGAGACTGTTACATTGTTGGTGAGTTAATATAGAATAAATTAGGGAAACCGGCCGGTTGTAATTCCTTCAATATGTATGATCTCCTTGCATTTCCAAGCATAGGAAAAGTTTTAAATGGTTCTAGGGATGCGTAAATTAGATTCTGTAGCCAGAATATGCGCTACCTCGTACCGTAAGATCTCGGACCATATAAACCTGAGTCAACACTTTCGGTTTCATCATCCATCATACATTCACTCATTAAAGGTTCAGAAATGGCAAAGAAAACGCTACATGATATTGACGTAAAGGGAAAAACAGTGTTAATGCGGGTAGATTTTAACGTACCCATCATCGAAGGCAATATCACAGATGATAATCGGGTAGTTCAAGCGCTTCCCTCCATACAATATGTTGTTGATCAAGGTGCTAAGCTTGTGTTGACTTCTCACTTAGGACGGCCAAAGGGAAGTCCAGATCCTGAATTTTCTTTAGAACCGGTAGCTCAACATTTGGCAAGTTTAGTTGACGTTCCGGTACATTTTGCCCATGATTGCATTGGTGAGGCTGCTGAAAAAGTCATTTCCGCAGCGAAAGAGGGCGAAATAGTGGTCCTAGAAAATGTTCGCTTCCATGCTGGTGAAACAGAAAATGACCCTCATTTTGCTCAACAACTTGCGGCCCATGCCCAAATTTTTGTAAATGATGCCTTTGGATCTTCGCATCGAGCACATGCTTCGGTAGCGGGAGTAACAGCGTTCATGGAGGATTCGGTTTCAGGGTTTTTACTTGAAAAAGAGATCACCTATTTGAGTGACAGTGTGAATGACCCTAAGCGTCCATTTGTCGCTATATTAGGAGGGGCTAAAGTATCTGATAAAATTTCGGTGATTCAGCGTTTACTGACAAAAGTAGATACCATTATTATCGGTGGAGGTATGGCGTATACATTTTTAGCGACCAAGGGTTATTCGGTAGGGAATTCCTTGTTAGAAGAAGATAAAATACCAATGGCTAAAGCATTGATGGACCAAGCACTTGAGGCAGGGGTCAATTTGATGTTGCCTGTTGACTTGGTTATTGCCGATGATTTTTCAAACGATGCCAACAGAAAAGTAGTGGCAGCAGATGGCATTTTAGATAATTGGGAATCATTGGATATAGGCCCTGAAACCATCAAGCTGTTTAGTGGTGCAATTATTCAAGCAAAAACGGTGCTCTGGAACGGGCCAATGGGGGTATTTGAATTGCCTAATTTTGCGGTCGGGACTCAGTCTATTGCTCAGGCCTTGGTCACTGCGACTGAGCAAGGGGCTACCACTATCATAGGTGGAGGAGACTCTGCTTCGGCTATCAAACAAGCCGGCTTGAGTGATCAAGTGTCTCATGTGTCCACAGGTGGTGGAGCTAGTTTGGAATATTTAGAAGGAAAAGAATTGCCAGGACTTTCTCATCTAACCGATAAATAATACATTGTCTTAGATTGTTCTGTTGAGAGAAGGTCTGCGTAGCTGGTTGAATGAGGATGGATTAGGTGGAAAGAAATTTCGATCGGAATACTCAAAGCTTCATGCTAACTGGATAAAAGCAGCATGAAAATTAAAGATAATGGAGAAAAAATGAGTCAAAGTAGAAAGGAGTTTCTGAAGACAGGCGTCGCCGGATTAGCGGGGATTGGCACGTTTACGGCCACTCAGGTAGCGGCTAAAGAGAGCAACGCAGCCAAAAAAATTTCCAATGGATTGTCGTCTGACAAAATAAATCCTATAAAACCGGTCGTACTATCGACCTGGATTCACGGTATTGTGGCCAATGAAGAAGCGTGGAAAGTCCTTGAAAATGGAGGTACTTCCTTAGATGCCGTTGAGTTGGGGGTTAAAACTGCGGAAGCGGATCCTACCAATCAATCCGTCGGGCTTGGGGGGTTCCCAGATAGAGAAGGAAGGGTTACCTTGGATGCCTGTATAATGAACCATGAGCAGCAATGCGGTTCGGTGGCCTTTTTGGAACACATTGTACACCCTATTTCGGTGGCTAGAAAAGTGATGGAGGAGACTCCTCATGTCATGCTAGTGGGAAAAGGAGCATTACAATTTGCAGAACAACAGGGATTTAAACGTGAAAACTTGCTCACCGAAGCCTCTGAAAATGCATGGCGAAAGTGGCTTGAGGACTCTAAATACGCTCCGGTGATCAATGTAGAAAATCACGACACCATAGGTATGTTGGCCTTAGATGATTCGGGCAATATCTCTGGGGCATGCACCACGAGTGGCGCTGCTTACAAGATGCACGGTCGAGTAGGGGATTCCCCTATCATTGGTGCGGGTCTATATCTAGATAATGAGGTGGGCGGCGCGGTGGCTACCGGACTTGGTGAAGCAGTCATTCGATCTGCTGGAGCCTCAGTGGCCGTAGAGTTGATGCGCCAAGGGTACACCCCTCAGCAGGCATGTGATGAAGTAATTGCCCGAATAATTTCAAAGGAAAAAGAACCTAAATCCCTTCAGGTGGGTGTTATAGCCCTAAATAAGCAAGGAGTCGTAGGAGGGAGTGCTATTCATCCAGGATTTAATTATGCTTTGTTATCGAAAGAGCATGAAAATGGGTTGATTGACGCACCACATTTGTTTGAAGAAGAGTAGATGTCGGGTGTTTGGCACCGATTACTCATTAAAAAAATATAAATGGTAAGGAATGATTGGTTTAAGGGTCTTACCTTATACCAATATTAAATAAAACAGAATTATATGAGTTCATTAAATAAAGTAATGTTGATTGGACGTTTGGGACAAGATCCTGAAGTCCGATATACACAGTCAAACACCGCAGTAGCCACCCTAAATCTAGCCACAAACGAGCGCTACAAAGATAGCAATGGTGAGTATCAAGATAAAACCGAATGGCACCGAGTAGTAGCCTGGGGAAGAACCGCCGAAATATGTCAGCAGTATCTCACGAAAGGGTCAATGATCTATGTTGAAGGTCCGTTGCAGACCCGTGAGTGGGAAGATAAACAAGGGCAAAAAAGATATACCACTGAGGTGAAGGCCTTGCAAATGACCATGCTAGATAGCAGAGGAAGTGGCGGTGGTGGCATGTCGGAAATGCCGTCAGCTCCAAGTTCCAGCAACGCACAAAGCAGTGGAGCCAGTGCGAGTCAGGGAGTGAATAAAACGGTTAATTTAGACGATATCGATGACGATTTACCTTTCTAATTGGTGGATGTTTGTTGGATGGATTCAGAGTGGTGAGTTTGAATTAACCACCCTGTCCATCCAATTAGTCATCATGTTTCTTGGATTGGTTTTTTCAGCCGTATTCTCTGGGTCTGAAGTCGCCTTTTTCTCGCTCATAAACAAACAAGATTTACTCAACAAAGATGAAGCCTTTTCTCAGATAGACCGGAGAGTGGCTACGATGCTTAATCAACCGAGGAGGCTGCTAGCCACGGTACTCATTGGAAACACTTTTGCCAATATTATAGCCTCAGTTATGGCTGCAGTGATAACTGGTTCACTGATGGGTTTTACCGATGCCCCTGAATTTTTGGTTTACACCATAGAAGTAATTGTACTTACCTTTGTGATTTTAATTCTTAGTGAAATTACTCCTAAGGTTATTTCAATTAATAATCCTCTTCGTATATCAAGGAAGTTAAGTGGATTCATTTACTTCTATTTTATCCTTCTTAAACCCTTAGCTAAGTTAATAGCTGAAAGTACAGTTAGCTTAGAGCGAGTGTTACCAAAAAGTTCTAACACCTTTAGTTCAGATGATATAAAAATGATGGCTGAAGTAAGTGAGCAGGAAGGTTCAATCAAAGAAGATGAGCGGGAGATTATAGAAAATGTTATTGAATTTGGGAACATTATTGTTCGTGAAATAATGACATCACGGGTGAATATAATTGGGGTGTCCGTGGAAGATTCACTCCCAGATGTACTCGCTCGGATCCGTGAACACAGTCTCTCTAGAATGCCACTTTATGAAAATGACTTAGATACTATTCACGGGGTCATCTATGCCAAAGATATTCTGCCTTTTATACACTCAGAAGGAGATGATCAAATCATCAATTGGAAGACCATATCACGCAAGGCCTTATTCATACCGGTGACAAAAAAACTGGATGACCTACTTCGAGATTTTCAGCAAGAAAAAACACACATGGCTGTGGTAGTGGATGAATATGGAGGAACGGAAGGAGTGGTTACGATGGACGATATCTTGGAGGAATTAGTCGGTGAAATGGTAGATGAAGGAGACGAGGAAGAAAGGCTGTACAAAAGATTTAAAAACGGAATTTATGTCTTCGATGCTCAAATTGACCTCGATGATATGGAGGATGTATTAGAACGTGAACTAACCTCAGAGGAAGACGATTTTGAGACATTGGGTGGGCTAATTTACAGTATTACCGAGAATCTACCCATGGTTGGTGAGCGGTTTATTTACAAGGATGTTGAATTAACGGTTCATTCTGTACAAAAAAATAGGATAAAAAAAGTTCGGGTAAAGTTGCTTCCCGCCTCAACCTAACACTCTATGGCAATTACTATTGACCAACAGGTTCAATTATCATCCCATACTACAATGGGAGTATCTGCTACGGCTCAGTATGTTGCGCGAATTGACAGTGTAGAAGCATTAGTAGAAGCCCTTGCTTGGGCGAAGAAAAATAAGGTGGCGGTACTTGTGCTAGGAGGAGGGTCAAATGTGCTTTTACCAAGTCATTATGAAGGTTTGGTCCTGCTTATTGGGATTAAAGAAATGCTTATAATCCATGAAAACGAACACACGGTAGAATTGGAAATAGGAGCCGGTGAGAATTGGCATGAATTGGTAGAGTGGACGGTGGAGAAAGGATGGATAGGATTGGAGAATCTAGCACTCATCCCTGGTAGTGTTGGGGCGGCGCCAATTCAGAATATAGGTGCATATGGTGTAGAAGTTGAGGAGTACATTACCAAGGTACAATACATGCACACTGAACGTTTGGAACTTTGTTGGATAGATAGAGAAGAATGTGACTTTGGTTACAGAAGTAGCATCTTTAAAAAAGAGTTAAAAGCTAAGGCTATTATTGTAAAAGTGCGGTTTAAGTTACCTAAAAACGCTCAAATTAAAGCCGATTATGAATCCTTGAGGCATTTTTTGATGCATCAAGGAATTGATGAACCCAGCCAACAACAAATTTTTAATGCGGTCATTCAAGTTCGTCAGTCACGACTTCCTGATACTCAAACACTGGGAAGTTGTGGGAGTTTTTTTAAGAACCCGCTACTCCCCACTGAGCAAGTTGACCGTTTGAAAACTCGTTTTCCCGATATAAAAACCTATCCTATGCCTGATGGTTACACCAAAGTGGCAGCTGGTTGGCTCATTGATAAGGCGGTGGGTAAAGGCTTTAGAAAAGGTCAAGTAGGAACTTACGATCAGCAGGCCTTAGTCATAGTGCATCACGGTGGGGCTAATGGAGATCAGGTTCGTGAATTTGCAGACTTTGTTCAAAGTGAGGTGTCAGATATGTTTGGGATTTCTTTAGAAGCTGAGGTGCAAATTATCTCGCCAAATAGTGATGACGCTTAACTGAATTGCTGTCTTTAATAAAAAAAGTGAGGGGCAATCAAGCCTCTCACTTTTGATTTAGTCAGTCGATATAACATATCTTTTGGACATAAATTAGCCTTGCAATTGACTGCGAGGCTAAAAACAGATCTTCTTCTAAACGGAGAATTTAGAGTGAAATCCCTGCTAAGATGTATAGCTGTTCCGAATCTGGATTAAAGATAACGGCGCCGCTAATGGGTAGGCTGAAACTATCGGTTATCTTAAGTTCCTTTGACTTTGTAACCCCAATATTTACGAGCCCAAAGTCCCCTGTACCGGAATGCCAACCATCACCAGCACCCACAAATACATCGGCAGCTGAACCGGAGTAACCTAATTCAAAGTACATATCACCACCAGCAGAACCTGCGCCAGCAGCCTCGTTGAGTATATAATTAGCACCAATAGAAAGACTACCTAAACTATATCCTAGGTTTACTTCAAAGGCGTGACTGTCTCCATCGAGGTAGTCACTACCTGGATAGTAGTAATCGGTTAGTCCAATGCTCAAATCACCCAGGCTAAAGGAAGCATAAAGGTCCATTTCCTGGAAACCATCGTACCCTTGAGAGCCCCAAGCACCGACAGTTAAATCTCCAGCTGCAGCCTCCACATAGGGTTGCCATGAAGGACCTGAATATGCCACCCCTCTCCATACGTACGTGCTAACTAGGTCTACGCCAGTGCTAACTTCTAGCTGAGCAGAAGCTTCTTTGCTCCCAGAGACGCTTATGAGCGCGGCAAGAGCAAGAATTGAGAGAGTGTTTGTTAGGGTATGTTTAATTGATTTCATAAGTGTTGTGTTGATAAAATGTTGAGTAATTGATTAAAATATCTGTTTAATTGGGTTGTTATGCAGAGCAATACTTAGCTATCCAATTCCTGCGGATGGCGTGAATTCAGGATAGGCTTCGGCATCGTGTTCATGAATATCTAAGCCCATTTCTTCTAGTTGCTCGGTTACACGAAGTGGTAACACTGCGTTAATCACCTTGAATAGTATGTAAGAAACAGGGAAGGTCCAGGCAAAAGCAGCACCTATACCAATCAACTGTACTCCTACAACTTCAAGAGAAAAACCACCCATGTCGAAAAGTCCGGCAGCTAAGGTACCCCAAGCACCGCAAACCCCGTGTACAGAGACCGCACCTACGGCATCATCAACCTTTTTTTCGAGTAATTTCATAGAGTAATGAACCAACACCCCTGCAATAGCACCGGTGATGATGGCAAAACCAGGGCTTAAATTCGCACAACCTGCGGTAATACCCACCAAACCCGCTAAAACACCGTTTAAGGTTACTGCACCGTCAGGTTTTCCATTGGTTATCCAGGTTATCAACATAGCGGCTGTCGCTCCAGCTCCCGCAGCTAAGAATGTATTAATAGCAATAAGAGCAATTGAGGTATCACCAGTGGTTGTTGAACCTGCGTTAAAGCCAAACCAACCCAACCAAAGTATAAATACACCTAAGGCGGCTAATGGTAAACTGTGCCCCTTAATAAGTTGAGGCTTCCCATCAATGTATTTTCCAGCTCTTGGGCCTACTACCATCGCGCCAGCCAAAGCGGCCCAACCTCCTACGGAATGTACCACGGTAGATCCAGCGAAATCAATGAATCCAAGTCCCTCTAACCATCCGCTGCCATTAAATAAGCTACCCCAAGCCCATGATCCAAAAACCGGGTAAATGAAGGCGGTGATTAATACAGAGAAGATTAAATAGGAGTTAAATGCGGTGCGCTCGGCTACAGCACCGGAAACAATGGTGGCTGCAGTAGCGGCAAACACGGCTTGAAAAAAGAAGAAAGTGTATGACCATTCGGTTGAATAGTCTCCAATCTCACCTAAAAGAAATCCATCGGTGCCTATCCATCCGCCAGCACTGGTACCAAACATTAATCCGAATCCTACCAGGAAAAAAGCCAAGCCTCCTGCTGAGACGTCCATGACGTTTTTCATGATAATATTAACCGCATTCTTTGCTCGGGTAAAACCAGTTTCTACCAAGGCGAACCCAGCTTGCATAAAAAATACTAGACAGGCTGCGATAATGGTCCAAACATAATTTAGGTTGTCTTGCACTGTCGCGGCATCTATATCTTGAGCAAAAAGAGGAAGAGTGCCAATTAAAAGCGTCAATGCAGTAGTTAGCGTGCGTTTCATAAATAAATGAGTTAATGATAATTTACAAGCTAAATTTACTTAGCTGAATCGCAAAAACAAATAAAAAATTTAATCTAATAACTGTGAAAGCGTTTTTAATTTATGTGAAAGCGCTTTTTTACTTCAATAATTACTGTAAATTATTTTATCGGCATATATCTTTTAGGCAATTTATATCAAGGGTTCCGGGTACTGATAGACTCAATTGCTCGCACTTTTACTAACAAACACTGCCGTAGAAAGCGTATCTTTACTCCAATGCACTAACTCACTATATGTTATGATAGAACGATACTCTCGCGAAGAAATGATTGCAATTTGGACGGAGCAAGCACAGTTCGATGCCTGGCTCGACGTTGAATTAGCGGCTTGTTGGGCATGGTCGCAAATAGGGGTGATACCTCAAAAGGATGTGGATACCCTTTACCAAAAGGCTAGCTTTTCACTGAAGCGAATAAAAGAAATTGAAGAACAAACTCGACACGATGTGGTAGCCTTTACTCGCGCAGTTTCTGAAACCCTGGGTGATGAGAAAAAATGGGTACACTATGGACTAACTTCCACCGATGTGGTTGACACTGCTTGGGGTGTTCGTTTAAAAAAGGCCAACCAAATACTCCGAAATGACCTCCATCGGATGATTGATGTGCTTAAAAACAAAGCATTAGATTATAAATATACCATGATGATGGGTCGAACTCACGGGATACATGCCGAACCCACTACTTTTGGACTAAAATGTGCCTTATGGTATGCGGAGATGCAACGAAATCTAGAACGATTTGAACAAGCAGCCGATGCGGTTGAGTTTGGAAAGCTATCAGGATCGGTAGGGACTTTTGCGAATATTCCACCTGAGGTGGAGACTCATACTTGTGAAAAATTAGGCCTCAAACCAGCACCAATCTCCACTCAAACCTTACAACGCGATCGCCATGCGCATTATCTATCGACTCTAGCGTTAATTGGATCTAGTTTGGAGAAAATGGCGGTTGAAGTACGTCACTTGCAGCGCAGCGAGGTTCGGGAAGTAGAAGAAGCTTTTCGTAAAGGACAAAAAGGATCTTCCTCCATGCCGCACAAACGCAATCCAATAAGTTCTGAAAACATCACTGGTTGTGCCCGAGTACTTCGAGGATATATGCTAACTGCTTTTGAAAACATACCCCTTTGGCATGAACGTGATATTTCTCACTCATCTGCCGAGCGAATTATATTACCCGATGCTACCATGTTATTGGATTACATGCTTCATCGTTTTGCCAATGTCATGGAAAACCTGGTGGTTTTTGAGGACAATATGGAGTCTAACATATGGAAAACACACGGACTCGTATTTTCTCAACGGGTGTTGAACAAACTCATCGATCAGGGGATGGTACGTGAACAAGCCTATGATGCTGTTCAACCATTAGCGATGCGCGCTTGGCAAGAACAAATACCATTCAAACCTTTGGTTCAAGAAGACCCCGTCATAAGCCGTCAGCTTAGTTCTGAGGTGATTGATGAACTGTTCGATTTAGCCCATCACAGCAAACAGGTCGATCAGATTTTTGCGCGGGTTGGACTAGATTAAGCCGCTAAACTGCCTATTTTACTGCCCAATTCATTGCCTGTTGCTATACTATTTCCCTCGGGTTAATGCGCATAAGCTCCGCAAACTAGGTACGTTCAATTTCCCGAGTGACGTACGTGGAAGTGAATTCAAGTAGAGGAACTCTTTGGGGATATGGGAAGCTGGTAGAGATGAACGGCGGCATTGGTCTAAAAGTTCTTCGGTAAGCTTGGTTTGTAGCTCTTCTTTATCGTCGAGCAAAATAGAGTGAAGTTCCTTTTGGATGCTAACTGCTTGGGCAGAAACAGATTTAGATGTAACCACAGGGGGTGTCACCGAGCTGCTTACTGTTGAAATCGGCACAACGAAAGCCACAACCTTTTGTCCCCATTTAGGATCAGCCACTCCAATTATGGCGCAATCTTGGATGGATGGATGCTGCTTTAGACAGTCAATAACCCAGTCTACGGCTATATTCTCACCACCACTTACGATGCGATCCAGTCTACGAGCTTGAATGTATAACAGGCCTTTTTCATCTACTTTTCCTATGTCCCCAGTGCAAAACCACCCTTGTTCATCAAAGCTTTTTAGTAGTCTATTTTGCGAAGGTTCAGGCGTAAAAATCTGGGTACCCATCAACCAGATAATAGGATCATTGGTGTCCTCTTCGTAGCGTAATTCTATGGATTGAGCTGGGTGCATCTGTCCAACAGGTAGCGGTTCTTTTAGGGGCTTTGGAAGTTCGGAAGCGGGGATTGAGCATATATGCGCAAAGGTTTCGGTCATCCCATAACTGAGTAATACGGGCCATCCCAGATTGGCTGCTTCATCTATATCAGGAGCATTAGTAGGTCCACCCCCCAAAATAATGAAGCGGAACATCTCAGAAACTAGGGGGGAAATGTTTTCGGTGCGATTGTGCTCGAGCCATTTATGAAGTTGGGTGGGTACCATCGATATTACCCGGCAATGATGCCATCCATTTAGCCAAGAATTCCAATGTTGAACATCCGATGAGCTACTCAGGCTTATGGATGAGTGAGAAAGCAGTGATTTTAAAACTATACTCAGGGCCCCAATATGATGCAGGGGTAGGCATAGTCCCCAACTCTGGTTTGGGCTTAGTTGTACTTGAGCTTGTGTGGCTTGATAGGCTGCCCAAAGCTGATCATGTCGAAGGGGGATTCTTTTTGGTCTGGAACTACTGCCTGACGTAAACAAGAACGCAAAAGGAGTTTTGTTTACGATTAAGCTAAGTTCGTGAGTGGTTTGTTTTTGACTTGGAATTAGCGACAACCATTGGGTATGAAGCACTGAAATATCCCTGCCATTTAAAAAGCTCGTAAATGGTATTTCTTGGGTGGCTTCGTGTACTTGAGAGTTGGTCCATGTTGGGTCCACTATGCAGAAGGGTATCCCTGATAGGAATAAACCTGCAACTAGGCAACAAAGCTCAGCAGAATTGTTGCTTTGAAGAATGTAGGTGTGGGGTTCATCTTGATGAGCTTCTAACCAATTTGGTAGCTTTTGACTATATAAAGCTATATCTGAATACCGAATTGATGGGTGTTCAACACTTGCAGCATGTAAAAAAATAAAATCAGAAGAACATGAAAATTGAAATTCTTGTGGTATGTCCATTGCAATACTCATCCTTGCTGCTCGATAATGGGTGTAAGTCTGTTGGGTGCTATGAACATGCCAAGATGTTGAACTGTGGGGCTATATTCAGGACTTGTATGGTGGGGCTGGCCATCAAAATAGGTCGTCTGTAGCGAGTAAATTCCCTGTTGTATTTCGGGGACGAGACTACGTTCCGGACTTAGATAATCCTCTATTAGCCAACGACCTGTATCTAGCCCATGTGCCAAATTATGTCCAGTAAGTTGGTTACTCATCCAAGCTAGGGTGGCTAGGGTATATCGTGCAATAATGCCATCGAATGCACTACTAAAGATGCAGGTTTGGCCTTTTTCACGGGCTAAAACGCAGCGTTGAATCATTTCTGGAATTCCACCACTTAGTGTTGGTTTGAGTACGAAATAAGATAGGTGTTGATGGCCTAAGAGTGAGGTAAAGGACGTGAAATCAACACTACTTTCATCTGCTGCCATTGCTGGTGCTTCGGATGTTAGTTCCAGACAAAAGTTGGTGAAGGTAGTAGGGGCAACGGCTTGTTCTATATATTCTATGGCAAAGCGATGATAGTCCTTCTGATAAGGCTTAAGGGATTCAGATTCCCACTTCCCATTGGGATCTAGCCGGTATTTCATATCAGGTAAGTTTTCCTGTATAATAGCCATTCGATTCAAATTTTCTTGATGTTTGGGACCTACCTTCATTTTAATCGTCTTAACTCCCTCTGACCAAGCTTTTTGTGCCAGCTTGAGTGATTCTTCTGGGCTTGCTATAGGAAGTAAGGCATTAATAGGAATTTGGGCATCATGATTTTTTTCACTTGAAAAAGAATCGACCGGTTGAGTCGAAGACTGTGTGGTGGCTGAATAAACGGGGGCCAGTTCAAAGGCATGATCACGAACTAGGTAATAAAGTGGGGTATCTTCTCTCTGGCTGCCCCAATCGTAGAGCATCATGCTTAAGGCAAATTGGATCGATGGAAAATTAGATGGAATACATGAGTAGAGTAGATCTGTTGCGCGTTGTGCGTAGGTGTAGTCAAAAAAATGTCGGCTATTACTTTTTTCTTTGGGCAAATGAGCCTGCAAAAGGTGTAACCGCTCCTCAAGTTTTTTTCTATGTGAAGTAAGCAATCTTTTACAGTCCTTAAGACTCTCGCTGGAAAAACCGGGAAGGGGAGCGCATTCCCCCCAAGCTGAACCCATTGAATGCTTCCACTCAATTAGGATTCCTTCACGGGATGAGCCCATAGATCCTTTAGCCTGTATAAATTCAGACGTGAATGGGCTGCTATAGGTATAAAAATGAAGACTCATCAGATGTATTCTGTTTTACCTTTTTATGGGTACGTTCGGCTTTCATTTAGTTGTTTTACTCCTTTACACGGCTATTAACTAATCATTTATGATTGTAGTTACCTGGGCTGGCCTCACAGCTATGGAATGACTAAGCCTATGGTAAATAAAACCCCATAAAGGAACATAAATGCGGCTGTTTTTTCTAAGGTTCCATTGAGTGTTGATTTTTTCTCATGTGACCAAATCTCACTAAGTAATTTTAAGGTTAAAGGAACACTTAGATAAGGTAAGAAAATCCATATAGAGGCATCTAAACGCACAAAAAAGTGTGGAGGTATCGCAAAGGCAAGAGCAAGAAGCACAGTATATTCCCATTGTAAGGCTTTTTCTCCCAATAAGACTCCTAAGGTTTTCTTCCCGCTGACTCTATCTTGAGCCACATCACGTAAATTGTTAACCACTAGTATATTGGTACTAAGTGCGCCCGGTATGAGTGCCGCCCAAAAACTTGTACTCGACCACTCAAGGGTATTTAAATAATAGGTAGTCATAGTAGCAACAAGACCGAAATAGGCAAATACAAAAAGATCACCAAGCCCATTGTAGCCAAGAGGGTAAGGGCCTCCTGTATACATTATACCAAAAACCAGAGCGCTAACTCCTATAGTCAAGACAACGGCACCTCCTATATACACTAAATACAACCCCGCAATAAATGCTAGTATCATTGTTATATAAGCGGCATTTCTCATCGTATTTGGTTGAATAAGCCCTGCAGCAGTCATCCTTTTGAAGCCAACTCGGTCAGCTCGGTCGCTTCCTTTTTTGTAATCATAATAATCATTGGCAAAATTGGTGCCTATCTGGATAAGCGTGGCACATAACAATGCGACCAAACTTACTAGTATATTCAAACTATCCTGTAAATAGGCCAGGCTAGCCCCAATAATTACAGGTGTATAGGCTGCTGTGAGAGTTTTAGGTCGTGCAGCAAGTATCCAATGATGTAAGGAAAAAGTTGAAGTCATCATTATGCTAAAATAAGGTATAATTACATCGAAAGGTGGATAGCTTAAAAAATTATGGGCTAAGGCGGATGAGCTTAAGAAAATTTGTTTGAATTCTTTTAAAAACCCTCTTTAACGTTAATAAATTAGATAAAAGCGCTTCCAAATAGATTAAATTACAGCGTATATATAATTACACTTAAATAAATTGGGTGAATTAAATAAATTACTTTATATTTGTATCGTTAAACTCAAACATCTGAATTTTACTATATATGTCATACGCAAAACTCGAATACATTTGGCTAGATGGGTATAAGCCGACGCAAACACTAAGAAGTAAAACTAAGGTTGTACACAATTTTAGTGGAAATTTAGAGGATTGTCCCATATGGTCCTTTGATGGTAGTTCAACTGAACAGGCCGAAGGTAGCAGTTCTGACTGCTTACTTAAACCAGTCGCCATTTATCCAGATCCGGATCGTGAGCTTTCTTATCTCGTGATGACTGAAGTGCTTAATGCAGATGGTACCCCGCACGAGTCCAACGGACGTGCATCAATTGATGAAGATGACGTAGATTTTTGGTTTGGCTTTGAACAAGAGTATTTCTTAATTGACCCAGAAACTAATCTACCCCTCGGCTTTCCTGCTGGTGGATATCCGGCACCCCAAGGACCTTACTATTGTGGTGTAGGTGCAAAATCAGCATATGGAAGAGAAATTATTGAAGAACATTTGGACCTATGTTTAAAAGCAGGTCTTAATATTGAAGGTATTAATGCAGAGGTAGCTGCCGGTCAATGGGAGTTTCAAATATTTGCTAAAGGTGCGGCTCAAGCGGGTGACGAAATTTGGGTAGGTCGTTACCTTATAGAGCGAACGGCCGAAAAATATGGTGTTGCAGTAGATTACCATCCAAAACCACTGGGTGATACAGATTGGAACGGTTCAGGTATGCACGCTAATTTCTCCAATGGTAAAATGCGTGATGAGGGTGGTGAAGCCTATTTCAAAGCGGTATGTGAAGCTTTTGGAAACTTTATACAAGAGCATATTAATGTATATGGTGCCGATAATCACTTACGATTGACAGGTAAGCATGAAACTCAGTCCATTGATAAGTACAGCTATGGTGTATCCGATCGAGGCGCATCAATCCGTATTCCAGTGGGTACCGTGGAAGACGGTTGGTTAGGACGACTTGAAGATCGACGACCAGCATCTAATGCAGATCCTTACAAAGTTGCTGCGCGTATCATTAAAACGGTACGGACAGCGGGTTAAACACAGTCCTAAATTATTTATAAGCCTGTCTTTTTTGGAAGACAGGCTTTTTTTATGGAATGAATTCGCTTAAATCACCGTTAGACATAGGTATACAAAAAAATACATTGTACTGTTTAGGTATCATAATTTGAGCAATAAAACCTTTTTGCTCATTCGTTTAGGTACGGATTCACTAAGTTAAATTTTTGTACTATGCATTTAGGAAGAGTAGCTCGAAGCCTTTTACTCCTAGCACCTTGGCTATTGATTAGTAGTGACTTTACAGCTGAAAAAAACATTTTTTCTACATTTACTTTGGTAGTAGAGGGGGTAGAAGATCCAGTTGGTGAGATTAGAATCGCTGTGTTTGACTCAGAAAATAGATATCTGGACGAACCTAGTTATGCTGAAATTGTGCCAGTTAGCGACACAATGATAGAATGGCAAATAGATGACTTAGCCTATGGTCAATATGCAATTGCTGTATATCATGACAAAAATAAAAACGGAAAATTAGATACCAATATCCTTGGTATTCCAATAGAGAATTACGGCTTCTCAAACAACGCTAGAGGTAAATTTGGCCCAGCAAGCTGGGGTGAAGCCAAATTTTTAGTGAAGGATCGCTCAGCAGTACATCGCATAAAGTTAGAATAAATACCGAGCAGCAGTGGCCTAGGTTTCTGTAACCAGGTTAGTATTGCAAATATTTTTAGGTATATCTTAGCCTATTAGAATTGTACAGCCGTACCGGTGACGCTCACCATAAGCATACTTCCGGTGTCACCAATGGTTTCATAGTCTACGTCAATACCTATAATTGCATTGGCACCAAGCTGAAAAGCCTTCTCTTCTAACTCGCTAAATGCAATGCGTCTGGCCTCTTTTAGTTCTTTTTCATAAGAAGCAGATCGCCCACCAACGATATCGCGAATACCAGCGAAAAAATCTTTAAAAATGTTTGCTCCGAGTATGGCTTCACCGGTTATGATGCCTAAATACTGGTTAATCACTTTTCCTTCTAGATTGTTGGTTGTTGTCATTATCATGGAGGTGCTCCTAATTTGTTACGCTGTAAAAATAGCTTTGAGTGTGAATAACGTTAAAAATATAGTATTAGTTAAAAAATTGATACTAATGGGCAAAAAAAAAGCCTTCTCGATTGAGAAGGCTTTGTACAGTCATGGTTGTGACTAGCGACGGAAGTTATCACGTCTTGGTCGCTCTTCACGAGGACGAGCTTCGTTCACTTTACATGAACGACCATCAATTTCTGCTCCATCGAGATCTTCGATTGCAGCTCTTGCTTCGTTATCATCATCCATTTCTACAAATCCAAATCCTTTGGATCGGCCAGAATATTTGTCTGAAATAACTTTTGCGGAACTAACGGTTCCATAAGCTTCAAAGACTTCGCGTAATTGGTCATCAGAAACCCCATAGCTAAGATTTCCTACGTAAATGTTCATATCAAAAAATAATTAAGTAATTAAAGTTACGGAGAGAAGCAGACAGCAACAGCTACAGGATTCAAAGAAACGTACATCTGGATATCATACCCAATCCAATAACAAATTACGGTATTAATCAACCAACACCAACAAAATTATCCACACCCTTTTTTTGGGTTACTTAACCACTGATTTAGTGCAGGTTTTCTGATTTATTGAATGATTCCTCAGCCATTTTCTGATGAAATTCTTGCAACATATTTTGTAGCTCGATGGAGCTATTAGCTAAGATTCTACAGGCTAGTAACCCAGCATTCTGCGCCTTTCCGATAGCCACGGTAGCAACAGGAATACCGTTGGGCATTTGTACAATCGAATACAGGCTATCCACACCGCCCAAGGCATTTGTTTGAATAGGCACACCAATAACGGGTAAGATGGTATGACTAGCTACCATACCGGGAAGATGTGCGGCGCCACCAGCTCCAGCAATAATTACTTTAAGGCCTCTTGTGGAGGCATTTTTGGCATATTCTGCCATATAATCGGGTGTTCTATGAGCAGATACTACTTTTTTTTCATAGCTAACACCCATCGTATCCATTATTTCTGCAGCTTCTTTCATGGTAGGCCAGTCACTATCGCTACCCATAATTAATCCAACTTCAATATTATCTGCCATAAAAGAATTCCTTACTGTCTTAGTGTGTATTTAAAATTACATATTAGAGAAACAACAAAAAAATATGTCAATCAACTATTAAATTTGTACGCTCTCGGTTAAGCGCATAGCTCGTTCATAGACACGGGTACTATCATTTCCTAAAAGAGTGAAATGCCCCATTTTTCTTCCGATTTTACTCTGAACTTTACCGTACATGTGCAAGTGGCCATTGGGTTCGGAGAGTAGGGCTTCGCTGAATTCAACTTGAGCTGTTCTATTTTGCGTACCTAATAAATTGATCATTACGCTAGTAGGATGGGTAAGTTCAGTCGATCCAAGGTCTAACCCTAGTACGGCTCTTATATGGTTCTCGAACTGGGAAGTTACACAGCCCTCTATGGAGTAATGACCTGAATTATGTGGACGAGGCGCGGATTCATTCAATAAAACATCGCCATTTGGTGTATAGAAAAACTCAAAGGCAACAATGCCTCTTGTACCTAAGACTTCCATAGCTTGTAAGGCGCGGGTTTGTGCCAATTTTTTTATGGATTCGGGCACTCTTGCAGGGGTAACTACTGCCACGCAAATATGGTTTGATTGAACTGTTTCGCAACATTCGTACACCGAATACTCCCGCCCGTTGTGCGCAACTTGGACGGCTAACTCGTGACTGAAATCAATAAATGCCTCGGCTAAGATATCATGACCCTTTGGCCCACCCAATTTGGTAAACATATCTACAGCTTCATTCAAATCAGAAACGGTTGCATTGCCATACCCATCATAGCCACCCTTGGAAGACTTTAGTACAAATGGCCAGCCATATTGGTGACCAAAATCTTTTAAATCATTGGGGCCATGGATTTGTTTATAGGGAGTGACGGGTATTCCGGCTCCTTCAAAACTTTGTTTTTCAATGATTTTGTTTTCAATTTTAGCAAAGCCTTCAGGGCTTGGATAGATAGGTGTACCTGAATTGAGTTGAACTTGCTCTAATACACTTGAGTCTATGAACTCATTTTCCAAGGTTAATACGTCACACTTCTGAGCAAATTCGGTCATCGCTTTTACATCCTCAAAAGAACCAGTTGTTACCATAGGGCTCATATAATGCATGGGCTCGTGGCTAATGCGATCCGTATATGCGGCCACTTGAATACCAAGTCTATAGGCTTCAATCGCACTCATTTTTGCTAATTGACCTGCTCCTAAAAAACCAATGGTAAATGAGGCAGGGATAGTATGAGATTCGGTGATGAGACTTTTGGACCCTTTGATATCGGTCATTGGATGTCTTTTTAGGTTGATTGATAGGTTACTGTCTATCGCTTGAGCTACAAAATAGCGTGTTCATAACTTAGCTAAAAGTACAAATTAATTGTACTTACAAGCAGCTAAGATTTGCCTATACAATAAAGTACACTATTGTGTATTTTCAGGACAAATAACGTACAATGGATTTAGAAAAAAAATTACAACAACTCAAAGCTCGCTATAATGAACTGAATGCAGCAATGAGTGACCCTGGTATATTCGATGACCCCGAAAACTATACCAAGCTTACCAAAGAAAGAAGTGATTTGGAAGAGGTAGTACTAGATTTTGATCGATACACTGAATTAAAAGGACACTTTAAGGGTAATATTGAGCTGATCGAGATGAATGAGGATCCTGAGATCACAGAGATGGCTGTAGCTGAGAACAAAGAACTTAAAGCAGCATTAATTCGACTAGAAGAGGAACTTAAAATTAAGTTGGTTCCTAAAGATCCTGAGGATTCAAAAAACGCGATAGTAGAGGTTAGAGCTGGCACAGGAGGTGATGAGGCAGCTATCTTTGCGGGAGATTTATTTGATATGTATCGCCGATATGCCGACGATTTAGGGTGGAAACTTCAAATTCTAAGCTTGAACGAATCAGAAAAAGGGGGGTACAAAGAAATAAGTTTCTCCCTAGAAGGTCACGAAGTGTTTGGTAAAATGAAATTTGAGTCTGGAGTCCATCGGGTTCAGCGGGTTCCTGCTACCGAAAGTCAGGGCAGAGTACACACCTCAGCGGCAACTGTAGCAGTACTGCCAGAAGTAGAGGAGGTAGATATTCACATTAACCCGAGTGATTTACGAATTGATACGTTTAGAGCGAGTGGGGCCGGTGGTCAGCATGTCAATAAAACGGATTCCGCTATTCGAATTACCCACGAGCCTACCGGTATTGTTGCAGAGTGCCAACAAGAGCGCTCACAGCATCAAAATAAAGAGAAGGCGATGGCCATGCTTCGTGCCCGAATGTATGATATTGAGTTGGAAAAAAAGCAAAAGGCCAGGGCAGCGGAGAGAAAAAGTCAGGTTTCCACAGGTGATCGTTCGGCAAAAATCAGAACGTACAACTACCCCCAAGGCCGCTTAACCGACCACAGAATCAATCTTACACTGTATAATCTTGATGCGGTTATGAAAGGTCAGTTACATGAAGTTATAGAAGGGTTGCGCATTCAGGATAATCTAGAAAAAATGCAAGAAATGATAGAATAAAACCTATCTGTGCAACGATTTCTTTTGACATCCAGCCACAAACACTGAGCCACAAACACTGAGCCACAAACACTGAGCTAGACTCTTGGTGCGGCACTTAAAAGCTCTTTACTAGCCTGGGATTCAAATTGTTTAAAGTTGTTCACAAACATTTGAGCTAATTCTCTAGCCTTTTTGTCATATTCCATCGCATCATCCCAAGTGTAACGAGGAATGAGCACCTTTGAAGGGACATCTGTTACTTGAATGGGTACCTGAAATCCAAAGATTGGATCTTTTACGTACTCCACTTTGTCCAGTTTCCCTGCGATAGCTTCGCTGAGCATTTTTCGAGTATATCGTAATTTAATACGTTCTCCTGTTCCAAATTCTCCGCCAGTCCATCCCGTATTTACCATCCAGACCTTAGCTTTGTGCTTTTTGATTTTTTCAGCCAGTAATTCAGCATATACGGTTGGATGTAAAGGCATAAAAGGTGATCCAAAACAAGCCGAAAAAGTTGCTTGGGGTTCGGTAACACCTCGTTCTGTTCCAGCTACTTTTGCGGTATATCCACTGATGAAATGGTACATGGCCTGTTCGGGCGTAAGTCTTGAAATAGGAGGTAGTACCCCAAAGGCATCTGCTGTCAGAAAAATTATATTCTCAGGATGGTTTCCCATACCAGTTTCGCTAGCATTTGGAATAAAATCGATAGGGTAAGAGCAGCGTGTATTTTGAGTAAGACTTACATCAGTAAAATCAGGCTCTCGATTTTTATCTAAAATAACGTTCTCAAGAATGGTCCCTGGCATTTTAGTGGTAGCGAAAATCATGGGCTCACTTTTTTCACTAAGATTAATGGTCTTAGCGTAACATCCGCCCTCAAAGTTAAAAATTCCTTCGTCGCTCCATCCGTGCTCATCATCACCTATCAGCGTTTTTGAGGGATCTGCAGATAGTGTTGTTTTACCGGTCCCTGAAAGCCCAAAAAATACCGCAGACTTCCCATACTTATCATGATTTGCTGAGCAATGCATAGCCATAATACCCTTTTTTGGAAGCAGGTAATTCATTACGGAAAATATCCCTTTTTTTACCTCCCCAGAATACATGGTCCCACCAATAAGTATAATTTTTTTCTCAAAATTACAGAGGATAAAGGTACTGCTTTTTGTGCCGTCAACTTTTGGATCCGCCTCGAAAAAAGGAGCTGCTACAACCGTAAAGTCAGGTTCAATATCCGCTAGTTCTTCTTCATTTGGGCGGATAAACATATTATGTGTGAATAGGGCATGGTAGGCTACCTCACTTACAACTCGGACGTTTAGTCGGGTTTTAGTATCGGCGCCACAAAAAGCATCTTTAACAAACAGTCGTCTATCTCTGAGGTATTTCTGAACTTTCGCAAAGAGATTGTTAAATAATTCTTCGCTAGCTGGTTGATTTACTTCACCCCAATCTATTTCATCTTGTATGGAGGGCTGCTCTATAATGAATCGGTCTTTTGGAGATCGGCCAGTAAACTTACCAGTGTGAACGAGCAATGCATGATCAGCGGTTAAAATAGCCTCGCCATGAAGAATGGCATGCTCGTAGAGTTCCGATGGGTTTAAATTCCAGTACACTTCATCGTTTTTGTCTAATCCTAAATAGTCTAACCCAACTTTACTTCTGGGGTGTACATCGTAGTCTGCTTTCATTGCTCTTTATTATATCGTTTTAAACGGTCTTTGATTTGGCTAAAGACGGAATGCTTGAGGGAGGCCAAGTATTCAATCGAATTTCAACATATCATTTTGTTAGCAATAATAAGGAGCTTAGCAACAACTCTCAAAAATTAGCTTTAGGTTTGAGAAAAGCGGTACCAAATAAGTACCTATATGTCACTGTTTAGCCCATGCTTGGTATCCACCTAAAAGATTTTTTACATCTTTGAAGCCAAGGCGCTCCGTCATTAAGGCCGATGCTTGTGAGCTTCTATTGCCCGACCGGCAATACACTAAATAGGTACTGCTTTTATCGAGTAAGCTAAGTTTATCTTGAAAGTCAGGGTGATAAAAGTCAAGATGAATAGCACCTTCAATAGCCCCTGCGTTAACTTCTGCTAAGGTTCTAACGTCTAAAATTATCACTGAATCCTGTTCCATAAGTGCTGCGAAGGTAGCAACATCAATATCTTCAATGGTACCTTGTATCGCTTGAGTCTGTTCTGATGCGTTTCCTATTCCTTTTTCGGTGGTTGACGTACAGGCCAATAGTCCATTTAGCAGTAAAGCTAATCCAAAAAACCTCGCAAAGTTGTTTTTTGGGAGATTTATAAAACTAGACCACATCATAGTATCCGTACATATTAGCTTTGAAGCGAGTTGCTCTTTCGTTCTTTGTCTGGTCATAGGTGCTCCTTTTTTTGGGGGGATATTGGAATTAAGCTGTGTTGTGTCACAAATAAAATTTCGCTGTGTAGGTACAAGTATCATCAAAATAGGGAATTTGCAAGCATCGTTCCGCCTGTTATTATAAGCGGCAGGAACCCGAAAAAAACACAAATACTAAGCGTCAACTTTAATATCTTTCGGGTCTAAATTAGTAGGATAAATAGAGTTATGAATACCATCGATCATAAAGATTTTGAAGCGGTAATTGGTTTGGAAGTACACGCCCAATTACTAACTCAAAGCAAAGCATTTGCTCCTGTAGCAGCGCAGTATGGGCAGGCACCCAATACCCAAGTTAGCCCATTGTGTTTAGGTCACCCAGGCACCCTGCCACTAGTAAACGAAAATCTAGTCCGTTACATCATTAAAATGGGTTTGGCTACCAATTGCTCTATTGCCCCTAAATCTATCTTTGCTAGGAAAAATTACTTTTATCCTGATTTACCAAAAGGTTATCAAATATCTCAGTTTGAAACACCCATCTGTGAAGGTGGATACATAGACATAGAAGTGGAAGGGTACACCAAACGCATAGGGATTACGCGTATCCATATGGAAGAGGATGCCGGAAAATCCATTCATGATCAAGATCCTTATAATACGTTGGTAGATTTAAACCGGGCGGGTACTCCACTCATCGAAATAGTGTCGGAGCCAGATTTGCGTACCCCACAAGAAGCCTACGCCTACCTGTCTAAAATTAAACAGATTGTTCAATATCTTGAGGTCTGTGACGGTAATATGGAAGAGGGTAGTTTGCGTTGTGATGCCAATGTTTCGGTTCGACCAAGGGGTCGAGAAAAATTTGGTACTCGTACTGAGCTTAAAAATATGAACTCCTTTAGAAATGTTGAAAAAGCCATAGATTTTGAAATTTACAGGCAAATTGAACTAATCGAAGCGGGAGGGGAAGTCGTTCAACAAACTAGGCTTTGGGATACTAGTAAAATGGAGACTCGAATCATGAGATCTAAAGAGGAGGCGCATGATTATCGATATTTTCCAGAACCAGATCTTCCGCCCATTATTGTAACTAATGATTTATTGGATGAGATAAAGGCAGAGTTACCGGAGCTTGCTCATGTACGTCAAGAGCGTTTTGTGGAACAATATCAACTCAGCGAAATCGATGCGGTCACCTTAACAGAGAATCGATATCTTGCCGATTTTTTTGAAGAACTGGTTTCCGAAAGTGGCCATGTGAAAGCCTCGGTTAGTCTAGTTTTAAGTGACGTTCTCCGAGTGCTAAATGAGCAAAGTATTAGCATAAAAGAATTCCCTCTATCGGTGCAAAGATTAGCTGAATTGTTGGATCTCAGAGCTTCAGACAAAGTCAGTTCATCCGCTCAGCAGACCATATTTAATGCCATGTTAGAGCAAGATACCTCAGCGCATGAATTAGCAGAGGCGTTGAATGTACTTCAAGTTTCGGATACTAATTATATGGATGATCTGGTACAGCAAGTTATTGAAGCGAATCCAGATGAAGCCCAACGATATAGAGAGGGGAAAAAGCAATTGATGGGGTTTTTTGTGGGGCAGGTGATGAAGGCCTCTAAGGGAAAAGCTAATCCTAAAATGGCGAATGAATTTGTTCGCAAATATTTAGACTAAAAATCTGATGATGAGTTGGATAAAGGCAACGAACGTATCAATAGCGATTAGAACAGCAAAATGGCATTAACGACAATTAAGGAAAAAATGAACAAGCCAGAACTAAAACAATCATTGTTACCAAAGGGTACGATTTCCCCCACTGGCGTTCGTGGTGCCATGGTCTTGTTATTCTTTGCTTTTCTATTAAGCCAATGTAACCGCCCAGAACCCATCAATCAAAGCTACTTTGCTGTTGAAATTGATGTGGCAGATTCGTTGGATCAAACTCGTAATAGAGAAGGATTTGAATTTTTATTGTACTCCCAAGAAACGCAAAATAGCGTTATTGATACCCTGTTTATAGGAAAAACCGATAGTATGGGGCAAATTAAAGGTTCCATAAGCTTTGATGAAACAGGAGCTTATCCCCTCCAAATTAGCCGGGATGGAAGTCCGATTTTAAGTATGAGAGTCCTTTTAGCACAGGGAGATAGCGTGCTTTTCACCGGAGAATTTCCAGGCATTGGTCAAACGTTGAAGGTAGATTCCAGAGAACAACGAGCAGTAGATGTTTTTGACCGGGTCGATGCAGGATTTACCCGTACCCGTCGATTTATTGCTATAGGAGCACTCGCCGATACCGCTATTGTAGATGAATTACGAAAGTGGGCCAATTTATATGAACAGGTGTATAGAGATTATCCTGGAACCTTTGCTTCCTCCTTCGCACTTGAGGCAGCGGTGCAAATACTATCAGACATTGACCAACAGAAGATGATGGCCCTGATTAATGAAGGCCTCGACAACGAACAGTCACTGGGGCTTGCCTTAACCTTTGGAAAAGACTACGTAAGTACAACCAGTGGTTTTGATCGTGGGGTTCACTATTTAGACTCCTTGCAGTCACTCGTTAGCAACAAAGAACAAGCCCGAGCAATCGATCAAATGCTCATTGAGTTGTATTATGATTCCTTACGAGTTGATCAGGGAAAAAATAGGTTAGACCGGTTCAAGCGTTTGTACGAAGAAGAAGAGCTTTCGTTTTGGTATAAAAACATGCGTTTTGAACTTGAAGATTTAGCTCCAGGTACATTTATTCCAGCATTTAGCTTTGTTAGCACCGAAGGGGATACCATTGACGAAGAGAGTATTAAAGGATCGCCTACCTTGCTGGAATTTACTCTTATGGAAAATGGATTATATCAACAACAATACGAAGAATTAACGGTTAGCTATCAACTTTTTGCTCCACGTGGATTTCAAATTTATACGATGGCTTTTGATGAAAGTGCCACCACTATATTAGCGTTTTTTCAAGAAAGAGATCGCTTCTGGTCTATTGCGGAACCACCAACAATGAATCGAAAATCTCTGGTTGAAACCTTCAATATTCAGTACTATCCAACTCGAATACTAGTCGATGCCGAAGGCCAAATCATCCGGAAATTTATTGGTGAAGAACTCGATGATTTTATACCCTATCTCACACCACACTTAACCTCGAACTAATTTTGTAATCTATTAATTATGCGAAAATTTCTAATTGCGGGTAACTGGAAAATGAATGGAGGAGCAGAATTTACCTCCGACTTATTATCTGCCATAAAAGCGCGAAAGGCGGTCATTTCTGAAGATGTAGATGTCTTGGTTTGTCCAACTTTTGTGTCATTATCTATGGCTATTGATCAACTACACGAAAGCGATATACTTGTGGGGGCGCAAAACATGCATGAGGCTGAAAAGGGAGCCTACACAGGTGAAGTAAGTGCATCTATGTTGGTAGAAGCAGGATGTAGTTACGTCCTTTTAGGGCACTCTGAGCGGCGGGCCTATTTTCATGAAGATGATGCCTTAGTTCGTGAAAAATTACAAACCGCACTTAGTCATGATTTAGCACCCATTGTGTGTGTGGGAGAATTATTAGAGCAGCGAAAAGAGAATCGACATTTTGAGGTGGTTAAAAGCCAAACTCTTGCTGCTTTCAGTGGCCTTAACGAAGAACAAGCAGTTCAAGTCGTCGTTGCCTATGAACCGGTATGGGCTATTGGAACTGGAGAGACAGCAAGCCCAGAACAAGCACAAGAAATGCACGCGTTTATTCGCTCCATTTTAGCAGAACAGTTTGGAGAAGCAGCACGAGCTATCCGTATTCTCTATGGGGGGAGCATGAAGCCAACTAATGCTCATGAATTACTAAGCCAACCAGATGTTGATGGTGGGTTAATTGGTGGTGCAAGTTTGGATGCAGAGAGTTTTGTGGGTATTGTTGAAACGGCGGAAGCATTGAGTATTTCTGCCGGAAAAGTCGATTCTCAACAAAGCCTAGAGGAAGAATAAGGATATGAAGGTATTACTTCTAGGAAGTGGGGGAAGAGAACATGCATTGGCTTGGGCTTTATCCCAATCGCCTCTTTGCGATACCTTATATATAGCACCTGGTAATCCAGGTACCCACGCATGTGGAGTGAATGTGGCTTTGGATGCCTTAGATTTTGAACAAGTACTAGAATTCATCGGGGATAAAGATATTGGTCTTACGGTTGTAGGCCCTGAACAACCGTTGGTTGCTGGGATAACCGATTTTTTAGAGGCTAAGGGTCACGCTGTTTTCGGGCCTAGTACCATTGCATCGCAATTAGAGGGAAGTAAGCAATTTGCTAAGGATTTTATGGCTCGCCATAACATACCTACCGCAGCATACAAAGTGTTTAGTGGGGACTATTATGCCGAAGCACTAGCTTATGTGGATGCTCACAATCAATACCCTGTAGTGTTGAAAGCGGATGGTTTAGCCGGCGGTAAAGGTGTGTTAATTCCGGAAAATCGGGAAGAACTTCTAGCTGGCTTAGAAGAGCTTCGCACAGGATCATTACAAGACGCAGCCCAAACTTTAGTAATCGAAGAATTCATGCTTGGTGAGGAAGCATCTGTATTTGCCTTGTGCGATGGTGAACACTTTGAAATCATGGGAACCGCACAAGATCATAAACGCCAACTTGATGGTGATAAAGGTCCAAACACGGGAGGTATGGGGGCCTATTCACCATCTCCGCTCCTTGCAGAAGATATGCTCAATTCGGTATCAGAAACTATCATTGCACCAACTATAGCGGGCATGGCTGCCGAAGGGAACCCCTATAAAGGATTTTTATATGTTGGTCTCATGATGACATCAGCGGGTCCTAAAGTAGTAGAATATAACTGCCGGTTTGGTGATCCAGAATGCCAGGTGGTTATACCAAGACTTCGAAGCGATCTACTCACTCACTTAGTGCAAAGTACACGAGGCGAACTTCTAGGGGAAGACATCGTATTTGATCAGCAATATAGAACAACAGTGGTGTTAGTTTCAGGTGGTTATCCTGTGAGTTATGATAAAGGATTTCCCATTTTTGGCTTAGATGAACTCGAAAAAGTAGAAGCCGTTCAGGTTTTTCATGCGGGTACAAAGGACCAAGATGGACAACTATGTACTGGGGGTGGCCGGGTGTTAAATGTGGTCGGTACTGGTTCAACACTCCAAGAGTCAATATCAATGGCTTACAAAGGCCTCGAATCTATTTCGTTTGAGGGAATGTTTTACCGAAAAGATATTGGCGCTAAAGGGTTGAACCATGTTTCATGAATGTAATCTACCATCATATCAATGGGTATATTCGAGTTCTAATAGCAGCTTGTACTATTAAAGCTTGTTTACGCTACGTTCTTGTACTTCACAGGAATAAAGATGTACACCATTCTAGCTCTTTTAAGATCTCACACTTGTGGTTTTTGGCATTATTCTCCGTAGCTCAGAATGGAGTCGTTAGCGCAAACATTGGAGTACGTCTACATGAACCTGATAGTGTAGTGAGCCAGATGACTGCTCAGAGTACACCACAGAACACCGCTGAAAGCACAGTGGACATACCCCCACTTGAATTCGTTCGATCTCAAGAAACGAGTTATTACCTACCACAAAAAAATCCTATTCCCGTGGCTACCTTTACCCAAGCTTCCGCTATGATTAAGGGTATGGATGGATTCATTGTGAGTGATAAAGCTGAGCATAAGATATATTTGTTTAACTCAGAAGGAAAACTACTCATTGAGGCAGGTGGACACGGGGCCGGGGTGCAATCATTTCATGCTCCGAGTGACATAGCTAGCAATAATGGACTAAAGATCTACGTAGCAGATAAAGAAAATGGGCGTATACAAATCTTAGATCATCAATTGCATTATCTATCTAGCTTAGATATTACGAGAGCTAATGTAGATTATGCTATGGGACTAGATAGCTTTAGTGCTACTCGAAGCTGGAAGCCTGAAAAAATTTGTTTACTCGATACTGGCCATTTACAGGTGTGGGATGCTCAGGCGAAAGGTATACATCGCTTTAATTCAAAGGGAGATTACCTTGGGTTTAGTGCCCTTTCCGAAGCTATGGGTCGGATTAATTTTATGTACTGTAAGGCCGATTACATTGAATTATATAGTACTCAAAGTCAAAAAATTGCTCGTATGAGTATCAATGGTCTTTGGCTAGGAAGCTACGATTTTACCCAAGATCGCGCGTATGAATCTAACATTTTCCTAACTACCTATGCCGGCAGATGGGATGAATTAGAAGAAAAGTATGGTAGGTGGGTTCATTCAACAATGGAAGAATCTCAACTATGGATATTATTTGAGCAGGCATTGTTTTCTTTAGATGTTATTCAAAAACAGGATAACGAGTAACTCGATGGGTACAAATAGTCGCCTTAATATGAATGAGCCCTTTTCTATATCAAGCCAAACATTTGAGCATTTCAAGCAGCGAATGCCGGAACTCCATGCGTCGTTAGCCGAACCAGTCACCCCCTTTTTTTTAAACACTACCCTTAATTTCGATGAGAAATTAGCCCAGATATTTGTTTTTCAGTACCTATTGAATCCGGTCTACCAAAAATATTGTACTGCTTTGGGTTGGTCTGCCGATGATTATTATCGCTGTTTTGATGAGCTGCCCCCTTTATTACCAGTGCAAGCGTTTAAAGATGCAGCGGTATGGACTCATGATGCTTTAGTCGGGGACACTGAGATATCCACCTATTTAACTCATTTGAAAGCAGATGCTCAACCCTTGGAATTTTTAAGTAGTGGAACATCTGCCATGCAGCGTAGCCGTCATCGTGTACTAAACCCCACATTCTATGATGCTTCTATTCGAGCTGCTTGGCAAGCTAGATTTGGCAGGGATAACTGGATTATCTGGGCCTATACACCTGGCTATTCCGAAAATCCACAATCTTCTTTGCTGTATATGATTGACAGGTTGATGGAGTGGGATCATACCCAAGAAAGTCGCTACTTATCCCTCGAGGAGTGTTTGCCTTTACAGCAGTTGAATAAATTGGTGGGAGATGGGCACCGTGTAATGCTTTTTGGGGCTGCATTTGGTTGGTTAGACCTAATCGAGCGACATGAGCGAGAGAATGAGCCACTAAGTCTTCCAAGAGAGGTAAGTATTATGGAAACGGGTGGGATGAAAACGTTTAGGCGGGCAATCTCACGAGTGGATTTGTTTGAACGGCTAGTGCAGGGTTTTAATTGCGCCCCTGAGCAACTTCACACCGAATATGGGATGACAGAGTGCCTGAGTCAAGCGTACACTTCCAAGGGACTGTGGCTGGAGAGTCCAGATTGGATGAAGATAGTAGTGGTAGATCCAGATCAACCTAACAAGGTGTTAGAGTCGGGGCAGGAAGGGCGAATTGGGATTGTTGATTTAGCTAACATCTATTCATGTAGTTTTATGTTAACGGGTGATCGGGGAGTACAGGATGAGGAGGGAAGATTTCAGGTACTTGGAAGGTGGGAACCCACCTCTTTGCGTGGATGTAACTTTCTAATGGAACAAGATGGATAAATTAGCCCGGTCTAAATCACATCAAAGCAGCTCGAATGAGGCATACGAGTTGGGTAAGAATTGGTCGAAGCAGGCGAAAGAAAGAGCTGTTCTATTACAGGAGCACCTAATCAAGTGGTTTGATGATGAGCAATCTGGAATGCAAGAAGCTATTCAGCAAAGTATTTTAGGGACCGATTTTAGTTCTGAGGATATTTATTTTCAGCTTTCTGCTATTAAGAGCCGTCTAGAAACCGGTGATCTGGTACACTGGGTGGATCAATGTACCAGTGATCGACCATCTAGTGACGAATCACGACATTGGCTAGATGCTCAGTCTACTGACAATGAAAATATAGAAGCGTATAGAGTTACCCAGCTAAGAGAACGATCACATATACTATGTATTCATGCTGGAAATCTCCCCCTAGTAGGGTTACAGGATGTTATTGCTGTTTTATTGGCAGGCCATTGCTACACCGGTAAAATTTCACGAAAAGACCCCTATCTTTTATCCTCCATATTATCTTGGTTGATTCAATTTGGTTGGCGAGAACAGATACAGCATTGGACCCAAAATACAGCAGAGATACCAGTAAATAACTATGATGAAGTATTGTTTGCTGGATCGGAATCTTCCTTAAGTAGTGTAAGGAAAACCTTGATTGAGGCTCGAACACTGGATGAAGAAACGCCCTGGTTGAATCGTATCGCGTCATTTTCAATAGCTTATTGTTCAAGCAAAGAGGCTGTTATTGAACAGTCCACGGAGTTTATGGGTGCGCTGATGAGACATGGTGGAAAAGGGTGCCGATCGGTTGGAGTGGTGGTTTCCCCCGTCGGGCTTAATGAGCTGCGAATTCCATTAGAAAATGCAATGAAAAATGTACTGGAGCAGAATGGTTCTTTACGGCAAGCCAACACGCTGGAGCAATCGGATGCTTTGAAGCAGAACAATTCTGCAAATCTAAAAAAGGCTGAAATTCTTTTACAAGGGGGCAATCGATCTGAATCAACACGTTTAACCTACAAAAAAGCATACAATATTGCGGTAGACCGAGTGTTTGTTGATGTTGGAGACTGGATGATAGAGGAACATCCCATTGAGTATGTTCCTGAACCAAGTAATAATCGGGTGGTCTATTGGGTGCATGCCAATCAGGAAGACTTAGTGAATCTAGTAGAACGTTTTGGTTCGGCTTTACAGAGTATATACTATGTAGGTCCCAAAGCTTCAGACGTTAAAAAGCCTTATACATACTCTTTTGATATCGAATCAATCGACTCCGCTCAACGCCCTCCTTTGTATTGGAAGCCCGATGGGATTGATATACTAAGGTATCTTTGTCCCTTCATTATTTAATTCATTTATCCCTATTTTAGGGCTCTCTTGAAATAAAAATTCAACAAGGCTAGGTTCACACTAAGACCTGTTGTAACACCTATGTCGAACGACGACCGTATTCATTAACACACTTTTTTATGCATTCGTATAATCCAGAGGCCATTGAAAAGAAATGGCAAACCTATTGGCTAGAGCAAAAGACGTTTAAAACACCCACGGATCGTAGCAAGCCAAAATACTATGTATTGGATATGTTTCCTTATCCTAGTGGGTCGGGATTGCATGTGGGACATCCAGAGGGGTATACTGCTACGGATATAATAGCTAGGTATAAGCGAATGAAGGGGTTTAACGTGCTTCATCCTATGGGTTGGGATGCTTTTGGTCTACCTGCCGAGCAGTATGCTGTTAAAACTGGAACTCATCCACGCATTACCACGGAGCATAATATCAAGAGATTTCGTGAGCAGTTACAAGCTATTGGCTTTAGTTATGACTGGGATAGTGAAGTAAATACAACAGACCCAAACTACTTTAAGTGGACCCAATGGATTTTCTTAAAACTCTATGAAATGGGTTTAGCCTATGAGGACGAGGTAGCTGTGAACTGGTGCCCAGAATTAGGGACTGTTTTAGCCAATGAGGAAGTCATTGATGGAAAGAGCGAGGTAGGTGGGTACCCCGTTGTTCGGCGTCCAATGCGTCAATGGGTGCTAAAAATTACTGCCTATGCAGAGCGTTTGCTTCAGGATTTGGATGAGCTTGATTGGCCTGAATCTCTGAAAGATATGCAGAGAAATTGGATAGGGAAGTCTGTTGGTGCAGAAATTGATTTTGCCATAGAAGGATATGATTCCGAGCCTATTCGGGTGTTTACGACCAGACCCGATACCTTGTTTGGAGCAACTTACATGGTACTTGCTCCTGAGCATCACTTGGTTGAAAAGATTACCAGTGAGCAGCAGCGTTCAGCCGTGCAGGCCTATGTGGAAAGTGCCGCGGCTAAATCGGATTTGGATAGGCAAGAATTATCTAAAGAAAAAACTGGAGTTTGGACGGGGGCTTATGCCAATCATCCAGTAACCAACAAGCAGATTCCTATATGGATTGCGGATTATGTGCTCGCAAGCTACGGAACAGGAGCCATTATGGCCGTACCGGCGCAGGATGAGCGAGATTGGGAGTTTGCAGAGGCCTTTGATTTGCCTATTGTACGGACGGTTCAACCCGAGGAAGGATTTACAGGTAACGCGTACACAGGGGATGGTCCTGCTATTAATTCTGATTTTTTAAACGGAATGGGTATAGAGGAGGCAAAAAAAACCATGATTCAATGGCTGGAAGATCATGGTATGGGCACCAAGGCAATTAATTATAAGCTTCGTGACTGGTTGTTTTCTAGACAGCGCTACTGGGGTGAACCGTTTCCGATACTCCATACCGATCAGGGTCCAGTCCCACTGACCGAGGATCAACTCCCTTTAGAGCTTCCTGTTGTCGATAAATATCAGCCAACGGGTGATGGTGAACCACCTTTAGCCAATGCAACCCAATGGGTGAACACGATTGATCCCACCACAGGTAAGCCAGCTAAGCGTGAAACCAATACTATGCCTCAATGGGCGGGATCTTGTTGGTATTATTTGCGATATATATCCCCGGATTGGGAAGGTGGCCCGGTAGACCCTGATTATGAATCGTATTGGATGCCCGTGGATTTGTATGTGGGTGGAGCAGAACATGCGGTTTTGCATTTGTTATATGCACGTTTTTGGCATAAAGTCTTGTTCGATTTGGGTGTTGTTAGTACTAAGGAACCCTTTCAGAAATTAGTGAATCAGGGTATGATTTTAGGTGAGATGGAGTACACAGCTGCTCAAAAAAATGGACAGTGGATACCTATTGATGACGCCGATGAGGCTACTGAAAGAGTGCGTTTAGCCGATGAAGATGTTGAGAAAAAAGGGGATCATTTTGTGGTCAAGGGCACTGATATACGCATAGAAGCTAGGGCCCATAAAATGTCTAAAAGTCGTGGTAATGTTATAAATCCTGATCATATTATTGAGGAATTTGGAGCGGATTCACTTCGGCTTTACGAGATGTTTATGGGACCTTTGGAGCAGGTTAAGCCTTGGAGTACAAAAGGAGTCGATGGGGTTAATAGGTTTTTACACCGAGCCTGGAGACTATTGATCCATGATGAGGATGGGGAACTCAAGTCAACGGTCAATGACATTGAACCAACTAAAGAACAGCTTAAAGTACTGCACACAGCCATTAAAAAGGTGAGTGAGGACATCGAAGCAATGCGATTTAACACCGCCATATCGGCTTTGATGATTTTCGTAAACGAAGCCAACTCTTGGAGTCAAATGCCTGTTGAGGTCGCCAGAGATTTCATCCAATTATTGTCCCCTTTTGCTCCTCATATTAGCGAGGAATTATGGTCGAAATTAGGGCATCAAGAGAGTTTAGCTTACCAGGAGTGGCCAGCCTTCGATGAACAGTGGTTGGTAGACGACGAAATTATGTATCCCATCCAAATAAACGGTAAAGTACGGGCCGATTTGTTCGTTCCAGCGGAATTAGCAATGGACAAAGAATATGTACTTGAACAAGCCAAAGCCCTTGAAAAAATTCAGGGCTATTTAGAAGGGAGCCGCTTGGTCAAAGAAATATTTGTACCTAAGCGGATCGTAAATTTGGTTATCGCTCCTCAATAGGAGTATAATCCATATTTTTTTCTCCAACATAAAGTGCTCTTGGGCGTACTAATCTGTTATGCTCCATTTGCTCCATATAGTGACCTGCCCATCCTGCAATACGGCTCATGGTAAATATACACGTGTACAAATCTGGCTGAATTCCCATTGAAAAATAGACGGTAGCTGAAAAGAAATCGACATTTGGGTCAATATTTTTTTCATTTTTCATCGTATTCAACATATCCATAGACCAACGGTACAACTCTTCATGCCCAGTTTCTTCACTTAGTGACTGAGCCATCTTCTGAAGGTGACGAGCTCTTGGGTCAAAAGTTTTGTACACACGGTGGCCAAATCCCATAATCTTTTCTTTTTTGGCCAATTTATCCTTCGTAAATGCAACGGCGTCGGCGTCTTTGCCTTGTTCTTCTAATTCCATTAGCATTTGCATTACAGCGGTATTCGCCCCACCATGAAGAGGCCCTTTTAGGGTTCCGATAGCAGCAGTAACTGCAGAATATAAATCTGATAGTGTCCCGCCAACTGTTCTACACGTGAAGGTAGACGCGTTCATCCCATGCTCTGCGTGGAGAATTAAACATAAATCCAAGGTCTTTTCAGCCTGTATTCCAGGTTCTTCCCCATTGAGCATGTACAGAAAATTAAAAGCGGTAGAACCAGTAGCTTTAGGTTGGACAATTTCTTTGCCACTTCTGAGTCGTGAAAAAGCAGCAATGATAGTAGGTAGTTTCGCTGTTATATTGATGGCTTTTTCGTAATAAGAATCGTCGGGGAGGTGGATATCGGTTTCTGATAGCATAGAAGTAGCTGTTCGTAAAACCGACATTGGTTTGGATTCCTTATCAACACTGTGCAGATAATCCACAACAACTTTTGGAATATCTCTTCGAGCTTGAAATTTATGCGTTAAATCGTCCAGCTCATTTTGCGTAGGTAAACGGTCGTTCCACAACAAAAAACAAACTTCCTCAAAGGTACTTTTTTCTGCAAGCACATCTATATTGAATCCAGTGTATATGAGCTCACCATTTTGCCCATCAATAGAACTCTTGGTGGTGGAAAAAGCAACTACGCCATCCAAACCTTTATTGATGTATGGGTAAAGTGTTTCGTCAAAACCGGTTTGTAAATCGTTTGCCATGGTGTTCCGAAGTTTAGTTAGATGTTCAGGTTACTCTTGCCTTTTCGGTACCTTTCAGTGCGAGTTTGCGTGAGGACTCTCTGTATTTGTGTAATAAAACAGGATGTTACGTCTCTTCAAGAGTGAACTATAAGTTAATGAAACCCAGACAATAAATTAAGTGCTTAAAGTGCTTTTTTTGCAGCTTCCCAATGCTTATCCATTTCTTCTAAACTAAGGTCATTTAGGGGACGATTTTCTTTTTCAGCTTGCTGTTCTATGTACCGGAAACGCCGCTCAAATTTTGTATTAGTGAGGCGTAAACTATCTTCGGCATGTAAATCAAAAAAGCGCCCCATATTCACCATAGAGAAGAGTAAATCACCAAATTCTTCGGCTCGATCTTTGGCTGAACCCGATGCTAGGGTTTCTTTGAATTCTTGGGTTTCCTCTTCGACTTTCTCCCATGCTTGTTCCCACTCTGGCCAATCAAACCCCACATTGGCTGCTTTTTCCTGCATTCGTTGTGCTCGTATGAGAGCAGGTATTGGTTTAGGTAGTCCGTCTAAGGTCGACTTTTTGCCTTCTTTCTTTTTAATCATCTCCCAATTTTCAGAGACCTCTTCTTCACTATGTACCACTTTTTCGCCAAATATATGTGGGTGTCGCCTGATCAGTTTCTCCATGAGTGTCTCAATTACATCTTCTATAGTAAAGCGTGTACTTTCGGATGCCATTACACTATGGAAAACAACATGGAGGAGGAGGTCACCCAGTTCTTTTTTGAACTCTTCAAAATCGTCATTTTCTAAGGCTTCCAGTGCCTCATATACTTCCTCGACTAAGTTATCTTTAATGGATTCATGGGTTTGTTTTCGATCCCAAGGGCATTCTTTGCGTAGGATTTTAACGAGTTGAACTAGGTCTTCGAACGTTCTTGAGGCTTGCATTAGGTTTTTTGTTTTTTCTTTTTTGCTGCTGGGAATAAAATATTATTCAAAATGAGACGATAACCAGGACTGTTTGGGTGTAAGGCCAAATCGGTTGGGGGATCGTTAACTCGGTGGGTATAATCTTCAGGGTCGTGCCCTGCATAAAAAGTATAGGTTCCCTGCCCAAAGGAGCCATGTATATATTTGGCTTGTTCCCGTCCTGGGCTTTCACCAAGCACGACCACCGAAGACTTGATTTTATCAGAACGGAAGGCTGTTGTTTGACCATAAAATCCACGAACACTACTCACATGATTTTGAGTAAGCATGGTAGGTATAGGATCCCATTTAGCAGAAAATTCAAAAAGGGTGAAAAAATCCAGACTTTGATCGATTTCATTGATAGCAACTGGTACATCTATGTCCGCGTGTTCGTATTCCGTTGGATTTAGGCTAATAGTGAAATTTTCGAAAGCTAATGTTGCGCTATAGTCCAATGACTCTTGAGCATTAGGATCAACTGGGTCACCATCAAAGGGGGTAGGAGCAATGTCGATACCCTCAGCCGCAAGAGCCACATCAAAGGTATCGGTCCCAGAGCACATCGCAAATAGAAAACCACCCTTGCCTACATACTCTTTGATGGTTTTGGCAACGGCTAATTTCTGATCACTGACCTTGTTAAAACCCAACTCAGTTGCCATTGCTTCCATTTGTTTTACCTGAGTGATATACCAAGGATTATTTCGATAGCTTGCCCAGAATTTCCCATATTGCCCGGTAAAATCTTCATGATGTAAATGCAGCCAATCATAATTTTGCAGGCCACCTTGGAGCACTTCAACATCCCAAATTTTATCATAGTCAATTTCCGCATAACTTAGCGCTAGGGTGACCGCATCATCCCAGGGTAGTGCTTGATTGGGCGTGTAAACAGCGATTCGAGGGGCTTTTTCTAAGTTGACAACCGATGTGTTTGAACCAGGCGACTCAACATCCTGAGTTATTTGTGTGGCCTGAGAACTACTAATTACTTCGATGGTTATATTTTTTAGGCGTGCTTCTCTAACAAGCGCTGCATTTTCATCGGTCATGAAGGAACCGCCGCGATAATTTAATAGCCAGGTAGCCTTTCCACCTTCGGTCAAATGATTAAAGATGAGTCCGTATGCCTTGAGATGATTCGCCTGACGTTCATCCATGGGGATGAATAATTGTTGGGCGCTAAGAGGTGTAATGAGGCTACTCACAAGTAACAAACCAAAGAGCCCAAACTGGCCTAGGGTACCGCATAGGTTCCGAAGGTAAAGGTGTGGGCGAGAGAAATAATTCACATAACTCATGAGGGTATATTTAAATCGTTTAATGCTTTTCGTGCAAGTGGACTATAAAAACCATTTGGAAAAGTTAAAATCAACTCTTCATAGTACGAATATAAGGCATCTGAACTCACAGAGGATGATTCTTGTGCGTTTAAGTGAAGTGCCGCCTGAGCTCTCAGCCACATTAGTTGCTCCCTGAGTGGGGTATTTTTTTGATCAACTAAGTATTTGTCCAAGGAGGTAACATATTCTTCTAAATCAGCCCCTAAAGAATAAAGTACAACGTACGAATAGCCTGAAAAAGGATTGCTTTGGTTACGGGCGATTTCCCAGAGCATGGCTTCTGCCTTAGTATTGTTTCCTTTGAGCTCTTCGAGCATAGCCCTTGGGAAGGCAACATGTACTTGAGCAGTAGAATCCATTGCATTGATGGCTTGTAGCCAAAGGCGTAATTCCAATGCATCATTAGCATAATACGAGGTATACTGACGACCTAAACTTTTTAGTTGGATGGCTGAAAATTCATAATCACCCGAATAAAAATCGGATAACGCTAGGAAGTATCGAGTCTTTTCGGCCATTTCACCTGCTTTAGCAGACCTATTTGACCTAGTGAGTAATAATCTGGCTTCTGTAAACGACTCGTTTGCCATGGCAAGGCGGCCTTTTAAGTAGTTCAGTTCTTCAGAAAAATCGCCAGGTTGGCGTTCAAGACGTTGTATAATCTGCCGGGCCTTATCTAAATCTTTTTCATAATCTAAGTAAAGCTCAGCTAAGCGAAGATGCACACTGGCACTATTTTGATAATTAGGGGCCTCCGATAGTATTACGTTGAGAAGTTGTTTTGCCTGTTCCGTGTAGTACGATCGTTGTGATACGGGAATTAGGTCGTAATCTTCAAGATATTTAGCCCATGTTAGCCAAACTTCCGCTTGCTTATCCAGCGCTTGCCACTTTATTTCATTATGTCCTATATCGGAATAATATCGAAAAGAGGTAAGTGCTTTTTCGTATTCTCTGTTTTGGAGCAGTTGATTCCCAACACTGTATAGTGAATAGGTTAGAGCGGGGGTGTTTTCCTCATATCTGAGTGCTGTGTTAAATGCTCGTTCAAACAGATTGGTTTCCATGAGTAGCCAAATTTGTAACTCATAGAAGGTGCCATAAAGCACATCATTAGGTTCCAATCTCATGAGTAAGTCTTCTAATTCTATAATGCTAATATCATATAACAATGGGTCATTATATCGAAACAGTATGCGTTGGAAACCGGAAGCTTGATTGGGAGAATTTTGTATGAGGGTAAGCCAACTTTTAACAGCCTCATCATAGTTACCCGCCTGCATATGCACCATGGGAATTTCTGAGATGAACAGCATGGGATTCTTGAAATTTTGCTGCGCCTTTTGATATACCATTAGGGCTTGATCAAAGGCTTTGCGATCGGCCATGGTTCTGGCCGTGTTTATGTAGAGTTGCAACATCTGAGGATGCGCTTCAAGATTGTCGTTCCAAAGAGTGAATGCGCGCTCCTTATTTCCCATAAAAAACTCAATTTCACCTTCAATTACCCCCGTTAAAGCACTGTTGCTTCCATTTTTTTTATATTTTTTGACTCGTTCTAAAGCAACTTCGTACTGTTTAAGTTCAATTTCACATTCTACCAACCGGTCAAAATAAATAAAGGTGTTCGGTTCACTACGGTGGAGTCTCTCTAAAATAGGCAAGGCATCATCATAGCGCTGTTGCTGCATGAGCCGGAGTGCAATTTCTAAACGACCTCTGTCCCCAGCGTTCTGACTTTGAGCCCTAGCAGGAGTTACCGCCAAAAGCACAAACACCGCTAGCATACCAACAATAAATGAAGAACTGAAGTGGAATGAAGTCGGTGAAGTGCGGTATTTAATTTGTTTGAGCATGAATTGAATAAAATAAAACTTCATTGCGTGCATAACCAATCATTAGTTTGAGTTTGCGCCAGTTTTAGCAAATAGTGTAACAATGAGTTTTAGAAGTGAGTTTTAGGAATTAACGTGTACTTAACTGCAAATCCAACTTATAACGCTCTTTTAACGAACTAAGTTCAAGATAACATCGGCTCAGTGGAAGACCAACCACATTATAATAGTCACCCTCAATTTTTTTCACAAAGATAGCCCCCCAATCATCTTGAATTCCATAAGCCCCTGCTTTATCCATTGGGCTGCCCGATGCGATATATTTTTGAATGGGGTAGGCGCTTAGTGCTTGAAACCACACGTTGGTTTGCTCGTGAAAAAGTATGGGCTCTTGTAGATTTCCGTCCCTGTCTACATACTGAAGGCAAACACCGGTGTACACTAGATGCTGAGTGCCACTCAATCGGGCCAACATTTGGGCTGCTTCTTGTTCACTAGTAGGTTTACCAAGAATATCGTTGTCATGTACTACAATGGTGTCTGCTCCAATCACTACCGCATTCGAGTAATTACTCGCGATATCCTTGGCTTTTGCAAGACTTAATTCTCTTACTAAAGTCAAAGGGTCACTGGTTGATGTGTACTCATCAACCCCGCTTGGTTGAATTTCGAAGGGTATTCCTAGCTGTTGTAGTAATGCTTTTCTGCGGGGGCTTTGTGAGGCCAATATAAGTTGGGTCATTTCTTTTATCTAGCTTTTGTCCTTATACCTAATAATAGCTAATTTGCGACGGTCAAGAAATTAGCATTTGTAAAGATATGTGAGAAAAAAGTGAGTAAAATATAGTAAAGCAATGCAATTCCTCGGAATGGGATGCTTTTCGAAACTCATTTTACGATGCTAGATCAATGAACCAGATAACAAAACGTACTTCACCGAAAGCAATGGCAAAACAAAATTTAAAAAAATCGAACACATCAATGTTCTTTTCTGCATTCAATTATAAGTTATTAGGAATTGCAGTGTTATTGATTGTCGGCGGTTTTGCCGCTATGTATTTAGAAAACGAAGTTCATGGTTTTGTTTCCTTGTATGTCTCACCTATCGTGGTAATGGCCGGGTACGTACTGGTCATATTTGCTATCATGAAGCATGACCGCCAAGAGTCCGAAGAAGAATCAATAGACTAGTTTGGGTTTAGCTAAGTCATTAGTCATTTTTAACTCTTTAGCCAATATGCTGGACTAGGGCTTGGATAACAGTAGAAAGTCAAGGTGAATAGGTAAACGAAGGACAATAACTAAGGTAATTTGAAGTAGAGAAATATCCGTGATTGATAGAATAACCAACATTTTCCTGCTTTTTTTACTCATTTTGGGCTTTGTTGCAGTGGCAGATGCAGAAGTTCAGCAAAGAATTCTGTGGGCGATTGTAGCGGGTGGAGTATTTGGGGCACTCTCATTTTTCTTGAATTGGCTCACTCTTGATGGTTCTACTTCTGCTTGGTTGCTTGGTGTTATCACCTTTGGTATCGCTGGAATTGAGGGGGCTGCGATATTGTTGTTTTTTTTCATTAGTAGTTCATTATTGTCGAAAAACAGTCGAAGCTTGGACGATGTAAGGGAACTTAAATTTCGTAGAACAGGCGCTCAGGTTTGGGCCAATGGATTTTGGTTTGGATTTTTCACCCTACTTGGGTTACTCGTAGATCTTGAACTCTTTAAGGTAGCTGCATATTCAAGTTTAGCCTTTGCCACTTCAGATACATGGGCTTCTGAAATTGGTGGCAACCGTATTAAAGGTACGACCTGGTCCATCAATGGCTTCCAAAAAGTGCCTCCAGGAACCGATGGAGCTATAAGCATCGCGGGTACTTTTGCTGCTGTAGGAGGAGCTCTTAGTATTGGTGTACTCGTTGGTGTGTTGCTGCCAACCAACTCACTGGTCATGGGTATATTGGTGGCTAGCACTGGATTGGTAGCCACTTTCATGGATTCATGGTTAGGAGCTCATTTCCAAGATCAATACCTAATCAATTCAACAAACCGGTTTTTTTCTTCTCAATTTTTGTATGTTGGCAACAATACAGTTAATTGGTTGTCCGCTGGACTGGCGAGTCTGTTAACCATCGTTATTTATTTAATTATTCAGCAGTGAGTATGTGGTATAAAAAATTACATTGGCAAATCATAATCGGTTTATTCTTAGGACTAGCATGGGGTTTGTTGTCTAGTGTCATAGGGTGGAATGAGTTCACGACAGAATTTATCAAACCCTTCGGAACCATTTTTGTCAAGTTATTAAAGCTCATTGCTGTACCCCTAGTGTTAGCATCATTGGTGGCGGGTGTAGCTAGCTTAAATGATACCACAAGGCTTTCACGCATGGGTGGGAAAACAGTTCTCATTTACATGATCACGACCTTGCTGGCCATAACTATAGGCTTGGTGACGGTAAATACCTTTCAACCTGGAAAATCATTACCGCAGGAAACCATGGATAGCCTTCAGGAAACCTATTCTAGTTCACTGGAAGACCGGAGTGCTTCAGCTAGTGAAGTGCTCAACCGAGGTGTTTTAGACTTTGTGGTTGATGTAGTTCCGGATAACTTTTTTGCCGCTGCCTCTGATAACTCAAGGATGCTTCAAGTTGTATTTGTTGCCATTTTACTGGGAGTTGGAATCATTCACATGGGTGGCGAAAAGGCGAAGACATTAGTCACGGTATTTGATGCATTCAATGATGTTATTATCCTCATAGTTGAACTTATCATGAAAACGGCTCCCTTTGGCGTATTTGCGTTAATGGCGTCACTCATTATTGATTTAGCAGGGGACGATTTAGGAAAAGCTCTTGAGTTACTTGGAGCCTTAGGATGGTATAGCTTAACCCTTGTATTTGCTCTATTAGTCCACGTCTTTTTGGTGTATAGCACGATGTTTAAGATTTTTAGCAAAGACATAGGTCTGTTTCAATTCTTTAAAGCGATACGTCCGGCCATGTTACTTGGTTTTAGCACGAGTTCAAGCGCAGCTACCTTACCCGTCACGATGGAGAGGGTAGAGAAAAATCTAGGAGTTGACGAAGAGGTGACAAGTTTTGTCCTACCAGTTGGAGCGACGATAAATATGGATGGTACCAGTGTGTATCAAGCGATTGCTGCGGTATTTATTGCCCAGGCCTTAGGGATGGACTTAACCATTGCGCAGCAGCTCATGATTGTTGTAACCGCCGCGGCCGCTTCTATAGGCGCCGCTGGCGTGCCTGGAGCTGGTATCGTTATGTTGGTGGTAGTACTCGAAACCATTCAGGTACCCACCGCTGGTATTGCCCTAATTTTAGGGGTAGATCGAATTTTAGATATGTGCCGAACCGTAGTGAATGTTACGGGGGACGCTGCTGTAGCCTATGTGGTAGCTTCTACCGAAGGTTTACTTAACGAACCCAATTTCGATGACTGATCATCGGAGGCTTAGCTGGGTTTTTAGGTAGTTAACTCATAACTGTACTTTGCTTTAACCTAATCTTTACACACACATGAAATCTAAGCTAATTCAGGGCGTTGAAGTCCCTGAACTAGGACTTGGTACCTATAAACTAATCGGTAAACAAGCCGAAGAAACTATTAAAACAGCCATAAGGTTGGGGTACCGCCATATAGACACAGCACAGGAATATCGAAATGAGGCTGAAGTTGGCAGAGCCATTAAGGCGACTCATATTTCGAGGGAAGAATTTTTTGTTACGACCAAAGTGGAGAGAAGCCTTCTGGAAGCGGACAAGCTCTACTTATCAGTTGAATCCTCCCTGCTCAAATTGAAGTTAGAGTACATCGACTTACTCCTGATCCATTGGCCCAATCCGCAGGTTCCTTTGGACCAAACAATCGAGTCTATGCTTATTCTGAAAGAGCAGGGTAAAGTCGCAAATATTGGGGTAAGTAATTTTCCATTATCCTTGTTAAAACAAGCAAGAGAAGAGTATTTGGCTCCTATATTTTGCAATCAAGTAGAATATCACCCTTTATTGGGGCAGTTTGATTTACTTGATTATGCATTGGAACACGATCTCATGATTACTGCCTATTCGCCGTTGGCTCAAGGACGTCTAATTAACAACCCTGTGTTGGAAGAAATAGGGAAGAAATACCAGAAATCAGCCGCACAAGTTGCCTTGAAATGGTTACTTGAACAAGAACAGGTGGTAGCTATTCCAAAAGCGACAACGCCCGAACATTTACAAGCCAATTTGGAAGCCACTGAGTTCGATTTGGATGATGAGGATTTCTTTGCTATCGACGACTTGGAAAAAAATATCCGAGTAGTAAATCCAGATTTTGCTCCTGATTGGGATTGACTTAGGACCAGTTAGCCAGTGCAATTACATCTGATTCAGTATTCAAGAGTTGTAACCGATTCTCCATTCTTTGTATACGTAACGCTTCCTGAGCTCCTAATTCATTGAGAAAAACCAAATCAAACCAACGCAATTTTAGTCGCTCCGATGGTTCAAGAATTTCAAGCATCCAATCAACATAATGCGTGTTATTGACATGTTTATTCATGTCAAGGTGATAGGTATAGCTTTGCATGCTTAACTCCTGTTCTGCCTCGCTTGAGTCAAACGCTCGAAGACGATCTCTGGTGGGTTCTAAGGCATGTGGCCGGTCTGAAAACCTTCGAGCAAGTATGGCTTCTGGAATACGCGTGGGTCTTCTGCTATCCAAATCAATAACCATCCAATAGCTAATTGATCGGACTAGTAAGTTCCCTCGAGTATCCCATACTTCATAATTTCGGTAAGCCTTTAAGCCATCTCCAAGAGCTGGCCATGTCCGAAGTTCTATGGTCTCTCTCCATTTGGGTAGGCGCTCAATCTGAATCTGTAGCCGGTGTAGTACCCAGCTAATATTCTGAGCATGCAAGTCTGTAATGTCAAAAGAAAGTGCTTTCGCATTATTTCCAGCCACTTCTTGAAATAATCTGGTCAACGCACTCAGATGCATACCTTCGTCGGGCGCCGATTCCGATGCTCGAACGGTGAATAATTCACTGTGAATGTGAGTGCTGTCAGGTGGGGTAGTATTTTCAAGGGTCATAAAACGAACAGGTATAGTTCAAAAGAATAAGGCGAGTGGATATATGTACATACATCCTAGGGACTTGCTGTGTGCAACGTATCCTTAATTGGGATGCTAGAGTATAAACTTTAATAGTGATTTATGGTAAACATTTTGGATTAATTCATTGAGCGATTATATTGTATACACTCTTTGAAATAGTGATGGTTCTCTTACATGAGATGAAAAGGGAATCCGGTGTAATTCCGGAGCTGTACCCGCAACTGTAATTCCATTTGAACGCATTCATTATGCAAATGAATAGTTCATATCAACCCTACGAGCAAATCTTGCCACTGTTAGTTAGCTAACGGGAAGGCCTCGAGGTGGAAAAGTCAGGAGACCTGCCATCAACGCATTCAGCATCTATTTCTCAGGAAATTTTCGGGAGCTAGAATTTCCGTGAGCTATCATAAACTCGTTGTTTATATAACACACTTTTATTAACACACAAGTGGACGTCACACGAATTCGGTGCATCTGGTTGTGAACACCATACGATGGGTAGTTTTTTACGTTTGTTTAGTTGGATTGGTCTAAATGCAGTAAAACGTCTATATATTAGACGCATTACTGATTTGTTACGAGGTCGATTTACTAGTTCTAATACGGGTGTAACTGATCCAATAACCAATGGTCTTACTGAAAATCTGAGCCAAAGCCTTGCAGATGTTCCATCGGTTTACAAAGCTAAGGGAGGATACTACCATAACCTTTGGTTTGCATGCCTTCTTATTCTGAGTACATTCAATCCTAGTGGGCATGCAACTGCGCATGAGTTGCAGATAGAAACGAATGATACCTTGGCCGTTCTTCCCACCATTGGCCTTGCCGAAATCGAAATTATAGCCGAGAACCCATACCAAGACTTTTTTCTACTTAGTACCCAGTATGGGCGATTATCAAAAGAAATTTTAGAACTTAGATTAGCATCGCACATGGGTAGTATTGCACAAGAATTTAGCTCCGCTTATGTGCAAACCAACGGGCCCGGAAGCTTAGCATTACTTTCACAAAGAGGGTTGCCAGCTTCTAGAACTCAGGTAGTCTGGAATGGTTTCGGGTTAAATCATCCCATGTTAGGTGTAGTCGATTTATCCTTAATTCCCAGTAATTTATTTGACGCGGTTTTGTTCACTCCAGGCTTAGGCCAAGCTCGATTTGGACAGAGTGGCGCGGGGTCGATGCACATTCTCCAACAATCAAGTAATGCGGAGAAAATAGCTGTTCAGCAATCGATTGGTAGTTATGGGGCAAAGCAGTCTACTATACATGCGACATCTTCAAAGCATGGGAGGTCTTGGGATCTACGGCTGTACAGCAAAACAGCCGAAAATAATTTTAGCTATAAAAAAAGAGTATTTGATCCAGATCAGCGAGCAGTCGTGCCCAAGTGGTTTAGCCGTGCGAATAACGAAAGCCAATCCCACTCGGTCATGTTCAATTTTAAAAAGGAATCCGATGCTGCTACCCTAACATCTTCTCGGGATAAGGCTTCATCTAAAACAAACTCATTTTTCCGGACTTTTTTAGCCCATAGTGAATATCAAAGTACCGTTTGGGCTTTTACCCAGAACAACAACATACCAGGAAGCAAGCTATCGCCTACGGCTAGTGCGAGTCAAGAAGATGATTTCATACGTTGGATGCAAGGCCTGCGTTGGGGGACTAAGAATCAGTGGAGAATGCAACATTTTAGTCAATGGCAGGCACTCGATTTCCAAGATCCTGACAAAGACATTGATAGTGAGAGTGACATTTGGAGTAGCATTCTTAGGTTGGAACACCAATCTAGAGTAGGCGAAGGTGCTTTTTTGCAAAGTACAATAGAGTGGTCAACTACGGGTGTGCAAAGCACTGACTACAACGGAACTCGCTCTCGATGGTCACTATCTCACAGGCACTCACTGCAGCAAGAGCTTGGTGTGAAAAGTATTCTTCGGGCCGATGTACATCAAGCCTTTAATAATGATTTTGGGTGGAATTGGTCGGGAGAGTTGGGTTGGAACTCAAAGCTAAGCTCTGCTCTTGGAATTCGATTTCTTTCAGCTAAAAGTTCGGTCATACCTACCTTCAATGATTTATATTGGCCAAACTTAGGAAACCCAAATTTAACAAGTGAGCAGGTTTATTCCCTCGAAGCAGGGCTGCATTGGGCTCAGACCCCGCTACGTTGGAATGGTGGAATGATCAGAGCCGATGTTCAAATGAGCTATTATTGGAATAAGGTGAATAATGGCATACGTTGGCTGCCGGATGAGCAAGGCCTCTCAAGGCCTGGAAATATAGAGGCAATCACAGCTCACGGGCTAGAATCAGACATAGCCTTAGCTTTTCAGCATGCTCAGTTTAGCGGTTTGGTAAAAAGTGGGGTATACCAAGTGATTGCGCGTATGGAGAAGGAACGCTATGAAGATGACCCGGCACTAAACAAACAACTCCGTTATACCCCCCAATGGCAGTTTAAACATTATGCCCATCTCAGGTATAAGTCTGTGCAGTTAATGCTATCTAACTCCTATGTAGCCGAGCGCTACAGCAGTGCTGACCATTCTAGCCCATTTGACCCTCTTTCTTCGTATTCAACATGGAACGCGGCCTTCGGTATAGATATTCCTTGGTCACCTTCACGATCCTCAGGTTCAGAGGAGGTCTCGTTACGTTCTACACAAACCAGTAGAAACATTCCAAAACAGCCTCTATGGCAATTTCGATGGAGAGTGGAACTAAATAATATTTTTTCAGAAAACTATGAGCAGGTGCTTAACTACCCCATGCCGGGGCGGCATTTCATGCTTAGCATTCAATTAAATCGTGTGGACCATGGAAGCAGACCCCATCACGAACAAGGAGTGCAGTAACGATCACTTTTTTAGAAAACCCAAACTACATGAACCTAAGATTAATGAATGTACTATCAAGCCGAATCGAACAGAATCAGACAGAGCCAAATCGAGCAGAATCAAGCCGAATCGAACAGAATCAGACAATCAGGCAAAAACCAATGACACATTCTGTCAGAGCCAAATGGCACTTTTCTGTTTTACTCCTATTTGCTTACGCCCTTTCGACCTCACAGGTCGTCAATGCACAAATGAATACGTTATCAACTGTTGAGTCCGGCGCCACTCTAGAATACATGCTGGTCGGTAATGAAGGTGGTTTTGGTTCATCAAATGCTACGATTAGTCGGTACAATCCGGTTACAAAGAATCTGCAAGATGGGGTGTTTTTGAGCGCAAACGGCATAGGTTTAGGGGATGTGCTTCAAAGTGTACATTATAATGAAGGTCAGGTCTATGCTGTCATGAACAACTCAGCACAAATTGTGATGATGGATTCGGAATCCTTTACTCAGCAAGGTCTTATTTCACTTCCTGATGGGGCTAGTCCAAGGCAATTACTTCTATTAAGCCCTGAGTTAGCTTATATAAGTGATTTGTATGGAGATTTGATTCATTTGGTAAACCCAGCTACTCAACAGGTACTTTCTACCAAAATATCAGTGGGGGACGGCCCTGAATTTATGGTCTATCATGAAGAGGCTGTTTTTGTGGGAAATTATGGGTTTGGGCAAGATTCAACCATTATGATAATTGACCCAGTCCAACAAGCGGTGGTGGATACCTTAGTTGTGGCCTCTGGCCCAGGTCAAATAACCATCGATTCGAATGGTGATCTATGGGTAGTATGCACCGGCTATGCCGGAGATTATGATGAGCAATGGAATCTAGTAGAAGGCACTCAGCGACCAGGGGGTCTTTTTCGCATTGAAAGAAATGCACAGGATCAACAATGGAGTGTTACAAAAGAGCTTGAGCTCAATCAAGCGGGTATCCATCTAGGATATGATCCCAATAATGAACACCTATACCTGCAAAGTGATGGGATTAAACGGGTCGATCTAACCCAGGAAGTACTGGCCCCTGAATCCATTATTTCTGGTTCATATTATTCATTTTACTATGAGAGTGTAGGGGGTGATATTTATTTAGCCGATGCCAAAGACTATGTGAGTGCGGGCTCCGTCCGGGTGATTGATACCGAAACCCTTCAGGATTTGGATGAATTCAGTGTGGGTATCATACCTGGAAGTTTTTTAGCAATCTATGGAGCAGAAAACACAGCGATTGACCAATTGGATGATTGGGGGTCAAACATGGTTGAGTTATACCCTAATTATCCTAATCCATTTAACCCAACAACCCAGATACAATATTCCATACCGGAGAGTGGAGTTGTGGAATTAGTAATTTTTAACTCGTTGGGCCAAAAAGTAGCCATTTTAGAGCAGGGTATAAAACAAAAAGGACGATATACACAGACTTTTAACGCTCAAAGTTTACCTTCGGGTGTGTACTATGCACACGTATTATTTAATGGCTATCAGCGTGTTACGAAAATGTTACTAATTAAATAAATGGCAAATATTTTTGATACTTAATTGAATAAAATATATCCGTAAAATTATATAAATAAAGTGTATTTTTTATTTTTTCTATGTTAGATAAT